>ERZ1023617.50-NODE-50-length-52443-cov-13.454665_pt1 | contig 52443 bp, 48 predicted proteins | sample MGYA00380328_ERZ1023617 | MGnify/ENA primary metagenome ERZ1023617 (study PRJEB33179, sample SAMN07448977) | human gut metagenome | biome: Human-gut; feature: Human associated habitat; material: Faeces | host: Homo sapiens | place: India: Bhopal | collected...
GTATTAAGTATTAAGTATTAAGTATTAAGTATTAAGTATTAAGTATTAAGTATTAAGTATTACAAACTAAGTGTATTCATGTAATAGGTAATACAAACTAAGTGGAAACAAGTAATAGGTAATATGTAATATGTAATAAGTAATACAAACTAAGTGAGTAACGCTGATAATGCATAGCAAAGGGCAAACTGTGCATAGCCCTGGGCAACGCATTGGGGGTATTTATGGAAATTTAAAAAATAAGATTTATGGGAATTTGTGGCTCATTGATGGACATTTTTGACTACCCCCAAGCGCGAAGCGCAAATAAAATAAATATTGTTTTACTGAACTTTTAGACTTTACAGACTACCCATGGCAACAGCCTGGGTAGTCTTCCTTATTTAAAGCTTGAATTTATTTCTTCTATGTAGTTAAGGAAAGTGTCGCGTCCTAAACCAGAGTCGCTACTGGTTATAAAGTGGGGCGGAAGTTCTTCCCATTCTTCGGCAAGTGTGTTCATAAAGGTATCGACATTCTTTTTCAATTCACCGCGTTTTGATTTGTCGGCTTTGGTAAAGATAATGCCAAAAGGAACACCATTCTCACCTAAGAAACGAATAAAGTCAAGATCTATTTTTTGGGGTTTAAGACGAGAGTCAATAAGCACGAACAAACAAGTGAGCTGTTCGCGATTAAGCACATAGTAGCTAATCAACTTTTGTAAGGCCTCAACCTCGCGCTTACCACGCTTGGCATAACCATAACCAGGAAGGTCAACAAGATACCATTCGTCGTTGATAACAAAGTGGTTAATAAGCATTGTCTTACCTGGCGTAGACGAGGTCATAGCCAAAGCCTTACGTCCCGTAAGCATATTGATAAGACTACTTTTGCCCACATTACTTCTGCCAATAAAGGCGTATTCGGGCTTATCGGTTTGTGGGCATTGGTCAGCACGACTATTGCTCACAACAAATTCGGCTTTTTGGATTTGCATGCTTTCTATATAAGGGGGTTAATAGGTTATAAGGTGGGGTATAAATCGGTTTTGGAGTTCTTAGGTTTATGAGATTATAAAGTTTATGCATTGTGCGAATGCATAAATGTAACTTTATAACCTTAAATCTAAAAACTCCAAACCAAATTAAAGTTATTGATCTTCGTTCTTTACATATCCTTGATACTTTTCGGGCAGAGCCGACATAATTACTCGATACGACTCCTCCATCGTCTGTTTAATATCTTCAGGACTATGCGAAGTGGGGTAGATGGGCTTGTGAATAATCAAACGCATCGGATGGCGGTTCACAAAGTTAAGTCCAGCCATGCGCGTGAGCACATCAAACGAACCATCAATGGTTACAGGCACAACAGGCAACTGCAAGTCGTCTGCCAACTGGAAAGCACCTTTGCGGAACAATCCCATGTGTCCTGTAAAAGTACGTGAACCCTCAGGAAAAACCACTAACGAAGTGCCACCTTGAAGCGTAGCACGCGCCTTTTCAATAGTCTCCTTAATAGCCTTAGGTCCCGACTTATCTACAAAAATATGGCGAGCCTTTTCGCAAGCATAGCCCACCAATGGCATCTTACGCAGCGCCTTCTTCATCATCCACTTAAAGTTACGATTCAAATAACCATAAATCAAGAAGATGTCCATCGGACCTTGATGGTTTGCCACAAATACATAACTTTGGTGCTTGTCGATATTTTCGCGACCTTCCACCTTTATAGGGAGCAGCAAAACACGGCACACAATGCGCGACCATATTTTGCCAGGATAGTAGCCAAATATGTGCGCGTTAAAGAGAGCACCAATGCTGGTAATCAAAGCCGTGAGAATGGTAGACACCAAAACAATGGGCAAGGCTATGAATAACTGATAGATTTTGTAAATCATGCGAAATGTCTTTTTAGCGGTTATAGCAAACGGCCTGTCCACGGAACTTCTCGTCGGTAACGTGCCCACGGTTAAAGATGGGGAAACCATTGCAGAAAGTACGTTCAACACGCCAATGGAACACATGTCCCTCAAGCGGACTCCAATTACATTTGCTTTGAATGCGATTGGGAGTAAGCGTCCAAGGCACATGCGGACGCACCATCACAATGTCTGCCTTATAACCCTCGCGCAAGTAACCACGATTTTCAATTTGCAAGAGTTCGGCGGGATTATGACACATCAGTTGCACCATGCGTTCGAGCGACAACACACCTTTGTCAACCAGTTCGAGCATTGAAACCAGCGAGAACTGAATAATAGGCATGCCCGATGCAGCTTTAGCACATCCACCCATCTTTTCGCTCAATTTGTGTGGAGCATGGTCAGTACCAATGGTATATATTTTGTCATTATTCAAAGCCTCGCGCAGTGCATGGCAGTCAGCTTCAGTCTTGATAGCCGGGTTAACCTTAATGCGTGTACCCAATTTAGCATAGTCCTTATCGCTGAACACAAGGTGCCCCACACAAGCTTCAGCCGTGATGCGCGGATTGTTGGCATCAAACAACTCAAGTTCGCGTGCCGTAGAGATGTGTGCCACGTGTAAGCGTGCTCCAGTCTCCTGCGCCAACTTAACAGCCAAAGCCGTTGATTGGTAACAAGCCTCTTCGCTACGAATTTCAGGATGGTGTTCCACAGCGGGGTCATTCCCATAGGCAGCTTGTGCCTTAGCCATGTTCTCGTTAATGAGTTGCGTATTTTCGCAATGCGTCATAATGGGCAACTTGGCACTTTCAAAAATGGCACGCAATGCCACCTCATTGTCAACCAACATGTTGCCTGTCGATGAACCCATAAATAGCTTAATGCCAGCCACCTTGCGCGAGTCAAGTTTGCCCAACTCATAAGCATTGCCCGCTGTAGCCCCAAAGAATAAGCCATAGTTCACCACGCTTTTCGATGCGGCAATCATCCATTTCTCCTTAAAAGCCTCCATCGTGGTGGTTTGTGGGTTACAGTTAGGCATGTCGAACACGGTGGTCACACCGCCTGCAGCAGCTGCACGGCTTTCAGTGTTAAAGTCACCTTTTTGCGTAAGCCCAGGATCGCGAAAGTGAACGTGGTCATCAATAACACCTGGAAAAAGGTAGCAACCCGTTCCGTCAATCGTCTCATCAACCGGGATAACAGGTTCGCTATCAGCTCCTTCAATTATTTCATCAATGCGATCATCGTCAATAACAAGAGTACCAATAAAACGGCGTCCCTCGTTAACAATAGTAGCGTTTTTTATTTGTGTACGAAAGTGCATGTCGAGTTCTTATGTGTGTGCTGTGTTTTTGGGGGGTGGAGTGTGTTATAGCATCTGCTTATTTGCGAGGTTTAATGCCACCAGTCATAGCAGCCCAACGCAAACGCATAACGCCAAAGAGAGCTTCGCTGAAAATGCCACCACTCATCTTGCTCGTGCCCAATTCGCGGTTAACAAACACAACGGGTACCTCCTTAATCTTAAAACCAAGTTTATACGAGGTAAACTTCATTTCAATTTGGAAGGCGTAACCCTTAAAGCGGATGGCATCGAGGTTAATTGTTTCGAGCACCTTACGACGGTAGCAAACAAACCCAGCAGTAGTGTCGTGAAGAGGCACACCCGTAACCATACGCACATATTTCGAGGCATAGTAACTCATCAACACACGTCCCATGGGCCAGTTCACAACATTCACACCGCTCACATAGCGCGAGCCAACCGAAACATCGTAACCCTCTTTAGCACAAGCGTTGTAAAGGCGTGGCAAATCTTTAGGAGCATGACTAAAGTCAGCGTCCATCTCAAAGACATATTCGTAACCATGTTCCAAAGCCCACTTAAAACCTGCAATATAGGCAGTGCCAAGACCCAACTTACCAGTGCGCTGCACAAGGTGAAGTTCGTTCTTAAATTCGTTAGCAATCAAGCCCTTCACAATGTCAGCAGTGCCGTCGGGCGACCCATCGTCAATTACCAAAATGTGAAAAGCATGCTCTTCCAAACCGAGTACGGCACGGATAATATTTTCTATGTTTTCTTTTTCGTTGTAGGTTGGAATAATTACAACGCTGTCACTTTTTTCCATTCTTAGTGAGTTTAAATATTTATTTTATGGTGCAAAAGTAAGCATTTTGCTCGACATTGATTAACTTTGTGCGCTGAAAAGAAGAATTTAACTCATAAAAACTCCTATGAAAAAGTTGACTTTGGCACTTTGTGCCTTAATGGCCATGCCCGCAATGGCGCAAAAGTATACAGTTAGCGGAGCAGTTCCTATGGGAACAAAAAAGGTGTATTTGCAGCATCTTGGCACCCGCACAGCTCCCGACAGCGTGGTTGTAGCAAACGGAAAGTTCAGTTTTAGTGGCGATGCAAAGGGAGCACCATTTGCCTATGCCATCACCGACGCCCAAAAAGCCGTAGTCGTGTTTCTTGAAGGAAACGTAACAGTCGATTTCGACAAAGAAACATCTACAGGTTCGGCAGAAACCGAAGGCTTGAGCAAATGGGAGGCTCTCTTCTCAAAAGAGCAAGACAAATTGCGTGCAGCAGCTGACGAATACTATGCTTACAAAAACAAGAACCTTGAAGTGCCCGATAGCGTGAAGCAGCATGTGGGCGATGTGCAGCAAGCCTGCTACGATCGAATGGTAGAACTCACCCGTCAGTGCTGCAAAGAGAACAAAAACATGAAGTTCCCAGGCTATTACTTTGCACAGTTAGCATCGAGCATGCAACGCAAAGAAGTGATAGCATTGGCCGAAGAGGGCAACCCCGCTTACATGAACACCAACATAACAGAGCGCATCAAGAGCAGTTTAGCTGGTTGGAAGCGTCAGCTGCCTGGCACAAAGTTCACCGACCTTGAAATGTTCGACATGAATGGCAAGGCAAGCAAACTCTCCGACTACGTAGGTAAGGGCAAATACATCCTAGTAGACTTTTGGGCTTCATGGTGTGGTCCTTGTCGTGCATCCATGCCAGCACTCAAGAAAGTTTACAACCAATATAAGGACAAAGGCTTTGACATTGTAGGCGTATCGTTCGACAGTGACAAGGCAGCTTGGACAGGTGCAGTTAAGAAGCTCGATTTGCCTTGGCATCACATCTCCGACCTTAAGGGTTGGGAGTGTGCAGCAGGTAGCATTTATGGCATCAATGCCATCCCTGCCACCTTGCTCATTGGTCCTGATGGCACAATCGTAGCAAGTGGTCTGCACGCAGATGACTTGGCTAATAAATTGGCTGAGGTTATCAAATAAGCTAAGGCGTTCAAAAATCAGCAAAATAATTCAGCATGGTTTTATGTTGAGAAACGCCAAATCTTGTGCGGTTAAATCATCATCTATATTTCACGCGCCAGTCTCACCCTTAATGGTAGGGTGTTCATAAATCGCAATTTTTTTCTGCATAGTTTTGCCGCCGCTAATGCACGGGCTTTCAGCCCGTGCATATTGTTGCAGAGAATATGATGGTAAAATAGCCTCAAAATTGTGCAGAAAATGCGAATTTTGAACACCCTACCTAACGGGGTGAGGAGGCGCATCATAAAACATTGATGATTCTATCAAATATCATGTAGAAAAAATTGCAGATTTTGAACACCCTACCTAACGGGGTGAGGTATGTTAACTTAAATGGGCAAGTATGTTAACTTAAATGGCAAAGTAAGTCAACATACTTTTTGTTTACACATTGGGGTGCTTTTGGAGGTAATCAATTAACATGTACGAGTTAATCAATTAAAATGCCCAAGTTAATCAATTAACTTGGGCATTTTAATCAATAGACTTTTTTTAGACACTATTTTGTGATGTAGTTTATTTGATCATTCCTCCTGTATGTTTTTCGATATGGATGTTGCCATGATGTTGCACATATCGAACGTCGACTTCTGCCCCCGTGCTTGTATTGACATTGAGGTTTGTAACGCTTCCAGATGAAAAGGCTACTTCAGCAGCAGTTGAAGCATCGATGTTGAGATTAGCTGCTTTTAAATTGCGAATATTGAGTTGGGCTGCAGAGGTTGTGTTGACATTGCAGTTGCCACTTGCCATAAGGTTTTGAAATTGGCATTCGGCAGCAGAGGTTATATCTACGTTGGCAATACCATTGGCAGAGAGTGTGGCACCTTTTACTTCAGCTCCGCTTGAGGCACTGATTTTAACAGCATGAGCCTTGATTGTGCCTTTCCATGAAATGGTAGCTGCTGCAGAACACTCCATGTTGAGTTTGTCGGCTACATCGAGGTCGCGAGCAATGTAGATGCTTGAGGCTGCTGAGGCTTTAAACGTTTGGGCTTTGTAACCATAGACTTTGACAAGGGTGTTTTCTGCGGTGTGTACTTCTCCCTTAAAACCGATGTTTAGAGTGCCACCGCTCACGTTGGTGGTTAAGTTGTCTATGCAATCTTTGTTTACACTCACTTCAATGCGTGGAGTAGCATCCGTAGGGTAATATTCTACCTCAATGCCTGTGGTTGCTTTTATGGCATTGAATTTTGCCACATTGCGTGTTTCTTTTACCACGTCATTGCATTTTGAATGGCTCTTGTTTGTGCAGGCTGCTGCACTCCAGTCTCTCACGTTTGTGGCCGATGTGCATGCGCATAGCATGGTAAGCAGGCATAAACTTAGGCCTAAATATTTCTTTTTCATAGACTACGTATGTTAGTTTGTTTTTCTAAACACTCTGTAACAACCCCAATACGCCCCCGTTATCCTGCATAAATGGCAAAGATTGTGGGGATTTTATTTAAGTCGGGTAGGGTGGTTTGCTTCCATTCTTTTATGGTTTTTGAGCAGATGTATTCTTTGTCTGTTGTTAAACCTGAGGCAATGCAAAGTTTTGTGCGCGGATTGCATGTTGCAAGGATGTCGGCAATGATTTTGTGGTTACGATAGGGTGTTTCAATAAAAAGTTGTGTTTGGTGTTCGGCAGCCGAGCGACTTTCAAGCTGTTTGAGACGTTTGGCACGATCGGCAGGTGCAATGGGCAGATAGCCATGGAAGGCAAAGCTCTGTCCGTTAAATCCTGAACCCATTACAGCTAAGAGTATGGATGAAGGACCTACTAAAGGCACCACTTTGTGTCCTTCGCGTTGGGCAATAGCCACTACATCTGCTCCGGGGTCGGCTACGGCAGGACATCCAGCTTCACTGATTACTCCCATATCTTCGCCATTGCGCAGCGCATCAAGATATTTTGAGAATAGGGCTGCATCGGCATGTTTACCCATTGGGTAGAATGTGAGTTCGTCGATGTTTATGTTGCGGTCTACTTGTTTTAAGAATCGGCGTGCGGTGCGCACTTCTTCTACTATGAAATGGCGAATGCTAAGTATAACTTCCTTGTTGTAAGCTGGAAGCACTCGCTCAATAGGCGTGTCGCCTAAGGTTACGGGGATGAGATATAGGGACATAAGTAAAATAAGTATTAAGTATAAAGTATTAAGTATTACATTCTTAGTGGAAACAACTTAAGTGTTAAGTATTACATTCTTGGTGAAAAGAACTTAAGTATTAAGTAAGAGCTTAAGTATTACATTCTTGATGAAAACTTGATGATAAGAGTTTAACATCAAGATGTAATACTTAAATTCTTGCTTTCCACCAAGAATGTAATACTTAACACTTAATACTTAACACTTGTTTTCACCAAGAATGTAATACTTAATACTTAACACTTAATACTTAAAACTTGTTTTTTTTCAGTAACGAGTCGAGGGAAACATTGGGGTGATGTTTCATGTAGTTATCGATGATGTTTATGCCGATCCATAGACCAACTCCGCGTGAGTGCGGGTCTTTGAAGTAGGGATGTTTGGTGCTTGTCATCATGATGTCGTTAATCAGTGTAGAGTCTTTGCTGTTCCATATTTCAGGACGCTTTAACTCCTTCAGAACTTCGTCTTGGTGCGTGGTGTACCAAGTCTTGGTGGCAGTTTGATAAGCAGCAATGTCTATGGGCGCTTTGTTTACTGATTGGGCTACAATCCAAGCAATCTTACCGCGGTGAATTAAGACGTTCTTCAAAGAATATTCTTTAAAATGCTTGCTGTAAGGATATTGTTGCACTAAGTAAAAGAATACGCACTCTTGTACCATGCGGGCTGGTTCCATCGTGACACGTTGGTTCTCATAGAAATATTTGTTGTAGGCAGGATAGTCCGTACCCATATATTTATCTAAACTGATGCCTATGAGACTGTCGCCCACAACAATGCTTTGGTTGAAAGCAGAATTTTGTGCATATACCTTGGGGGTTACAAATGTAGAGTCTTCAGCTTCAAGACGTTGGAAGGCGTTGGTTAATTCTTTTTCAAAGTGATGCAAGTTTTCGTACTTTTTGCCCACATCTTTGCGCAGTTGCACCAAAATGGGGTCGTTGTAGTAAGCACGTAAACTATCTTCAATGCCCTCTTGGTCGGCATGTCCTAATTTTAGTACATCCTCAATAAGCGCACGGGTTTCGCGCGGAAACTCCGTATTCATTCTTTGCCACAAAGTGATGTTTCCGCTACTTACATAATCTTCTACTAATCGGTCGTATCGTATGATGTGTACCTGACTTTCTTGACCATTTTTAAGTAAACTACGGTCAAGTTGACAAGCTGTGAGGCATACGATGGTTATCAATGCCCCAACAAGCGTGTGTATGTATTTTTTTATGAATAACAATCTAATGTCCTTTCTATTATGGGTGGTTCTAAAAATTCTGATTTTAAAATTCTAAAATTCTGATAGTTGCTTTGTACCCTCTCGTATGTGTCTTTTCGTCAGTTCGCTCAGTCACATAGCCCGCTATGCTCCTTCGTTCACTAACAAAAATACACACACGATAGGGCACAAATCAACTTATCAGAATTATTAGAACCACCCTTATGGGTTATTGTGTAGCTTGCACACAAAAAAAGTTTATGCGTTAAATCGCTGCAAAGTTAGCGCAAAATGCGTTAAATATCAAGTAATAGTGTGTTTTTTATAACAAATAGGTAAGGATATGCTGCTTTTTGCAAAGATTAGGTTTGCATTTAAAGTTAAATTTTACCTAAATGTCAGTCAATTCCTAATTGGCTAAATTTTTTGTTACCGCAATAATACAGCCACAAGATGCTGCGGTTGATGCGACCTTCAATATTTTTTCCGCCATTAACAGCTTGCTGCAAATTGTGCTCGCGGTCTTTTTCGAAGTCGGGGCGCATACGTGCAAATTCTTTGCGAGCCTTCATTACCGCCTTAAAATTCTTGACATCGCCTGTTAACAGAAACTTCAATGCAGCTACCCAGTCTAAGGCTTTGCGCACACGCATTACGCGGTTCAGCTCATCTTCGGGCAAGTTTTTGTAGAGCATCAGCAAATTGTTTCTAAAGTTTAAGAAGGTTTTACGCGGATTGCCAGCATCGAGTGTGCCACCTCCTACATGGTAAGCCTTGCTTTGGGGAACACATACTATGCCACGTCCGCGAGCTCGCAAACGCCAACACAGGTCAATCTCCTCCATGTGAGCAAAAAAGCGAGCATCGAGTCCACCACTGCTTTGCCAATCTTCGCGTCTTACCATTAAAGCAGCTCCTGTAGCCCAAAGCAGCGGACGGATGGTGTCGTATTGACCTTGATCATACTCAACGTCGGCAAAGATGCGTCCTCGGCAAAAGGGATAGCCATAAGCATCCATAAAGCCACCTGCTCCACCCGCATATTCAAACATCGTCTTGTCCTTTTGGCTCAGCAATTTGGGCTGACAGGCAGCCGTTTCGGGATGTGCTTCCATATAAGCCAATAAGGGGGTGAGCCAATGTTCGGGCACCTCAACATCAGAGTTCAGCAACAAATAATAAGGAGCGTCGATTTGCTTGAATGCTTGGTTGTAGCCTTCAGCAAAGCCATAGTTTTGGGGCAATGGCAGTTGCATTACTTCGGGAAATTCCTGGGTGAGCATTTGCAGTGAACCATCGGTCGACCCATTATCGGCTACAATAACACAGCCTTCGGGTTGTGAGTTCTTTACAACCGAGGGAAGGAAACGGCGCATCATGTCGTGTCCGTTCCAATTAAGAATGACTACTGCAATTTTGTCTGTCTTTATCATTGTTGCTTAGTTTTTAGCCATGAGGCATTCGCCTTTTTCGTCAAAATTGCCCAATACCACAGAGGTTACGGTGTTATCTGCTGTGCAAGCGCCCAAAGTTTGTTTCACGCGGATGTAATTGTCGGTAAAACCTTGCATGGGTTCGCCTTCGCGTGTGTGTTCCCATAACACGGGACGCTCGGTGCCCATGAATTTAGCATAATGTGCCTGACGCTTTTCCTCGGAAAGGGCTAACAAACGCTGGCTACGTGCATGTTTAGTTTGAGGCGAAACCACATAGGGAATTTCGAGCGCTTTGGTGCCAGGACGCTCGCTATAGCTAAACACGTGTAACTGCGAGATATCCAGTCCTTTAATGAATTGGTAAGCCTCTTCAAAGCATTCGTCTGTCTCGCCACGCATACCCACAATAACGTCTACCCCAATAAAGGCATCGGGCATAACCTCTTTGATGCGTTTGATTTTGCTGGCAAAGAGTGCCGTGTCGTAATGGCGGTGCATGAGTTTGAGCACGGTGTCGCTACCACATTGCAAGGGAATGTGGAAGTGGGGCATAAAGGCACGCGATTGGGCACAGAACTCAATGATCTCATCGGTTAGCAAATTGGGTTCGATGCTTGAGATGCGATAACGCTCGATGCCTTCAACTTGATCGAGTGCCTTGATAAGTTCAATAAAGGTTTCGCCTGTAGAGCGTCCAAAGTCACCCGTGTTTACACCCGTCAACACAATTTCCTTTCCCCCTTCAGCAGCCACCTGTTCGGCTTGTTTTACCAATGATGCAATGCTGCCATTGCGTGAGCGTCCGCGAGCAATGGGAATGGTGCAATAGGTGCAATAATAGTTGCAGCCGTCTTGCACCTTCAAAAAATAGCGGGTGCGATCGCCACGTGAGCACGAGGGAACAAATGTGCGAATGTCTTTAGTGGGTACACTGATAGCTTCGTGGCAAGCGTCGCCACCTTCGAGCGCCATTTTTTGTGCCAAGCGTTCTTCAATATATTGCATCACATCGCCCTTCTGTTCCATGCCCAACACTAAGTCGACCCCTGGGAACGTAGCAATTTCGTTGGCTTTGAGCTGTGCATAGCAACCCATCACCACAACAAAAGCACCAGGGTGTTCGCGTGTAAAGCGGTGAATAGCTTGTCGGCATTTATGGTCTGCCACATCGGTAACAGAGCAAGTATTGACAATGCAGATATCAGCTTTTTCGCCTTTCTGAACCGTTTGTACGCCTTCACGCTCCATTTGGTCGCGCAGAGACGAAGTTTCAGCAAAGTTGAGTTTGCATCCCAATGTTTGGTATGCTGCTTTTTTATTTTCGAGTAGAGACATTCGTTGTTTTAATTATGTGTTGGAGTGTCTGTGGCGTTTATGATTTACGTGCTTAAGGTTGATGTCGCACCACCACATCTGTGCAAAGTTAGGTATAAGTTATTTACCATACAAACATTTTTTAGGCTATTTCTGTAATTTGCAGTAAATGTGGTAAGAACTACCCTAAGATGTCTGTAAAGTCTAAAAGTTGAGTAAAACAATATTTATTTGCGCTTCGCGCTTGGGGTAGTCAAAAATGTTTGTTGTTTTTTAGTCAAAAATGTTCATTAATGAGCCACAAATGTTCATAAATTATTTTTTTGAAATTCCATAAATAACCCCTTTCGGGGTTGGGCTGGCGCATGAAGCATTGTTTAGTCAAAAATGTCCATCAATGAGCCACAAATGTTCATAAATTATTTTTTTTGAATTTCCATAAATACCCCCTTTCGGGGTTGGGCTGGCGCATGAAGCATTGTTTAGTCAAAAATGTCCATCAATGAGCCACAAATGTTCATAAATTATTTTTTTTGAATTTCCATAAATAACCCCTTTCGGGGTTGGGCTGGCGCATGATAACCTTAATAGAATGTAATACTTAATACTTATTACTTAATACTTAATTCTGATGGATATGGTTAATTGTTGCCTAAATCTAATCTTCGTTAGAAAAGTTTAGACGACCTCGTAGTTGAAAACTTTGCGAACGTTTGCCCTCGTGCTATAAAATCGTTATTTTTGCAAATGATTGGGGGATTCTTGACTTTTTATAGACGCCCCTTTATATGCGTACCAACACAACAAAAATGGCATTGAATAAAAAAATACATAAAATAGAACTGCTTGCTCCTGCCCGTAATGCTGAAATTGGTAAAGAAGCTATATTGCATGGTGCAGATGCAGTGTATATTGGTGGTCCCAGTTTTGGAGCACGTTTGGCTGCAGGCAATTCGGTTGAAGATATTGCAGCGCTTTGTGTTTTTGCACATCTGTATGGTGCTCGCGTTTATGTTACGCTTAATACGATTCTTTGGGATTCGGAACTAACAGAAGCCGAGGCTTTGGTGTGGAAACTCTATGAAGTGGGGGTGGATGCGCTCATTGTGCAGGATTTGGCTTTGTTGAAAATGAACCTTCCCCCGATTGCTTTGCATGCTTCAACACAAATGGATAATTGCACACCCCAAAAGGCACAATGGCTTGAGGCGGCAGGTTTCAGACAAATTGTGTTGGCACGCGAGATGTCTATCGACCAAACTCGTGAAATTGCCCAAAGTGTGCGTGTACCCATTGAAGCTTTTGTGCATGGTGCGCTCTGTGTGAGCTATAGCGGACGTTGTTATGCTTCGCAATTTTGTTTCAGCCGTTCAGCGAACCGAGGTTGTTGTGCACAATTCTGTCGTTTGGCCTTCGACTTGATTGACGAGAATGGCGACGTCTTGGTAAAGAACAAGCATTTGCTCTCGCTTAAAGACATGAATCGTACGCATGGACTTGAGGAGATGATGGATGCGGGCGTTCGGTCGTTTAAAATAGAAGGCCGATTAAAAGATGCTGACTATGTGAAGAATGTGACGGCTTGGTATAGGCAACGTATTGACGAGGTGTTGAGTCGTAGGGCTGCCGATTATGTGCGTGCCTCGTATGGTGCATCGCACATTACCTTTCAACCCAACGTAGACCGTTCGTTTAACCGCGGTTTTACTGAATACTTTTTGCATGGTCGTACAGCCAAGCCCATACATTCGTTTGCTACGCCCAAGGCGGTAGGTGTTGTAGTGGGGAAGGTGGGGCGCACGGATCGACGTTCTTTTTGTTTTGAAGCTTCGCGCACATTGGCTGCGCCACTTACTGCGGGCGACGGACTTTGCTATGTGGATGAGGAGGGAACGTTGCAAGGCTTTAGAGTTAATAAGGTGGAAGGGCGTAATGTTTTTCCTGCCACAATGCCCCGACTGCGTGTGGGCACTGTGTTGCACCGTAGTTTAGACTTTGCCTTTGACAAGGCACTTGCTAAAGCTACGGCAAAACGCACCTTGGCTGCGCACATCACCTTGCGTGAATTGGTTGAAGGGTATGCACTTGATATGGCAGACGAAAGTGGCTGTCATGTAACTTTGCAGTTTGACTATCCGCACGAAGAAGCACGTTCTGCGCAGCGTGAAGCTATTACGCGTCAGTTGTCGAAATTAGGGGATACGCCTTTTGTGGCACAATCGGTGACGATTGACGTAAAGGGCGAGCGGTTTATTCCAGCTTCGGTATTGACAGAATGGCGACGTAAGGTGTGTGAGCGTTTGCTGGCTGACCATCAAACTTGTTACGAGCGCGACCGTGCAGGACAAATAAGGCATGAGGCTTTGCAAAAATTGCTCCCTAAGGAATTGGCTTTTAATGCCAACGTTGCGAACCATTTGGCTCAGGCATTTTATGCGGAACATGGGGTGGGGGAGATTGCTCCTGCATTTGAACTGAAGGAACCGCAAGGCGAAGTGCCTGTGATGACTTGTAAACATTGCATAAGACATGCTTTAGGCATTTGCTTGAAAAAGGTGAAAAACTCGCCTCGCAGTCTTGCCTTGCGTTTGCCTGATGGACGTACTTTCCCCTTGCAGTTTGACTGTAGAAATTGTGAAATGAAAGTTTTGAAGAGATAAGTAGGTATTCAAAATTATTTTATACTATCAATACCTATTTTTCTGGTTTCATATTGCCTTGCCGCATTCTTTTGCCCCTACAGCTGTCTTTCATCAGTCACGTAGCTCGCTACGCTCCTTCTTCAAGACAACTGTAGGAACAAAACAATACGACAATTCAATATAAACTAATTTTGAATACCTACTTAATGGAAATTGTGAAAGCCCAAATAGCCGATGTTGAAGCCATTGAACAGGTGATGGCATGTGCACGCCACATTATGCAGGCTGATGGCAACACGAACCAATGGACGAATGGCTATCCTGATTGTGGCACTTTGCTTGCTGACATTGAGAGTGGGGTGGCACACATTTGCAAGGACCATGGGCAAGTTGTGGCATACTTTGCCTTGCTTGATGGACCCGACGATTCGTATGCCGAAATTGAGGGAGGACATTGGGTGGATGATGAACAGCCTTATGTGGTTATTCATCGTTTGGCAAGTGCGGGCAAGGTGCGTGGCGTGTTTGCTGCAGTTATGAATTATGCCCTTTGTCAATGTAATAACATCCGTATAGATACGCATCGCGACAATCACATTATGCAACATTGTTTGCAGAAAAATGGATTTGCCTATTGTGGCATTATTCGTTTGGTGAGAAGTGGTGACGAAAGATTGGCTTATCAAAAAGTTTGTTCCTAAAAAAAGGCTACAAAATCTGATAAGTCGATTTGCTCCTTTTTGTATGTGTGTGTCTTTTAACTTGAGGAATTCTCAAAAACATGAAACAAAAGTTTTTCCACATCTTATTGCTTGTAACGTGCTGTTGGTTAATGGCGGCATGCTATTATTCGCATCCTAATAAGTCTGACCATTGGCTCGCAGCCAATGAGGGGGCGGTGGACTCTGTAAACTTTTTTATTAGCCATCATTATTGGACGGGATATAATTTTCAAGCTACCGATTCACTCCATGTGGAAACGGCACCTCCGCTCAAAGGATTGCCCGACTATGGTGCTTTGCTTAACGACACGGTGCGCATTGATAATGGCGATAATCTTGTTGTTGCCAAGGTGATGTATGTGCCCAACGACACTACAGACTCTGTATGGGTGAAGGTGGCACGCGACCAACTCACACAAGGGTGGGTGCGCGAAAGTACCTTGCTTGAACGTGTTGTGCCAGACGACCCCATTTCTAAATTTATTAGTTACTTTTCAGACAGTCGTTCTGTTTATGCCTTGTCAGTGTTTGGCTTGGCTGTGTTGTTTTGGTTGGTGCAGAGCATCAGGCACAAGCGATTCAGAATGGTACACTTCAACGACATTCCCAGTTTTTATCCAACTCTGCTTTGTCTGTGTGTAAGTGGCTCGGCTGCACTTTATGGCAGCATACAACGTTTTATTCCTGGCACATGGGTTGAATTTTATTACCATCCCACGCTTAATCCGTTTAATGCTGAACTGCCACTTATTATGGCGTTGTTCATAGCCTCAGTTTGGACCTTGCTCATTGTGGGGGTAGCTGTAGTAGACGAAATTCGACGACAGCCCGACTTGGGTGATAACCTCTCGTATTTGGCATCGTTGGCAGGTGTGTGCATGGTGCTTTACCTCATTTTTACACTTACTACACCTATATATATAGGTTACCCCTTGCTTGTGGCGTATTGGATATTTGCCATTCGGCAATACATAGTGCATCAGCCTTCGCACTTGCTTTGTGGCGTGTGTGGAAAGTCCATCCCGAAAAAAGGACGTTGCCCGCATTGTGGGGCTATGAATGAGTAACTTTTTTATGGGACTTTACATTGCTTTCTCTATTTGACAATAAGACTTTTAAAAACAATAAAGTTATGACCAAACACATTGTTATGTTTAAGTTTCGCGATGATGTTGCTGCAGAGGTACGTTTGGCAGCACGCGAAGCATTTAAAAAAGGTATTGAAGCCTTGCCCGCAACGATTCCATTTATTCGTAAGGTGCATGTGGGATTTAACATCAATGAAAACGAAAAGTGGGATATCTGCTTGGATTCAACTTTCGATAATTTGGAGGATGTTAAGGCGTACAGCATACACCCCGCACACAAGGCTGTTGCTTTAGAGCTGATGAAGCATATAGGCGAACGTGCTTGTGTGGATTTTGAAGAATAATTCACTTTGAAACTAAAAAAGGTGGAAGCAAACTCAAGAGAGTCTGCTTCCACCTTTTTGATAGGGGTAGGGTGATGCCTTAAAACTTCTCGTCTCTAAAAGTTGAGGCGGGGATGTTTGCTGCATTTACAAGATTGGCACGTGTAAAGGGTTGCCAACCATAGCGCACGGCTTGGGGTTGCTTAACGGCATCGGCTGTTAAGTGTACCTCATTGCCCACAATGGTTGCTTGGGCAGGGTGATACATGCTATCGGCACCCGCTAACTCAAAACCAATGAGTTGGTTGCCATGGGCTGCGTGCAAGCCTTGTGCATAGTCGAAGTGTAAAATAACGGTGTTGCCCTTGCACACAAAATTCTTGTACTGCGGACCAGAGGGAACAACCTGATGGTGGTAGGTGTGACAAAGTGCTGAGGCTGCTAAGCGTTCTGCCACTTCGCGCTTGTGTGTGGGATGAACATCCAGTGAGTCGCCAAGGTCGCTACAAACTGTCATCCATGTATGGGGTAAAGATGCAGCCATGCGGCGTTGGCTATCGCGGAAGTGTGGCCACGAGGGACGTGTGCCGATTGATGAAAGTTGCACAAAGTAGAAAGGTAACTCCTTGTTGCCAAAGAACTTGCGCCAGCTTTGTTCGAGCATGGGGAAGAGGCGTTCGTGAACTTCAACGTTATCGGCATTCGATTCGCCTTGGTACCAAAGCACACCACGGATGTTATAGTTGCGAAGCGGAAGCATGGCACTTTCGAACAAGTAAGCAGGTTCGTAGGGATGGCGTTGCAAACGGTTTGTTGCTTTGCGTGTGTTTAAGTCTGCACGTTCGCGTACCCATCGCATAATAAAGTCGTTATGTTTCCAGTTGCGCAAGATGGCAGGGAACTCTTCTTCGAGCGTAGTGCGGTCAATCCAATCTTCGCAACCCGAACCGCCCACGGCATTTGAGATGATGCCTACGTGGCATTGTAAACTGTCTGCAAGAATGCGGGCATAGTTAAAACCAATGGCTGAGAAGTTGCGCACATTCTTAGCATTGGCACGTTGCCATGTACCTGTTGAAACATACTGCAAATGGTTTACAGCGTCAAGATGAGCCGAATCCCATTCGGTGGCAGAAGTGGGAATGATTGAGGGCATGTTGTAAAGGTGAATGCGTGAGCAAGTGTCGGCAGCAGCCATGTCCTCTTTTGCCGTTTTAATTTGATGGAGTTTGAGTTCCATGTTCGATTGACCTGAGCAAAGCCAAACTTCGCCTACCCAAACATCGTTGAAGGTTATTTTACCACTCGCAGCTTTGATGCTTAGTTCGTAAGGACCGCCAGCTTCTTCGGCAGCAAAGGTGGTTTGCCATTTGCCAAAGGCATCGGTAAGGGCTTCTGACTTTTTGCCGTGAAAATTTACAGAAACGCGTTCGCCTGCATTTGCAGTGCCACAAATCTTTATGGGGCTTTGGCGTTGAAGAACCATGCCGTTGCTATAAGTGGCAGGTACTGCTAATCCACCATAATTACCTGTAATGCCGCTATACACTGTTTCTGCCAAAATCTTTGCACCCTCAGGATTGGGATGGAGGGCATCGGGAAAAAGGTTGGGATGGCTATGGAGTGGGGTGTAAAGGTCAATCAGTCCGACATGAGTTGTTGCAGCAATTTGCTTAATTTTTTGCTGAATCATGCCATGCCACAAACGTGTGCCGCTGTCAAAGCGTGGATGGTCGTGGAAGATGGGAGTCATTAAGCAAATCCAAATGCGTGCTTTGGGATTTGCCACGCGAAAGGAGTCAATCAGTGCGCGATAATCGCTCACGAACTCATCGGCGTGTTGTGGCCAATTACGTGGATCAGTGTCATTCAGTCCTAAATGAATAACAACCCAGTCTGCCTTGTAGCGCACAGCGTCTTTAAATTCGGACAAGCGTGTGTAGGGGTTATGCCCCTTATTGAGCAATGTGGCACCACTGTGTCCAAAGTTTTTCACTTCGTAGCGTTCGCCAAGCATTTGTTGCAAACGTACGGGATAGGCTTGTGTGGCGCGGTCGGGCAAATTGTAGCCGAAGGTTACGCTGTTTCCTACGCAAGCCACTTTTATTTTATCGCGTGCAGATAGTTGCAGCGAAAGTAGCAAACTGAGTAAAAAAAGCAGTCTCTTCATATAACAGAGGTTTAGATTTGTTGGATGTTTCGTTCGGTAAAGAAAAAAACATCATCGGATGAAACGGATTAAGCGGAAAGTCCGATTAAATTCCGTATGATCCGATGATGACATAGAGGAGATATGATTTGCTTACTCAAGTTTCGGATTTAGTCAAAACGGGCGCACTTGCTAAATCCGAAACTTGAATTTTGTTTATTCTAATACCCAAACTTTAGTTTCGTGCGCATCAACATTGCCACTCCATTTGTTGGCTTTTGGGGCAATGTCTTTGTGTTGCCAAACATTGCGCATCTTGTATTTGCCATCAAGACCGATGTTTTTGAAAATAACAGAGAGCTTTTGAGCCTTGTCTGCCGTGTTCATTACCGCCACAGCATGCCGATTGCCTGAGAGTGGACGTACAAAAATTTGGTAATCCTTTTCGTTGACTACGCGGGTAGCAGCTTTGCCCAATTTGTCTTGGTTAATGGCAATGATTTCTTTGTTTAGAATGATGCGACGGTCTTCATCCGTGAGTTTTCGCAAGTCGTTGGTCAGTGCCAAGGGAGAGCATAGCATACACCACATGCTCATTTGTGTTTGATATTCAGTATAAGTGCAACCTACACCGCCCAAATCGCTTGACGGACCGCCGTTGCCATTCAGTCCGATGACAAGCATGTCCATGTCGGGCCATTGACCGTGGCGGGCATAAGGAGCCAAAGGAGCCGTGATGTTGATAATGTCGAGAATGCCCATGCCCCCTTGGTGAACAATGTCCTTCCACATATCGCGCACATCGTAAGTGGTACGCCATAGTTGGCCACCTACGCTCTCGCACCATTCTTCAGCTTGACGCTGTCCCCATTCGCATACACCGAGTGCAATGTCGCGTCCACTGCTTTGCAAGGCATCTGCCATGCGCTTGTAGCGACGACGTGCTGTAGCACTGTCCTCGGGTGCATTGCAATAGTCATACTTCAAGTAGTCGATGTCCCATGAGGCAAAGGTGCGTGCATCCTGTTCCTCAAAGCCTAAACTTGCTGTAGCCCCTGCACAGGTGAGTTGTGCTGCATCTGAGTAAATGCCCAACTTCAAGCCTTTGCTGTGTACATAGTCAGCCAAAGCCTTGATGCCCGAGGAAAATTTTTTAGGATCGGGAATGATGTTGTTGTGCATGTCGCGTCCACCTTGCCACAAGTCGTCAATAAAGATGTATTTATAGCCAGCATCTCTCAGTCCGTTTTCAACCATGGCATCGGCTGTTTCGCGAATGAGTTGTTCGTTAATATCACCCTTGAAGAGATTCCAAGTCATCCATCCCATAGGAGGAGTCGGTGTGAGTTGATTACGCGGAGTTTGTTGAGCTGCTGCACTAAGTGACAGCGCAGAGAAAAGAATGGTTAGAACTTTTTTCATAGTAATTTGTAAAAAGATGTGAGGCAGGGTCTAAAAATTTTTTTTCAGGTTTAGAACGATGCCGTAAAATAGTGATAATTGTAAACAGACGGAGTGGGGATGTAGTGTTTTTAAAGAAGGGCTACCCACATAGCCCTTCTTTTAATGAAGTCGTCTAAACTTTTATGAAGTTCAAGATTTGAATTTAGAAGAGATAAAAGTTTAAATCTAAACTTCGTCAGAAAAGTTTAGACGACTTCAATATTAAGATTTCTGTGCATTTTCCCAATCCTCCCATTCCTTTAATGCTTTTTGCCAATCGGCAGCATCGTCTTTGGGAGTAGCTTCGGCTTCAGCTTCAGCCAATTGTCGGTCGCGTTCACGGTCGCGTGCACGTTTTGCCAACATATTGGCAATGGTAGCCTCGTCTAAAATGTGGATGGCATGTCTATGCACAGCCTCGTCTAACTCATCAGGGCCAAAGGCTTTTCCTGGTTCGTTAAAGTCGGAGATGTTAAATTCATAGGTTGTTCGCAACTCGTGGCGAATTTGCTTTTGCCCAAAGCGGTTTGCCTTATTTTTGAGTGCTAACAAGCGCTTTATTTCGTTGATTTCCTTTTGCGAGTATTTATTACGTCCCATAATATTGCTTGCAAGGTGTTTTTCTTAAAACAATGTTGACTACCTACGTTTATAGTCCCAATTCATTCACAAAGTGTTCAGCCTCGTGCAGTGTGTTCAGCTTGCCCACATCCATTAGTTGCAAGTTGGGTTGCACACATCCGCGAATATCCGCCTTGGCACATTCATTGAGATAGAAGTCCATGATGGGGAAAACCTTGGGATAGCTCTGCATGCGTGTGAAGAGGCGTGGCGAAAACATGTGAATGCCTGAGAATGCGTAGCGATGTAACTTTTCGGGTTCGATATTTGCAAAGGGGCTACGCACTTCGCCAGTAGCAATGTTTGTCCAACCGCGCAGTCGCATATCATCGTCAAAGAGTAAATAACGTTGCGTGTTGCGTTCGCTCACAAGCAGTGTGGCATCGTGTGAAAGATGGTTCTGATAAAAATCCTTGATAGGAGCATTGCTCAGAATGTCTACATTATGAATCAAGATGGGCTGACCATCGGCAGTAAATAGTTCGCCAGCCTTACGCAAGCCCCCTCCTGTATTCAGCAATTCCTCGCTTTCGTTAGAGATGCGTATGGGGATAGGCCATTCGTGGCTATTTACGTAGTCAATAATTTGTTGGGCAAAGTGGTGTACGTTTATCACCACTTCGCTTGCTCCTTGTTCAATTAGGTGCTGCAGACATATTTCAATAAGCGGACGTCCTGCCACAGGCACCATAGCCTTGGGCATGGTGTCGGTGAGTGGACGCAGCCGGGTGCCAAGTCCCGCCGCAAAAAGCATAACTTTCATAAAAAGCTTTGAGTATAAAAAATTCTACTTATTGAAACGAGCGTAAGTCACCTGCATGCTGATGGGCGAATTCTTGCCACCTTCTAACTGTACGGATGAAAGTCCTAATTGCGTTTTCACTTCGCGCAATGTGTAAACGGTTTCACCTGTGCTACTTGTAGTTTTGGTGTAGATAGCATCAACGGGGAGCAACGCCATCTTGTTCCAATCGGGGTTCTGTGCTTCCCATGCAGCATACTTAGCTCGGCGTGTTGCTACATTGTCGGCAAGCGTAACACCAGCCCCTTTGTCGCGCTCCGCTTTTAAATAAGAGATGAGCGAGGCAATGTTGCTGTATGAGTAATAATTTTTTTGAGCAGAAGTAGATGTGCTCAAGTAGCTCGTTTTGCTATCGGGCATTTTGTTCTGTTCAAAGAAATTGGCAATATCCTTTTTGTGAACCAATAATAATTGGCTGGGCGCGGGCAAGGTATTCGCACTACCATCATCCGTTTTACGACGGATAATGAGCTGTGCAATGTTCACACTGTCGTTGTAGTGAGCACCATTCAAGTCCTTTCCATCCACAATCTCGTCAACAGGCAAGGTCAATTCAGTGTAGTAGCATGCAGGCGACTTAATGTAGGTGCACGGCATATCTGCCAACTTATCCTCGGTAAGGCTGTTGGGGAAAGAATTGTTGGTGTGTGTGGTTTGTAACACTTCTTCAGTACCGCCAAAGCGTTGCACACCATCTACAATGGTATCGTTGCCAGCTGCGTTTTTGCTGTGATACTGAAAGTATACGTTCATTGCCATCATTGCCGTCTTAATCATAACACCTGTACCACCCGTACTCTTAATGCTAAAGCCAGGACACACATTGTGCAAGAAGGTGTAAGAGTTCTTGAAGTGTTGCGGATTGGCGTAATAATCGTCCATAATCTGCTTACCATACTCTTTGGGCAACTTAATCACAATCTGTCGGTAGTAAGAAATGCCGTTGGTTTCTTTGTCGGGACGTGTCAAGTCTTTTACCGTGTACGATATAGACTTGTCGATGCCGTTAGAATTGATAAAATCATCGGCATTAAGATTGGTGTAATATTTTTTATCCTCGTCGAGCACGTTGTTAAGACTTAACTCTTGTGCGCGGAGTTTCATTGTGGTGAGCGAGTCACCATAGAAATTGTCGATGTAGATGCGAATGTCGCAAGAGTCAGCTTTAGCCTCGCCATTTTCATCGAGCACGAGTTGTGACTTTTTGGGAAATTTAAAATCCTCGGGCAAGTGGAACTGTGTGAGGAAACCCGATGTGGTTTGAATGTTCATTTCGGGGTCGATGATGCTGCCCAAGTAGCACGAGCTTGTGTTAGCCAACACAGCCTCCTGTTTAGCAGTAGTGGTTGTGATGTTAAACACCGAGTCGATGGCAGTGATACGATCGTTGTCGGGCATGAGTCCATTGCCAATCATGGCAGTGTCATCGTCGCAAGCCGTCAGTATAGTGCCGAGTAAGATGGCAAACAATATTTTTTTCATGCAGTTACGCAAAGTTTTTTGTGTGGTTTGATATCAGCAGGATGTTGTTAGAAGCTTTGTTTTAAAACAAAAAACTTCGAAACTCACCCTTTAAATAGAATTAAAGCCCATGTCTTTCAGAGTTTTATAGGTTATCTGTAATTCTGAATGCACATGGGCTTTAAGTAGTGTAATATATATATGTGTGTGTGTTGTGCAGTTGTGCAGCGTGTGTTTATTCGCCAGCAACCTGCTCAACAAATGCCTTGTAGGCAGCAGCCTTTTCCTCTTCGGCAGGCGCGTTGAGAACGGGGATGTTCAAGCTTTTGGCATATTCAAGCATAGCGTCTTGTGTGCCAGCTTCGCCTTCGATAATACCATCGCTAAAAGCCACAGCCAAACGTCCCAAACTGTCAGTTTGAGTCAAGTCAACACCCGCCTTAGCCACAGCTTCGGCATTAGCGTTGCGATATTCCAAGCACTCAGCAAAGCGCTCAGTAAGTTGTGCGTTAGGCATTTCACCATAAAGAGAACATACCACCTTGGTGTTAGCAAACGAAGGTTCTTCGCGATAAGCCGTCTTGATGTAGAAAGGCACCACGGCAGCAATCCAACCTTGGCAGTAAATAACGTCGGGGCACCAACGCAGTTTCTTAACAGTTTCGAGCACACCGCGTGCATAGAACACAGCGCGTTCAATGTTGTCCTCATATTCCTTGCCATCTCCATCGGCAAACATGCCGCGCTTGTGGAAGTAGTCATCGTTATCGATGAAATACACCTGCATGCGTGCAGCCTGAATAGAGGCTACCTTGATAATCAAGGGATGATCCGTGTCATCAATGATGATGTTCATGCCCGAAAGGCGAATTACCTCATGCAGTTGATTACGACGCTCGTTGATAATTCCCCAACGGGGCATAAACGTGCGGATTTCACAACCCTTTTCTTGCAAGGCTTGCGGCATCTTTCTGCCATCGACAGCCATAGGGCTTTCGGGCACATAAGGAGTCATCTCCTGGGTTACGAACAATACTTTTTTTGACATTATTATAATATTATCTTTTTCGTGTAAGTGTTGGAGCACTTGTGTGTTATGGCTTCACTTTTTAGGAAACCCCTTTTTCAACGCATACCTGTGCGCCTGTGCTACCATCCTTAATTCATAAAAAAATCAGTGTTGTTTCAAATTCGTTCTTGCCAATTTTCATGATGAAAAAGGTATTTTTTCAATGAAACACACCAACTCACACTTGCAAAGTTAGCAAAAAAATCGGGAAGATGATGTATTAAGATGGTATTTTAACTACTTCAGCGTTAAAAATCACAGATTAAGGAGATAAAATGCGGTATAATTGCTAAGAATTGTGTTATTTTGCATTCTCATTTGGGGCGTTGCGTATAAACTAAAAGAACAAAGCCCCTATGTTACTGACAAAAAGTTTTCAAAAATAACAATGAAAGTCTTTAATACAAAAGCCAACCTCGAAGAAGCACTCGCTGCAGCACGTGCCGAGGGCAAGAAAATTGGGTTGGTACCCACAATGGGAGCTTTACATGCAGGACATGCCTCGCTCGTGAAGCGCTCTGTAAGCGAAAACGATGTCACTGTGGTGAGCGTATTTGTCAACCCCACACAGTTTAACGACAAAAACGACCTAAAAAATTATCCGCGCACACTCGATGCCGACTGTCAGTTGCTCGAGTCGCTTGGCGCAACTTATGTGTTTGCTCCGAGTGTAGAGGAGGTTTATCCTGAACCCGATACGCGCACCTTCTCTTATCCTCCCATCGACTCGGTGATGGAAGGTCCTCGTCGTCCAGGCCACTTTAATGGCGTATGCCAAATTGTGAGCAAACTCTTTTATATGGTACAGCCCGATCGTGCCTACTTTGGTGAAAAAGATTTTCAGCAGATAGCTGTAATCCGTGCCATGGTAGCAGACCTTAAACTCCCCATCGAGTTGCGTCCTTGTCCCATCGTACGCGAAGAAAGTGGTTTGGCACTTAGCTCGCGTAATGCCCTCCTCACCGAAGCTGAAAAGCGTACAGCCGTGTGCATCTCGCAAGCATTGAAAACCAGTGTTGACTTTGCAAAGAATCACACCGTGGCTGAAACTCACGATCTTGTTGTTGGTGCGCTCAATGCAACAAAAGGACTCGAAGTGGAGTATTTTGAAATTGTAAATGGCATTACCTTGCAGCCTGTTACCTCGTGGGACGATGCTCCTTATATAGTAGGTTGCATCACAGTGTATTGCGGTCAGCGTCCTGTTCGTTTGATTGATAATATTAAATATAAAGAAGAGAAATAAAACATGTTGTTAACACTGCTCAAGTCGAAAATTCATTGTGCCACCGTGACGCAAGCCAACTTGCACTACATGGGTAGCATCACCATCGACCAAGACCTTATGGACGCATGTGGCATGTTGGCAGGCGAGCAAGTTCATGTGGTAAATAACATGAATGGTGAGCGCGTAGTTACCTACATCATTGCTGGTCCGCGTGGTTCGGGTTGCATTTGTTTGAATGGTGCAGCAGCTCGCATGTTTCAGGTAGGCGACGAAGTCATTATCATGGCATACGCTCAAATGTCGCCCGAAGAAGCCAAAAGTTTTAAAGCTCAAGTGGTTTTCCCCGAAGGCGAAGATAATAAATTGGTGTAAGCAGAGGTACATAGCGTGTAACTCATGTTTGCAGCATCATAACTTTAGAGCAAGAATATTTGGGATTTTCTTTTTAGAAGCATCCCGAATGTTCTTGCTCTTTCTTTTTACAGAATGGATTTTCAAAAAGAAAATAAATACTGACAGTAAAAGAATTGGCACGTTATTTGCTATATCTCTTGCAAAACAACAAAATATAAAACGAGTTATGCAAAAAGGAAACATAGGAATAACCACCGAGAACATTTTTCCGGTAATTAAGAAATTTCTTTACAGCGATCACGAAATTTTTCTGCGTGAGATAGTTAGCAATGCCGTAGATGCAACCCAAAAGCTCAAAACACTTGCCATGAAGGGCGACTTCAAGGGAGAATTGGGCGATTTAACCGTGCGTGTTGCCATTGACAAGGAAGCCAAAACGCTTACCATCAGCGACCGAGGCATTGGTATGACAGCTGAGGAAATTGACAAATATATCAACCAAATTGCTTTTTCGGGAGCTAACGACTTCCTCGAAAAGTATAAAGACGATGCTTCAGCCATCATCGGACACTTTGGTTTGGGCTTCTATTCTTCATTCATGGTAGCCGACAGAGTAGACATTCTTTCACATAGCTACCGCGAAGGTGCAGAGGGTGTGAAATGGACGTGTGATGGTTCGCCTGCATTCGAGATTGATGCGTGCGACAAAGCAGACCGTGGTACAGACATTGTGCTTCACATCTCCGACGACTGCGTAGAGTTCCTTGAAAAAGAAAAAATTCAAGGTTTGCTCACCAAGTATTGTCGCTTCTTGCCCATCGAAATTGCTTTTGGCAAAAAGACCAAGTGGGAAGATGGTAAGCAAGTAGACACCGACGAGGATAACATTGTTAACGACACTACACCACTTTGGACCAAGACTCCTTCAACTTTGAAGGATGAGGATTACAAGAAGTTCTATACCGAACTTTATCCCATGAGCGATGAACCCTTGTTCTGGATACATTTGAACGTAGACTATCCGTTTAACCTGACTGGTGTGCTCTACTTCCCTCGCATCAAGAGCAACTTAGACATTCATCGCAACAAAATTCAGCTTTATTGCAACCAAGTGTTTGTTACCGACCAGGTAGAGAACATCGTGCCCGACTTCTTGACCTTGCTTCATGGTGTAATCGACTCACCCGACATCCCCTTAAACGTAAGCCGTAGCTATTTGCAGAGCGATGCTAACGTAAAGAAGATATCTACTTACATCACAAAGAAGGTAAGCGACCGTTTGCAATCTATCTTCAAGGCAGACCGTAAGGACTTTGAGCAGAAGTGGGACGACTTGAAGCTCTTCATTCACTATGGCATGCTTTCAGAGCAAGACTTCTACGACAAGGCAAAGAACTTTGCATTGTTGAAGGATGTTGAAGGCAAATACTTCACTTACGATGAATATCGTGACCTCATTAAGGACGCACAGACCGACAAGGATGGCAACCTCATATACCTCTATGCCACCAATAAGGATGAGCAATATAGCTACATCGAAACGGCTAAGGCAAAGGGTTATAGCGTGCTTTTGTTGGATGGTCAGCTCGATACAGCCATGGTAAACATGCTCGAGCAGAAGTTCGATAAGTGTCGTTTCAGTCGTGTAGATGGCGATGTTATCGACCGTTTAATTCAGAAGGAAGATGCGCCTAAAGACCAACTCAGCCAAGAAGATGCAGCCTCGCTCAATGGCGTGTTCACAGCCGAATTGCCCACTATGGACAAAGCGCAGTTCCATGTAGAAACTGCCCCCATGGGCGAAACAGCCACACCTGTCATTATTACGCAGAGCGAATACATGCGTCGTATGAAGGATGCCAGCCGTTATCAGCAAGGCATGTCGTTCTATGGCGAAATGCCCGACATGTATAACGTTGTGCTCAATTCAGACCACCGTTTGGTTAAGGAAGTGTTGACAGACATGAAGTCGCAACTTGCCGACAAACTTCAGCCCATCGAAAGCGAATTGAAGGGCTTACATGCTCGTCATGCAGCTCTTGAGCAAGAGCAGAAGGATAAGAAGCTCGAAGACTTGACCGAAGCTGAAAAGAACGACCTGAAGCAGTGTGACGAAGCCATTACAGCACAAGAGCAAGCACGCAAGGACGTGTGGGCAGCATACGGCAAACAGAATGCCGTGGTAGCTCAGCTCATCGACTTGGCTCTCTTGCAAAATGGCTTGCTCCGTGGCGAAGCCTTAAGCAAGTTCGTCAATCGTTCAGTGTCTTTAATTAAATAATTTCATCCTGACATTTATATAAGGGTGGTTTTTAAAAAGTTTGATTTATGTAAAAAATCAGATTTTTTAAAAGCCACCTTTTTTATTTTCTATACCTTTGCAAAAACCCCAAAATAGAAAAGTCCCATGATTTATAATTTACTCATAGCAGCCTTGTTCCCTGTTTGCCTAACAGGGTCGTGTGTAGGCAATCGTGTCCACCCCACCGAAGGGGGTGCAAAGCAAGAAAGCGTGGCACAAGGCATTGTGCAATCCCACGTTGAGCAACACTCTGAGGATAAGAAAAATGATGTGTTGCAGCAAACCCTCTACACCCAGGCAGACTCGGCACGTGTTGAGGCTTTGCTTCGTGAAAACCCTGGCGAGAACGATGTGCTGTTTTATGCACGCAAGTTTATAGGGGTGCCTTATGTGGCAGCTACGCTCGAAAAATCAGACCCCGAGCAATTAGTGGTAAACTTGCGCCAAATGGATTGCACAACACTCGTAGAAACAACCTTAGCATTGACACTGACAAAACGACAGCAGCAAACCCATTTTGCCGATTATTGTCGCAACCTCATGGCGCTGCGTTATTGGCACGGAAAAATGGATGGATACCTGTCGCGTTTGCACTACTTTACTTGGTGGATGCACGACAATATAAACAAGCAATTAGTGGAAGAAGTAAAGGATCCTGCGCATTTCACAACGCCCATCACCATCAAAAATGCTTACATGACAACCCATCCCGACAAATATAAATTTTTGAAACAACACCCTGAGTGGGTAGACAGTATAGCCGTGCTCGAACGTAAATATAATGGCGCGGATGGATGTTATTTGTCAGAAACTCAAACGGCATTGCCTAAGCAAGAGTTGCGTTCCATTCAGTCGGGCGATATCATAGCCATAGTAACCAAGAAGGCGGGCATCGACTATTCGCATTTAGGTTTTGCCGTGTGGGGAAAAGACAACCGTTTGCATTTGCTCAATGCCTCGTCCATTCACCACAAGGTAGTTGAAGAACCCAAAACGCTTCGGCAATATCTCAAGGAACATCCCTCATCGGTGGGCATTAGAGTACTGCGGTTGCGTAAGTAGAAAATAAAAAAACAAATTCGAACACCTACAAAAAAATAGCCAGGTATATAAATTCGGGATCTTTCTCCCTTATTTACATACCTGGCTTATCTTATATCACCGAGTTGGGTGCGTGAACCATAGATGATGTAATTCAATCAAAAAAACACGAACATACAAACACGTATATTCATTCTTTTTTTGAATCGCCCAACCTCTTTTAAAAAGACCTTATTGCATGCTACCACCAGCAATGTCGAGCAACTCGTTGGTAATAGCTTGTTGACGGCTCTTGTTATATGCCAAAGTGAGTTCGCGCAGCAAGTCGTCAGCGTTGTCAGTAGCCACTTGCATAGCCACAACACGAGCGGCATGTTCGCTTGCCAAACTGTCGAGCAGCGCAGTGAAGAGTTTAAGGTGAAGCGATTTCGGGATGAGTTGACTCACAATCTCCTCCTTCGAAGGTTCCACAATAAAGTCAAGCTCCGCCGTCTTCTCCTGTTTAGCCCCATTAGCCGTTTCGCTTTGCAACTTAATGGGCAAGAAAGTCTCCTCGGTCAACACCTGTGAACCAGCACTCTTAAAGTGGTGGTAAATCAAGTCCGCTTGGTCAATGTCACCCTTAGCATACATCTCCATAATTTCAGCAGCCACCTGTGCCGCTTTGTCATATTGAGGATGGTCGAGTAGGGGAGCATAGTCTGCCGTAATGCTAAAACCAGCCTTGTTAGCAGCATCTGCAGCCTTTTTACCTAAGGCAAAAACCTTAACAATGTCAATGCCCTGTTCGCGATAAAGAGCCACCTTATGGTTGAACGCCTTAATAACATTGGCATTAAAACCACCGCAGAGCGACGAATTAGAGGTGTAAAGAACAATGGCCACACGCTTTACTTCGCGCTCGCCGGCATAAGGCGTGTCAATCTCGCCCTCCATGTTGCCAACAAAAGTAGCCATGATGTGGGCGAGTTGATGCTCGTAAGGGCGCATGCTCTCAATTGCCTGCTGCGCATGGTGAAGTTTTGAAGATGCCACCATCTTCATAGCACTCGTAATTTTGCGTGTGCTATTCACCGATGCAATTCGTGTTTTAACTTCTTTCAGTGAGGCCATATTCTTTATGCTTTATATTGTCCAGCAATGTCGGCAGCCACCTTCTCAATGTTGTGGCAAACCTCTTCGCTCAGATTGCCCTTAGCCAATTCGTTGAGAACCATTTCAGCATATTGGGTGCGAATAACCTGTAAGAAAGCATCTTGAAAATCGCGCACCTTGTCAACAGCCACATCTTTGAGCAAGCCATGCGTGCCACAATAAAGAATGGCAACCTGTTCGGCAACGGGCATTGGGCTATATTGAGCCTGAATAAGTAACTGGTTGTTCTTACGACCGCGATCAATGGTCATGGCAGTTACAGCGTCCATGTCCGACGAGAACTTAGCAAAAGCTTCGAGTTCGCGATACTGAGCTTGGTCTATTTTCAGTGTACCAGCCACCTTCTTCATACTCTTAATTTGTGCGGCACCACCCACACGGCTCACAGAGATACCCACGTCAATGGCAGGACGGAAACCTTGGTTAAAGAGGTTCGTGTCCAAATAAATCTGACCATCGGTAATCGAAATAACGTTGGTAGGAATGTAAGCCGAAACGTCACCTGCCTGTGTTTCAATGATAGGGAGTGCGGTGAGCGAACCACCACCTTTCACCTCGCCTTTCAAACATTCAGGAAGGTCGTTCATCTTTTCGGCTACCTCTTGCTGATTGTTAATCTTAGCAGCACGTTCAAGCAAACGTGAGTGCAAGTAGAACACATCGCCAGGATAAGCCTCACGACCTGAAGGACGACGCAGAATCAATGAAATTTCGCGGTAAGCAACCGCCTGTTTTGAAAGGTCGTCATACACTACCAAGGCGTGCAAACCACGATCGCGGAAGTATTCGCCAATAGCAGCACCCGCAAAAGGCGCATAATACTGCATTGCAGCAGGTTCGCCAGCTGTTGCACTCACAATGATGGTATAATCCATTGCGCCTGCCTGCTTCAACGTATTAACGATGTTAGCAACGGTCGAAGCCTTCTGACCGATAGCCACGTAGATGCAATATACAGGGTCGCCCTTGGCAAAGTTTTGCTTCTGGTTGATAATGGTATCGATAGCAATTGCGGTCTTACCTGTTTGGCGGTCGCCAATGATAAGTTCGCGCTGTCCACGACCGATAGGAATCATGGAGTCGACACTCTTCAAACCCGTTTGAAGAGCTTGGGTCACAGGTTGACGATAAATAACACCAGGTGCTTTGCGGTCGAGGGGCATCAAATATTTTTTGCCTTCGATAGCCTTTCCACCATCAACAGGGTTGCCGAGCGGGTCGATAACACGTCCGAGCATCTCGTCGCAAACCTCAATCGAGGCAACCTTGGTGGTACGCTTCACGCTTTGTCCCTCTTTAATACCCTCAGAGGAACCGAGCAACACGGCACCCACATTGTCCTCCTCAAGGTTCATGGCAACACCCATTACGCCATTTTCAAATTCGATAAGCTCATTCTCCGTAACGTTGGTAAGACCATAGATGTGAGCCACACCATCGCCAATAGAGAGAACAACGCCCACCTCTTCAAACTTGACATCGGTGTTGATATCCTGAAGTTCGCGCAAAAGTACTTCGCTAACTTCACTGGGTTTTATATTGTTGGACATTTAATCTGTTTATAAGTAATTTTACTTCAATTCTCGTTTTAATTGTGCGAGCTGAGAGCGCACACTTGCGTCTAAACGGTAAGTGTCGTATTCCAAAATAAAGCCACCCAGAATAGAGGCATCTTCTTTAACATGGAAGTCAACTTTGCACTTCGATCGTTTTTCAACCATTTGTTGCAACTTTTCAATGAGTTGCTTGTCGATGGTTGTGGGCAACACAAGTTTGCTGTTAATGATATGCTTGCCTTTGCGGTAGAGCGTTCCGTAGGTCAGTGCCACTTGGTGCATGAGTTCGGCTCGCATTTTCTGAATAATGAGCGAGGCAAACCTGCTGAGCGACTGTGAGGGAGCATTCTTGCCACAGGCAGCAGTGAGGAGCAGCTGTTTCTTTTGGGCTTCGGTCAACACAGGGTTAATCATAGCCTGTTGCAGCGCAGGAACCTGAATGAAAGTCTCTGCCAACACAGAGGTCTCTTCATACACCCTGTCCTCCTCATTGTTCTGTTCTGCAAAGAGCAGCAAAGCTTTGGCATATCGGGTTGAAACGATGCCTAAATCCATAAAGCTATTTCCTATTTTTTATAAATGTGTAGACGTTCTAAAATAGTTGTTTTTTGGGGGGATAAATTTCAGAGACAGAGATTATTGTCGTCATATCCCTCCTAAAACCTACTTTTTTAGATTAGGCTTTGCAAACCTCGTCAAGCATTTGCTCAATGAGTTTTTGCTGTTCGGTGGTGTTGGCAAGTTTTTGTCGAACCACCTTTTCGGCAATCACCACCGAGAGGTCAGCCACAGTTTCGCGAATATCGCGCAAGGCATTTTCCTTTTCAGCAGCAATTTGCGCTTTAGCGTCTTGCAGCATCTTGGCACCTTCTTCCTGTGCCTTTTCGCGTGCTTCGCGCACGATGCTGTCGCTTGTAGCTTTGGCCTGACTCAAAATCTCTGCTTGACGTGCGCGAGCTTCGTTCAAAAGGCGTTCACCCTCCTGTTCGATGCTTGCCAAACGCTCGTTCGCTTCGTGCGCCTTTTGCAGCGATTCGTCAATGTAATTCTTGCGTTCGTTCACCATGTTAATAATAACGGGGAAACCAAATTTAGCCATTAAGCCAAACACCACAAGAATAGCCAAAAGCATCCAAAACATCAAGCCCACGTCAGGAGTTAATATGGATGGCAGATTGATTGACTGCATAAAATCTTTTTTTGCTTAATAGTGGTTGAGAAATAGCGAGGTTATAGGGTATACAAAAAGAACTACTTGTAGCCCTATAACCTTAACTATATAACTCAGCCGAGAGAGATTACAAGAAGAGGCAGAGCAAGCAGACGATAACGGCAAAGAGAGCCACACCTTCTACAAGAGCTGCAATGATGATCATGTTGGTACGGATGTCACCAGTCGACTCGGGCTGACGGGCGATAGCTTCCATAGCAGCACTACCAATGCGACCGATACCAAGACCAGCACCAATAGCAGCGAGAGCGGCACCAATACCAGCGCCCAACTTTGCAAGACCTGCTGCACCAGCGGCAGCTTGTAACAATGCGATTAAGAGAGTCATAATGTTTAAAATTTTTTTTATGGGTTTGTTTAATTTGTTATTTGTTTCGTTCTTAGGGTAGTTCTAATTTTAGAACCACCCATTAGTGTTCGTGTGCTTCGGGATGCGCCAAACCAATAAACACGGCGCTCAGCATCGTAAACACATAAGCTTGGATAAATGCCACCAAGAGTTCGAGGCAGTTCATGAAAATCATCATCACGAAGCTCACAAAAGTCAGCGATGAACCAATCACCGCATTGATTTGGCAAGTAATAAAGATTACGCAAGTAAGCGACAAGATTATGGCATGACCACCCATCATGTTGGCAAACAAACGTACCATCAAGGCAAATGGTTTTGTAAATATGCCAAAAAGCTCAATAACAGGCATCATAGGAACGGGGCATTTCAACCAAGTAGGAACAGGAGGCCACAGAATTTCCTTCCAATACTCCTTATTGCCAAAGAGGTTCACCAACAAGAGCGTACCCATGGCAAGTATAAAAGTAATGTTAATGTTGCCCGTAATGTTGGCACCACCTGGGAAGATAGGAATCAAACCCAAGAGGTTCGTGATAAAGATAAAGAAAAAGACGGTGAGCAAGTAAGGAGCATACTTTTTGTAATGTTTTTCGCCTACCGAGGGACGGATTAAGTCCTCGTTAATCGACATCACAAACATTTCAACCAATCCCACAAAACCCTTCGGGGCTTTGTCGCTTGGTTTTTTGTCCTTGTACCAGCGAGCCGAACCGATAAAGACAAAAGCCATAACCAAAACCACAATCCAAATCTGAACCACGTCTTTCGTAATGCTAAAGTCCCACGGTCTTACGTCCTCACCATTAGCAGTGTGTTCGTAAATCTTGCCGTTTTTCTCCTCATTCAAGTAAAAGCCTTGGTAGGTGCCATCTTCGCTTTCGTGAAAGCGTGCCGAGCTAAACACGTGCCAACCGCTGTTTTCGCCTTTCACAATTACCGGTAGCGGTATCGACACGTGATGCCCATTCCACGTAACAATGTGCCAATCATAGGCATCGCTCATGTGTCCCAACACGATTTCTTTCACGTCGGGCTTTTCTTGAGCTTTCGGGGCAGCTTCGTTAGCCGATGCCGTGAAGGCAAACAGCTGACCGAAGAATAATGCTACGATGCACAAATATTTAATAATGAGGTTATTCATTTCTTTTTATTGAAGTTTTGCTCCGTGCTAACATACAACATCATCGATGTCACAGCATCAGCCACATAGAGCACTAAAAGGTTGATGGCAAAAGCCAAAAGGTTGCGTCGGTCAGCCAAGGCGTAAATCAGCACAATGACAATAACCAAGAAAAAGCGAACCACCTTGTCTATTAAGTAGAAACCAATGGCGCGTCGTCCGCCGTCCTTCATAATCCATTTATAAGCCATGCTGCTCAGTCCATTCACCACCATCAGTAGTATGGCCACACACACAACGGGCGGAGCCTGCTGCATAGCCACATTTGCGCCTGCAAGCATTAGTTCAAAACAGAGTAGCAAAGCAACTGTAACACAAATGGTTATGGCTTTTGTAATAAGAGATTTTTTGATGCGTCGATCAAATGCCTCCATGTCTTCTTTTAAGGGTATAATGTTTGTCGTGAGTTAGTTGTTATAAGCTTTTTTACAATCAAGTTTCATAGATACATTTTCACACTGACGAGAGAGATGCTGCAAGAGTCTGTAGCCCGCGTGCGTCATCCTTATTCTTATGGCGAACGGAGTATGTCTATCGCATCGTTCTCTTAAAACCCTGCCATAGCTGCCACACCATTTGTGTGGTGCATGCAGCACGCCAGCGTTTTAATGAGAGTAGAACGAAACTTTTTTCATTACACAACTTCACTCACGCCTCACCCAGGCATGGTTACATTTCCACACATACAGAAACGGCATTGCGTGCCACTTCTACAAATCCTCCGCTTATAGTTACCTTATAGGGGGTGTTTCCCAAGCATTCCACTGTTCCCTGAGTGAGGGTAGAAATGAGTGGGGCATGGTCTTTCAGTACCTCAAAACGCCCCTTAGCTCCAGGCAACTTAATGCCATCTACCTCACCTTCGAACAATGTCTTTTCGGGAGAAACTATGGTTACTTTCATGTTTCAGTCTGTTTTATCAAGTTTAAGGGATTTAGTTAGATTCTCGTTTTGTTATTGACTCACAATTGACTCACAAAAGCGTCAACCCCAAAAAACTAAAAACCTTAAAAACCCTAACTTAAGCTTGTTCCAACAGTTTTTTACCCTTAGCAATAGCCTCGTCAATCGTACCCACGTTCAAAAAGGCCTGTTCGGGCAGATGGTCAACCTCACCATCCAAAATCATGTTGAAACCGCGTATCACCTCGTCAATGGGAACCATCACACCCGGCACACCCGTAAACTTCTCGGCAACCGTAAACGGCTGACTCAAAAAGCGTTGCACACGGCGAGCACGGTTCACCGTCAAGCGATCCTCGTCTGAGAGTTCGTCCATACCCAAAATGGCAATAATATCTTGCAGCTCCTTATACTTCTGCAAAATCTGCTTTACGCGTTGTGCACAATTATAGTGCGCTTCGCCAATCACCTTGGGGTCAAGAATACGCGAGGTAGAATCCAAGGGATCAACCGCAGGATAAATACCCAATTCCGTAATCTTACGGCTCAACACCGTAGTAGCGTCCAAGTGCGTAAAGGTGGTAGCAGGCGCAGGGTCTGTCAAGTCATCGGCAGGCACATAAACCGCCTGAATTGAGGTGATCGAACCATTCTTGGTCGAGGTAATACGCTCTTGCATGGCACCCATTTCGCTTGCCAAAGTAGGTTGGTAACCCACAGCCGAAGGCATACGACCCAAAAGGGCAGAAACCTCAGAACCAGCTTGCGTGAAACGGAAAATGTTATCGATAAAGAACAGGATGTCAGACGTCTTGCCCTCCTTAGCTCCCGCATCGCGGAAACTCTCGGCAATCGACAAGCCCGAGAGCGCAACCGATGAACGTGCGCCAGGAGGCTCATTCATCTGTCCGTACACAAGCGTGGCTTGGCTCTTTTCTACTTCACTATAGTCAACCTTCGACAAGTCCCATTCGCCACGTTCCATAGCTTCTTCAAATTCCTTGCCGTAACGCACAACCCCGCTTTCAATCATCTCGCGGAGCAAGTCGTTACCTTCGCGGGTACGTTCGCCCACACCAGCAAACACCGAGAAACCATCATGACCTTTGGCAATGTTGTTAATCAGCTCCATGATGAGCACCGTTTTGCCCACACCAGCACCACCGAACAAACCAATTTTACCACCTTTGGCATAAGGTTCGAGCAAGTCAATCACCTTAATACCCGTGTAGAGTACTTCGCTACTCGTTTTCAGTTCATCGAACTTAGGCGGTTCGCGGTGAATGGGGTAAGTGCCAGCTGAGCGGTCTAAGGTTTTAAGACCATCAATCGAGTCGCCTGTCACATTCATCATGCGACCTTTAATCTGCTTGCCCACAGGCATTGAGATAGGAGCACCCGTGCATCGCACTTCCAAACCACGACTCAAGCCGTCGGTGTTATCCATAGCCACGGTGCGCACGGTGTCCTCGCCAATGTGTTGCTGCACCTCAATAATAAGGGTGCGACCATCGGGGTGTGTAACCTCCAGTGCTTCGTGGATGCGAGGTAAGACATCTTTAGCAGACTGACCCTCGATGTCGAACTTAACATCGACCACCGCGCCAATAATCTGCGAAATGTGTCCAATTTTCACGCTATTTTTACTCATGATTTTTTTATATAATAGCTGTAATTATTATTATTGTCTAGTTTGATTTTTCAGGAAAATCTTTTGATGAGATAATCCCTTCGCTTCAATCTGTCGGCAAAATTAGCATTAAAAGCTAAATGAACAACCCTTTTTGTAGTACAATTTTTTTGAAAGTTCGTTTTATTCCTTAAAAAAACGGAATTATGGGATAGTTTTTAGGCGTTTCGGGTGGAAAATCGTAAGATTTAGGGGTAAAAAATAATTGTCTCATCTCCTTTTTTACATCTGCAGCCCTGGTTCCTTTTTTACAATCGTGTTAAGGGTGGTTTTTTTTTCTTCTTGCCCCTTCTTGCCCTACATTCCCCCAATCTCGCACACACTCTCTCTCATGCCCAGAAAAAAAGTAGTTGTTCAAAATTCATGCAGAAAATGCGGATTTTGAACAACTATTGAAAAGTGACAAGTGACCAGTGACCGCGCATCTCTTTGGTTATCAATGAATTAGCGGTCACTCGGTCACTCTTAATTTCCTTAAAATTTGTGTTAACAAAGCTTTAGTGTAGATTTTGAGAGATAAAACACTTTCTTTCACCGAAGCAACATGCGGTTCTCAGCCATACTTTTTGTAGATGCACTTTAACTAAAAAAACGACTAAGTGAGAGAAGCGAAATTTTTATTTTCAGTTCCGGGCGTGAGGTTTTTATCTAAAAATATCGCGCTTTTTCACTCCTAATGGTAGTTTTCGTTGCGAAAAAGCCCTTTTGTTTTTGCAAACTTGACAGTGTAATATAAATATCTTTTTGCCGTGAAGGTGGGATGTGTTAAGTTTTGAGGGACAAAACAAGGTTTTTAGCAGTGAAAAATGCGTGTTTGGTGGAAAAAGCAGGAATGATGAGGAAAGTTGCTTAAAGACGATTTTTTATATAAAATATTGCTTTTATTAACATGCAGTATTCATTATTTCCTTGTGATGTGTTAAATATCGTTTTATGTGTTAAGCGTGCACAAATCGCTCCCCAAGTTGGGGAGCGATTTGTGCATTTATTTTGTTAACTTCTATTTTGTGTATTACCACCTCTTTGTATTTATGTGTTAATGTAATTATTCTTGCTTAATCCGAAATGCTTCTATAGAAAATCCCAATCAAACTTATTTATATCCTCAATAAACACTATACTTTTCAACCCAAGCAAGCTTGCAAATAGTGTGGCAAAAAAGCTACCATAAATAAGTATATAAGTTAAGGAATATTCACACGGAAAAAGTCACTTGGTCACTAGTCACTTTTTCAATGACTTTGATGTCAGAAAAAAAGAATAAGTATATAATATATTGATTATCAATAACTTATATATTAACATAATTTTTTTTCGAGAAAAATTTATGGAAAAGTGACAAGTGACCAGTGACCTTTTGCTAAAAACAACTTTTAACATGTTGACTTTCAAGGAGTTATGCGTTTTAAAAAGTCACTTTTTACGTCATTTTCGAGAGAAAAAGTCACTTTTCGAGAGAAAAAGTCACTTTTCGATGTAAAGCAAAAGCGTACAACGAAGGCAAAAAACGGCTCCAGTTGTTAATTTCGCCCATTTGGTCACTTTTGGCAAAAATGACCTTTTCAGTATTTTGTCATAATTTCTTACTTTGAAAAAATTTTCCCCAATAAACACTGGGGGAGTGAGCCGATTTACAAAAATTAAAGGGGAAAACTTTTACATGCAATTTGGAGAATGCTTGCACACCATTGTACCTTTGCACTGTCGATGGAGATGAGCGCTCAAAAATACCATCAAAAACGCCCCAAAATCGCGTTACTAAACTCGCGAAAACGGTTTACTAAACTCGCGAAATTTGTTTAGTTAACTCGCTGAAATGACTAAAAAGTAGCGATTTCAAAGGGCATAAATTACAACATTACTAACCAACAAAAAAACACACAGCATTATGGCTATTAGAGTAAGAGGTTTGAGACGTAAACTGAATGTAGGTAACAAGAATTATGCTTACACCTTGTATCCAGACAACTACGGCATGCTCGACAAGAGCAAGATGATTGAAGAGGCTGCGTTGCGTAGTGGTATGAGCAAGGGTGTGATGCAAGCTTGCTGGAATGCAGCTGGCGCATGAAATTTCTTGGTATTTCTGAAACATCGCGTTTTGTGAGGGACTCGTTTTTTTGTGATTGGTTTTTGAAAAGTTTTTGAAAAGTTATTGTGTTGGTAGCACTTAATAAGAGAATAATTCGTGCAATCGTTTGTTTTTCTTTACCTTTGCATGGTTAATGGAGATTGTATCGTTGGGAAAAAAGACGAAGCTTTCATCTCGTTGGCTGATTTTTATTTCTTGCAGAAGTCAAGATGTCTTTATTGTAGGGAACATATGGCTTTTGGGTAGATTTTAAAAATCATGATTTAAAACAAAATCTCGGAATTCCAAAAATCTCGGAATTCCAAAAATCTCGGAATTTCAAAAATCTCAGAATTTCAAAAAAAACTTGGAATTGATAAAAATGGAAGAAAATAATAGTTTACGCATAGGGCAAATAAATGCTTGCAGTATGCAAGGTGGGGTAGTGCTGGGTGTGTTTGGCATCCTCTCGTTAGTAGTGTTTAGATGGTCGTTTGTGGTTCCATTCCTCTCAACCCTGTTTGGTGTGATGCTACTTGCCACCCCCGTGTTAGCCACTTTTTTGACGCTGCGTTATCGCAACCTAAACTATGGGGAGCGCGAGCCTTTTTCGTTTGTACATGGTTTTCTTTATGCCGTGTTTACGGGGTTTTATGCCTCGGTGTGGGTAGCCTTGTTTACGTATGTGTATTTGCAGTTCTTTGACCACGGACGTATTTTTGCCGATTATGCTCACTCTATCAATACACCTGAGATGAAGGCTTACTTGATGCAGTCGGGGCTTGATGCTGAAATTAGTCAGCTATCGGGCGGACATGGGGTGAAGGGCTTGGTTGATGCCATGCAAAGTGTGGGGGCTGCTACTTATGCCGCCATGTCTATTTACTTTGCATTGATATTTGGTCCTGTAATTTCGGCAGTGATAGGCTTAGTAACCAGAAGGGGCTGAAGCAAAAAGGATGAGTTTGGCTTGCCTTTATAAATAAAAACTGAAACAACAACATTCATATAAAAATAAAAATGGATTATAAATACGACATATCGGTTGTGGTGCCTTTGTTTAATGAGGCAGAGAGCCTACCCGAGCTGTATGCTTGGATTGAACGTGTGATGAAGGCGCACAACTTTAGCTTTGAGGTGATTTTTGTGAACGATGGTAGTACGGACAACTCTTGGGACGTGATTGAACGCTTTGCCTCGGAGGATGCGCAGCATGTGCATGGCATAAAGTTTCGTCGCAACTACGGCAAGAGTCCTGCGCTGTTTTGTGGGTTCCGTGCAGCACGTGGCAGGGTTGTGATTACGATGGATGCCGACTTGCAAGATTCGCCCGACGAAATTCCTGAACTTTATCGCATGATAACGGAGGATGGGTATGACTTGGTTTCGGGCTACAAGCAAAAGCGCTACGACCCGTTGTCGAAAACCATTCCCACCAAGCTCTTTAATGCCACTGCACGCAAGGTGAGCGGCATACATAATCTGCACGACTTTAATTGCGGATTGAAGGCTTACAAAAATGAGGTGGTAAAGAATATTGAGGTGTATGGCGAAATGCACCGTTACATTCCTTATTTAGCCAAGAACGCAGGCTTCGACAAAATTGGCGAGAAGGTGGTGCACCACCAGGCACGCAAGTTTGGCAAGACTAAGTTTGGGGGCTTGAACCGTTTTGTGAATGGCTACCTCGACTTGCTTTCGTTGTGGTTTTTGAATAGCTTTGGACTGAAGCCGATGCACGTGTTTGGCTTTTTGGGCACGGTGATGTTCTTTTTAGGTTTTGTGGCTTGTGTGGTGGTAGGTGCTGTGAAGTTGGTTCACCTCTACACGGGGTCGGCAGCTCCATTGGTAACTGAGTCTCCCTACTTCTTTATTGCCCTGACCATGATGATTTTAGGTACGCAGCTGTTTGTGGCTGGTTTCTTGGGCGAGCTCATTAGCCGTAATGCTGCTGGTAGAAACGATTATCAAATTGAAAAGGAAATTTAAAGCGGGGGGAGAAGTGCGTTTTAACTCTTTCGAACTCCTTTCTTCAGAAATTCCTATTAAAAAAATACAGTATAGACAATGAAATGTGTCAAGACTGTGGCAGTGTGGGGGTGCGGAGCCTTGATGGTGGGGCTTTCGGCGTGTTCGAACATAGATTGTCCACTCGATAACATTGTGAGTTTGCAGTGTAACTTGTATGATGCCAACACGCAGAGTGCACTGACGCTGGGCGATGTGCTGAGTGTGACACCTGCTGGTCGCGACACCTTGTTACTCAACCAAGCCACAGGCATAAAAAGTTTTTTGTTGCCACTAAAGGAGGCTGGCACGCAAGACACCTTGTTGTTGCATTTTGCTAATGCCGAGGGTGGGGTGCAGGTGGATACGCTCTTTGTGAACCACACACCACAACCTCACTTTGAGTCGTTAGACTGTCCGAACTCGGTGTTTCACACGTTGAACGCTGTGAGCGTTTCGGCACAGGCAACGGCTTCGGGGGCAATTGTAGACAGTGTATCGCTTGTACGTTCAATAGTAAATTATGATGATGTCGAGAATATTCGTCTGTTTATTCGCACTGCTGCTAAGTAGTGCGCTCCCTGTTGTTGCGCAAAGCAAACGGGGGGCGAAGGTGCCGCAGCAGGCTACTGACACTACGAAAACCGCAGTGGGGACGGTGAAGGGGGTGCAGTATGCTTCGCCCCAAGAGGCTGCAGCCGCACTTTTGGCGCAGAAGCGTTTGCCGTTGTTGGCTGGCGTGAGTGTGTCGGCAGACTTGTGTGGCGCGGTTATGGCTACTTGCACGCCTTATGGGCAATATGAGGCTGCGGCTCGCTTAAACTTGCGCGGACGTTTTTTTCCAGTGTTTGAGATGGGTGTGGGCGTGAGCAACCATACGAGCGAAACAACCGACTTGCATTATAAGGTGCATGCGCCCTATTACCGTGTGGGGTTGGACTATAATGTGGCAAAAAATGCAAGAGCTTTGGGACGTATCATGGTGGGGGTGCGCTATGGCTTTACCTCTTACAAATTTGACGTGGATGGACCCGACCGCACAGATGGTGTGTATGGCACTTTGGTTCCTTTCTCCTATAAAGGTGTGCGTGGCACGAACCATTGGGGCGAGGCTGTGTTTGGCTTAGAGTCGAAGGTGTGGGGCATTGTGCATGTGGGGTGGACATTTCGCTACCGCGTGCGCTTTTATCGCAAAGATACGCAAGTGGGCAACGCTTGGTATGTGCCTGGTTATGGCAAGGAGGATACGCATGCCTTGGGCGGAACTTTTAATGTGATTTTTGATATATGAAAACTAAGAAACTCTTAGGAGCAGCTTTTTTGCTCTTCTTAATTATAGCAACGGTGTGGATTTTGCACTTTCGCGGAACGGCAACTTTGCGTGTGGCTGAAGGAACGATTTTTGGCACAACTTACCATGTAAAGTATGAGGCGGCTGAACCGTTAGATAGTGCTATTCTGAGCGAACTGAGGCGTGTGGATGCCAGCTTGTCGGTGTTTAACCAGCTGAGCACGATTTCTAAAATTAACGCGGGCAAGGCTGAGAAGGCTGATGCAATGCTCTATGATGTGTTGCAAAAGGCTCGCGTGGTTAGCGAGAACACGCAGGGGGCTTTCGATGTTACTGTGATGCCCTTGGTGAATGCTTGGGGCTTTGGCTTTAAGAAGGGTGAGTTCCCAACGGATGCGCAAGTGGACTCTTTGCGCCAGTTTGTGGGTTTTCACCACATAGAACTGACCAAAGACAGTTTGGTGAAGAAGGATGATGCCCGTGTGATGATTGACTGCGGTGCCATTGCAAAAGGATATGGTGTGGACCGTGTGGCGAAGGTGCTGAGAGACCATGGTGTGATGAATTACATGGTGGAGATTGGGGGCGAAGTGGTGACGAAGGGGCGTAACCCCGAAGGTCATGCTTGGCAAATTGGCATTAGCCGACCTGTGGTGGGGGCTGATGCTTCGGCACAGCCTTTGCAAACGGTGCTCTCGCTTGAGAATGCGGCTTTGGCTACGAGCGGAAATTATAGGAACTTTTATGAGCATAACGGAAAAAAGTATGCTCATACCATTGATCCGCGCACAGGACGCCCTGTGCAGCATTCGTTGCTCTCGGCTACGGTGGTGGCCCCCGACTGTGCTACTGCCGATGCTTATGCCACATCGTTTATGGTGATGGGCATTGATGGGGCTAAGCAGGTGTTGGCTAAGCATAAGGAACTGAAGGCTTACTTGATTTATGCTGACGGCAAAAATCAGTTGCAGGTTTTGGATGTGAATGTGGGAAATAAATAAATTTGGGGCGTGGATATCGGCGGCTCCTCAGCTGTAGCTCCTAAACTCAAAAAAACATGGATAACAAACTCTTTTCAAATCGTTTGCTGCATGTTCCTTTGTTTCAAGGGTTTAGTCGATTGGATTTTTTGGACATTGTTGCTAAAATACCTTTCGACTTTAAAACGTTGCGCCCTAACGAATATGTAGTGAAACAAGGTGAGGAGTGCCTGGGACTTTGCGTGGTGCTTTCGGGGGAGGTGGAAACGGAATGTATGAGTCCCGACCAAGTGTATACCTATGGTGAGCGGTTGGGAGCTCCGTGGTGTTTGCAAATTGAAAATCTCTTTGGCTACCACAATCGGTATACAAAGAGCTATCGCACACTGACCGAAACGCAGGTGATGTTTATTGCTAAACAGAATGTGCGCCGCATGTTGGTGGATTATCCTGCTTTTCAAATAAACTTTTATAATGCGCTTAGCACTTTGGCGCAGACGGCTGTTCAGCATAATTGGAGCAAATGTCCTGAGGAGTTGGAGTTGCGATTTCTCAGTTTTGTGGAAAACCGCAGTTTGCGACCCATTGGCAGCAAGTTTTTACGCATCCGCATGCGCGACTTGGCTGACGAATTGGGGGCTACTCGGTTGCGTGTGTCGCGCATGTTGGCTCAACTCTCAGACTTGGGTTTGGTGGTGTGTTCGCGTGGGGCGATACGTATTCCGCAGCTCGAAAAACTGCAAATGGCGCTTAGAAGCAGCTTTAAAAAGTAAAACGTATTTTGATTATCATAGATTATGAACAAACAACAACTTATTGAAAACATTCGTGCCAAGCACAGCTTTTTGTGTGTTGGGCTTGATACTGACTTGAAGAAGGTGCCTGCTCACTTGCTTAACGAGGAGGATCCTATTTTTGCATTTAACAAGGCTATTGTGGATGCTACGGCTCCTTATTGTGTGGCTTATAAGCCTAATTTGGCTTTCTACGAATGCTATGGCTTGAAGGGATGGGCTGCACTTGAAAAGACTGTGAAGTACATTAAAGAGAATTATCCCGACCAATTTATTATTGCAGACGCTAAGCGTGGCGACATTGGCAACACATCGGCTATGTATGCACGCTCGTTGTTTGGCGAAATGGATTTTGACTCTATCACTGTGGCTCCTTACATGGGCGAGGATAGTGTGACGCCATTCTTGCAGTATGAGGGTAAGTGGGTTATTCTCTTGGCTTTGACCAGTAACAAGGGTTCGCACGACTTTCAGCTTACCACTGATGCACAGGGTGAACGTTTGTTTGAGAAGGTGATGCGCACTTCACAGCAGTGGGCAGACGATAAGCAGATGATGTATGTGGTTGGTGCTACACAGGGTAGTCTGTTTGCTGATATTCGCAAGGTGGCTCCGCACCACTTCCTTTTGGTGCCTGGGGTTGGTGCGCAAGGTGGCTCGTTGCAGGAGGTTTGCAAGTATGGCATGACGGATGAGTGTGGCTTGCTGGTTAACTCTTCGCGTGGCATTATCTTTGCTGACAATACCGAAAACTTTGCAACCGTTGCTGGCGAAAAGGCACACGAATTGCAGCAGCAAATGCAAGTTGAATTGGAGAAAATAGGTTTGTAAAATAGTTTTCTTTCTCTATCCTAATAATCCCCGCCTCTCGTTACCACGACAAGAGGCGGGGATTATTGTATGTGTGTTGGGGGATTTTAAAAAGTTACTATCCTTGAAATGATAATGCTTTGAAAGCGATGAAGAGGTAGGTGATGAGAATGGAGGCTACAAAGATGTGAAGGCTGCGTTGCGTGTAGCCTGTGGCAGTGGTGCAAGAGGAAACGAACATGGAACCGTTTTGCAAGTTTTGCTTTTGCCATTTTTCAATGAGAAGGCGGTAGATGCCCCAACCCACAAGAGCACCCCAAATGCAACCCACAGTGAGGTCGCCTATGTAGTGTACGCCTAAGTAAACACGCGTCCAACAGTTGAGTATGACCCATGAATAGAGCCAATAGGCTACAGAACGGCTCTTTAGGAGCAGGGCTACAAATGTGGCTACTGCCATGGTGTTGGCTGCGTGACTTGAAAAGAATCCGTAATTGCCGCCCCGATAACTGCGTACCACATCTACCATATACATAAACTCGGGGTTGTTGGTGGGACGCCATCGCGCAACCATGGGTTTAAAAAGACTTGACGCTACTTGGTCGGCAAGCAATATGCAAAGGGCAAAGCTCAATACGATGCGGGCTGTGCCACTAAGGGTGTTGTTTCGCAGAAAAACGTAAAACAATATCACGGCTAATGGCAACCACGTGGAGGTTTGCGTGGCTGTCCATGCCAATCCGTCAACATAGAGCGATTGGCTACCATTGAAAAATAGGGTAAGCGTTCGGTCTAACACAATGGGGAAGGGATTTAATGGTAATGGGTTGAGAAAAAGGCTTTTTAAAAAAGCATTCTTTAGGAAAGCATTTCCAAAAAAACTCTTTAGGAAAGCATTTCCAAAAAAGTGTTCTTAAAAATCTTTTAGCATCAGCAGTTTATTGCTTTTTAGCCAGCATTTTGTGCCATCGGGGAGTGCCACTTGCATCCAGCCATCAGGTTGGCTCTGTTCGATGTTTAGCAATACGCCTTCGTGCAATTCTTTGATTGGTTTAGAGGTGACAGAGGGATTGCTAAATGTGTTTTCGCTTTGAAGCGTTACTGCTTGCGTAGGATTGTAGTAGTTGTTATTCTCGGTGTAAGCAAACAAGCTGGCTGCGAGAGTGCAGACAAAAGCGATGCACGAAATGCTAAAGGCAATTTTGCGAACCCCCATGCTCGTTGCCAACTTAAACAGAAAGCATGCTGCACAGGCAAGCAAGAGTAAGGCTATTGCCCAACCGCCCCAAGCATTGGCACTCATCAGTGTGACTATGTTGCGAAAGCCTAACACAAAAAAGGAGTTGGCTGGTTCGTCAAATTGGTCTTGCAGTTTGCTTTGCGTTAGCTGCAGGTTGTGTAACGCGTCTTTATCGGCTGGGTTCAGACGCAAGGCACTCTGATAAGCCCACACCGCTTGTGGAAAGTTCTTGGTGCGATAATGTGCATTGCCCAAATTGTAGTAGAGGGCTGCCTTTTGTGCCTTATCTTGTTTTACTGCTGGGGTGTTGAGTAAAGAGGTGTAGAGTTGGGCAGCTTTAATATAGTCCTTTTGTGCATAAGCCTGTGCCGCTTGCTCTATGGAAGAGGTGCTTTGGGAGGCATGTGTTGGGGGTGTAGCTTCGGTTTCGGTAGCCCAAATACCCGTGAAACACAAGGTGCATATAATGAGTAATAAGAGTTTGCGCATGAAAAACTATCTCCTTATTTTATGTGGGTGTTAATATTTTCAATGATGCTCACAGCAGCTTCGTAGAGGGCTTGCTGATTGTTGTTTGAACCAGGAGCATATTGAGCATATTGGCAATCCTCGAGCAGCTTTTGGTAGTGAGTTGCCAAGTCTTGCGGAATATTTTTGCTTGTTAATAAAGTAGCAACATTCTCGGTGTTGATGTCAGCCATTTCAAGGTTAAAGGTATCGGCAATGTAGCGCACCAGGGCTTGCGAGAGTGTAGAGTAGAAGTTGCCCTGAGCTTTGCCTTGCAATATTTGTTGTGAGGTGTGCAAACGGCGTAAGGTGTTTTTACCTGCGTTGCGACGTCGGCGACTCACAATGTCGGCATTGCTTTTTGCCCATGCGTTGCAGAATTGCCACAGAATGATGCTTGCTACCAAAATAAGGGCAATTAGCACAATGTATGCCATGCTGCCCCAAGCAAACCAGGGAGTGCTCGACACTTTGTGGAGCGGACGAATGTCGCTATTCAGCAGGGCTAATTGTTTCTCAACATCGGCATTTGAGCGTTCACCCTTTGTGACGTGCAAGGTGATGGCTTCGGTGTGAATGGTGCGGTAGCTTCCGCTTTCGGTGTCGAAGAACACAAAGTCGGTGGCAGGAATGGTGTAGTCGCCCACATTGCGTGGCACAAATGTGTAGTCGAAAGTGAGTTGACCTTGTAGGCCACTTGCTGTGATTTGTGTCTTTTCGTTTGTTTTGGGGTCGTAAGTGTCAAAATCCTTGGGGAAGTTAATGGTGGGGGCACTGATTAGTTTCATGTTGCCCAAACCATTCAATGTGATGCGGTAAGTTGCCACATCGTTGGTGCGCACGTGGGGACTGAGAAGTTTACCTTGTATGTTGAACTTACCCACTGCGCCCGAGAAGTTTGCGGGTTTAGGTTGCGGAAGGGCATCAACTTGCAAACTAATTTCGGGTACCTTGCGGCGCACTTGCACACCTACTGTTCCGCCTCCATTAAAAAAGGCGTCAGCCAAGTCCATGGTATGGTCTTGTTGCATCACGGCACAATCGAAGGTGATGCTTGGAATGGTGATGTGTCCTGTTTTTTGTGGAAATACCACATATTGCAAAATGGTGCCTGTGCGGTAGGTGGTTCCGCCACGGTGCTCAATGGTGGTTTCAATTTGGTTGCCAGGCAAGGGAATTTCTTGCGAAATTAAACCTTTGAAGTCGGGCTTTTGCGTGAGACTGGTATTGGACAATGCTACGCCCGCGCGCACATGGATGCGGTAGGTTAGGAGCACGGCTTCTTGTTCGCGAATGCGTGTGCGACTGGGGGTTACGTCTATAAACAAGTCGCGTTGTGTTACGGCACTACCTGCTTGTTGTACACCTCCATGGTCGATGGGGTTGTTGTTACGTCCACCTTGTTGACCACCATGCGAACCATTTTGCTCATTACCCTTTTTGGCTTTTACGGTGATTGCATTTGAGTGCAGGGTTTTGCCTCCTACACGGATTGAGGCTGTACCAATATTGATTTTACCATTTTGGCGTGCCGAAAGTATGTAGGTGTAGGTGGTGCTCTCTGAGCTTGACGAATGACCATTCACCATTTGATAGTTGCGGAAGGTTGACTCATTGGGCCCACTCAACACCTCGAAAGCCGAGAGTGAAGGAGGGGTGAATGCGCTTGCCGAGCAACTTGACACGGTAAACGATAGGCGGTAGTAGCCGCCAATGTCTTCGATTTTGGCTGTGAACGATTGGGCAAATGTTTGCATAAGGCTGCAAAGCAGCAAGATACTTACGCCCATTATTCGTGTTATGTAGTGCTTGATTGACTTCACAATGTTTTGTTGAATGTATGTAGAGAGTGTGTATTATTTTGAATGAGGTAGCCCCTCAAAAAAAGCTTACCAATTTTTTTGCAACGAGCGTTGGCGGGGTTGATGTTGTTTGAGCTTCTCTAACGCACGCTTTTCAGCTTGTTTAGCCAGGTTCATGTATTGCTGCATTTGCTGTTTATCTTGTGGCGACTGCTGCTTTTGTTGCTGCTGTTGTTGTTGCTGTTTATTCTGTTGGTTTTTGTTTTGTTGCTGTTTGTTTTGCTGTTGTTTGTTTTGTTGTTTATCCTTATTATTTTGTTTGTTCGGATTGTTTTTCAGTTGTTTCTGACAAAGTGCTAAGTTGTAGCGTGTGCGATTGTCGCGAGGGTTCAAGCGCAAGGCTTGTTTGTAGTGTTCAATGGCTTGCCGCAGCATGTTTTGCTCTTGTTCTTTGTTTTGGAGTGCAGCAGTTTGACTGATGTAGCCACGGTTGTGCCAAGCCATTGAGCGAATTTGTGGATTTTTTTCAAGTTGTGTCACGCGGTTGTACAAGCTGTCGGCGGCCTTAACATCGCCTTTGGTTAGGTAGGTGTCGGCAAGATTAAACATGGCGCGACTGTTGTTGGGCGATTTTTGCAAGACCTTGCGGTAGAAGGTTGCAGCTTCTTCTGCATTTCCGTTAAGAAACTGCTTGTTACCCATGTGTGTGTAGCGATAAATTTTGTTTTGCGCCATGCAGTGTGACGTGTCTACTACATTTGCCGTTAGGAGCAGTAGTAGCAGAAACAATATGCGTGTGGAATGTGCAGTTCTCATTTGTTGAATATTTTGAACTTCTTGAATAACTTGCTTTGGGTCTCGGTGATGCACACTTCAATCACAAGTAAAAGTAAAGCAATTAGGGCAAAAGCTTGAAATTGTTCGTCGCGAGCGGTGTAGGATAGGGTAGAGGATGACTGCTTGAGTTGTCTGATCTGTCCTTGCAATTCATCTTGCGCGCTATTGCTTTGGTCTAAGTGCAAGTATATGCCACGACCTGCTTTGGCTACGCTGCGACACATGTCCTCGTTGAGTGCTGTGTGTACGGGTTGTCCGTTTTCGTCGGTGAGCACACCATCAACGGTGGGTATTTCAGCTCCTTGGGTTGTGCCCACACCTATCACATAGATGTTTATGCCTTGTTTGGCTGCTTTTTTAGCTGCTTCTTCGGCACCGCCTTCGTGGTTCTCACCATCGGTAATAAGGATGAGTGCTTTGCCTACATCTTTTTTTTGTGTAAAACTTTTGCATCCCAAATCTATGGCGGCCGATAAGTTGGTTCCTTGCAGTGTCACCATGTTGGTTGATAGAGCGTCAATAAAAATTTTTGCCGAGGCATAGTCTGAGGTGATGGGCATTTGTGGATAGGCTTCGCCTGCAAACACGCCTAAGGCTATTTTATCGTTCTTCATCTTTTCGACCATTGTTGCCACAAGCAGTTTGGCACGATCGAGACGGGTGGGCTGAACATCACGCGCTAACATGGAGTTAGACACGTCAACCATCACAACTGCCTCAATGCCATTGGCTTCGTCGGTTTGTTGTTTCAGTCCGTGTTGTGGACGTGCCAATGCCACAATGAGAAAGGTCATGGCTAACATCAGTATCGCCATTTTGATGTGTTGCCGCATCGTAGAGCGTCCTGGCATGAGCGAAAGTAGCATGTTGCGCTCGCCCAAAGCCTTCATTTGCTGACGTTGGCGTAGCAAACCAAGGATGTATATGGCAATGCACAACGGCACCAATAGTAAAAGATATAGATATTGGGGGTCGTTAAACTCTAACATAGTCAACTATTAGGATGTAATTTTTATTCTTTTCGGGGGGGAAGCTAAGTTAGGCGTCTTTTTAAAAAGGCATCTGGAAAAACTTTTACAACTTTCGGAACACGGTGTTGCGTAGTAACACTTCGAGCAAGAGCACAAGCAAAGCTGCCAAGATGAAGGGTTGGTAAGCTTCGTAGCGCATGCTATGGTTGTTTACTTTTAGCTTCGACTTTTCGAGTTTATCAATGTCGTCGTACACCTGTTTCAACGAACCACGTGAGGTGGCGTGATAGAAAAGGCCTCCAGTTTCTTGTGCAATTTTGCGCAATGTGGTGGGGTCGACGGTGTCGTCAATTTGTTGGGTGTAAACCTCGCCATTGGGCAGTTGGGCTACGGGTACATTTACTTTGCCATCTGTTCCGAGCAAGATGGTGTAGATGCGAATGCCAGCCGACTTAGCCATATCTGTTGCCATGAGCGGAGAAATTTCGCCCGTATTGTTAGCACCATCTGTGAGCAAAATAATAACCTTGCTTTTGGCGTGGCTATCGTTAAGGTGTGAAACAGCACTGGCTATGCCCATACCTATGGCTGTGCCTGGCTGTATGATGCCATCGTTTTGCAGTGTGCAAGTTGCGCCTTTAAATGTTTGTACTAACATGGCATGGTCGGTGGTGAGTGGGCATTGTGTGTATGCTTCGCCACCAAACAGTGTTAGACCTATGTTATCGTTAGGGCGGTTGCTTATAAAGTTAAGGGCTACGTCTTTAGCTGCCGTTATGCGGCTGGGCAAGATGTCGTTGGTAGCCATAGAGGTGGAAATGTCGAGTGCTAACATGATGTCGATGCCCTCGGTCTCGCCTGTTTTCCACGATGAGGAAGTTTGTGGGCGTGCCATCGCCGTAACCACTAATGCAAAGCAAATGATGCGCAGAAAGAAGGGAGTGTGAATTAAGCGCGTGCGCCAAGTGTGGGGCGTGGTTCTGAAGCATTCTGCCGATGCCCATTTTAGGTGCGTTTCACTTTTCGAGTTGAAAAGAAAGTACCATATAAAATAAGGAATGAGCAGAAGCAGCAACAGAAAATATAGTGGAGATGCAAAAGTCATAATCAGAAAAAGATGTATTCAATTTATCCAAAGCAACAATAAGCCGTGTAAGCTGTCCAGCTCCATAGAGCGAGTGTGCCTATGCCAAGTAACCACATAACTACGTGCATTGCGTTGCGCCATCTAATTTGTTGCTTGTTCGATAACGACTCATAAACCACGCGAGGTTTGGGCAACTCTTGCGGCTCTTGTTTGGTGGTTTGCACATAGCTCAGTGCGCTTACCAAACTTTGATCTTGTTCGGTAAGGGTTGTTTGGTGTTTAGCAAACTTTACAAGGTCGGCAGTTTCGAGCACACTTTTTAATTCGGCCATAGCCTCCTCATTGTTTGTTTGGTAAAGGTGGCGTACAATTTCGTTCGTAGTCATTTCTTTGGCATTAAATCCAAAGCGTTTTTCGATGTAGGTGCGCAACGTTTCTGTTAGTTCCATGTAATATTGTTTCACATCATCGGCAGGCTTTTGCTTGATATTTTCAATGTTGTGAATAGCTGTGATGTGTGCTGGCGTAGGCGGGTTGATAATTACACGACGCGTAATGAGTTTGGGGTCGGTTAGTCTTACAGCTAAAGTAACAACGGCTGCAAGCATCACCACGCAAAGCATAGCACAGAGCCACATTGTCCAATCCCATTCAAAGGGTTGTTCTACAACGGCATGCGGGCCGTTGAACTTGTCAGGGTGTTGCAAGTCAACGGCCACAGTGCTCACTTTGAGTCCTAAGCTGTTGCGTGAGGCGTATGCTTTTCCGTCTACTTCCACTTTGAATGGTGGAATGTTATACATGGCAGAGTCGAAGGACGTGATGGTGTATCGGCGGGTAAGTTCTAAGCGTTTGCCATTATTAAGCAACAGGGTGTCGATGCTTCCGTTGCTCACAACTTCGATGCCCGGCACTATTTGTTGTTGGGGGCTATAGGATGGGAACTTTACCTTTTGGCCAGCGTTGACTGTGCATTTTACACGCATCTGAATTTGTTCGCCAATCAAGATGTTAGCAGTATCAGTGTGTGCTTCAACAATAACCTGTGCATGGAGTGGGCTGTGAGCCAATGCCAACAGCAACATGAGTGTACAAGTTACCCACGTACCTATCTTATTATGTATTGAAAAACATTTCATTTGTATTACTTCTTACCCAGGGTGTTGCCCAGTGTTATGAGTTGTTGCCCAGGGTGTCGCTTCGCTTGCCCTGTGCTATGCGCTGTAGCCCTTTGCTATGCATTATCGGCTGCACCTCAACAATTCAAGCAAGCTTGATTGTATTCAGTTTGCACGATAATTCAGGGCGCATTATAGTTTGTATTACTTAAGTAGATGTTGAAAATTAGTTTATATCGAGAATTTTGC
>ERZ1023617.51-NODE-51-length-52262-cov-27.967112_pt1 | contig 52262 bp, 39 predicted proteins | sample MGYA00380328_ERZ1023617 | MGnify/ENA primary metagenome ERZ1023617 (study PRJEB33179, sample SAMN07448977) | human gut metagenome | biome: Human-gut; feature: Human associated habitat; material: Faeces | host: Homo sapiens | place: India: Bhopal | collected...
TCATACTCTGTTCTGTGTTTAAGAGTTCACTGAATCACAACTACCCGGAAAGCCCGTTTCCTTGTGCTTTTGGGGGTCTTAATAGATGACCGGCGCCTGCCATCATTTAAGCCCAGCCTCGGTCTTCATAGATGACCGTTTTTCGGCACAATAGACTGTTCCTTCGATTGCCGGTGCAAAGATACAAAATTTCGAAAGCGAAATCAAGTTTTTATCGAAATAAGATGGTAAAAATGGCGTAAGTATTTGACAATCAGCTATGTATGTAAACGCTATTTTTACACATTGCTTGCATTCCGGTCATTTCCGGTCATGGTCATTTTCGGTCATTTTCAAAATCCACTTCGGTCATTTTAATCTATAGTATAATATAAATTATTTATATTATACTATAGGGGAGATTTGCGCCCCCGAAACGAAAATGACCGAAAATGACCATGACCGAAAATGACCGGATAGAGGATTTCCAAGGATGCTCTACCTGAGTTTTTGTTGGTCTGTGTAAAATGCTGATTATTAATATAATATGTTCGTTTTGCGTATTGCTGCTTCAATGTTCTTTGCTTCCATAATCTTTATATTTCTCGTGTGCTTTTTCATATTCGTCAGTCACACTCAGTATCAGATTACCTGCGAATTTGTAAAACATATTCCGAAAATCAATCATTTTCGCCCCTCCAACCTGCTTTTCACCTCTGTATTTTTACCCTTCTGTGGGGGTAAAAATGCCATCGGAGACACATTTTTAGTGCTCCGAGAGCCCAATTCTACTAATCATTTTGCGAAAAACCATTTTTTTCTCTCTTCCACTATTCCGCCCAAATAATGCAATCTTTCATAACATAGATAACATAAGCATATTTTGTAAAATACTGAAAATATGCAAGATATGTGGATATTGAGTATAATATAATTATTGATGTTTTGAGCGTTCAAAAAAAGCTATGAAAATCCTACTATTTTCGTATTTTTGAAGGATTTTCTCATGTTTTTTGTGTTAATCTATATAATTATGCCCGATTTCTCGCAATTATTTTGTAACTTTGGGGGCGAATTCTGTGCATGGTGCGCAGGATAACATAAATATTTAAAAATATACAGTGATGACAGAACAACAGAAACAAGCCATTATAGAAAGTGGAAAGCAATATTTCCGCTCTATTATCATACCTAATCATTTGAAGAATCTGAATAAGCTTCATCTGAGCAGTTTTGATATTAATCCGTTTCTTATCAATTATCTTGCAGCTTTCTTATGTGGAGATACACAACCAATTAGTTTGGCCAAAGCTCTAGTCTATCCACGTATCCTTGGCACAAGTCTTAGTACAAGTTTCGGTCAGAATGTTCAGGTGTTTATTGCTCAACTCCAGGAGGTAGTTGGTGGAGCATCTGGCATTGATGGTATAGATATTGAATTCGTTGATGCAATTGATGGTCGCCGTAAATACTGTCAATGTAAGGCGGGTCCAAAAACAATCAATAAGGATGATATTACCACAATTTTAAGTCATTTTAAATATCTTCTAAACAAGTCAAGACTGGACAGAATGGGGTTGCAGTTTGATGATCTTGTAGTAGGGGTATTGTATGGTGAAAAAGAAAACATATCAGCTTTCTATAAGGCGATAGATACGCATTATCCTGTATTGTGCGGTGCAGATTTTTGGATGCATCTTACTGGCGATGAAAACTTTTATCATCGTTTGGCCAAGGCTTTTGGTGAGGTAGTAGATGAAGATAGCATAAATGGAAGTGCACTTATCCTAGCCAAAGTGGAAGAAATCGCAGAGGAAATCAGAGAGAAAGGTGGGTTGTAACTATGACTTTTATATCGGAAAATAATTTAGCAGCACTTATTGGAACCTCCAATCGTACGGTTCAAACTTGGGGTAGAAATGGGCTTTATCCACTTCGGGTTCAGAATGGTATCTCTGGGTTTGAGATGGAAGACCTTAAGGTTATACCGGAGATAGATTCTATGCTTAAGAGTAATTGGGAAAACGAATCTAGAGTTATTCCTGTGCGACAATTCAATTCAGTAGAACTTTTTGCTGGTGGTGGTGGTTTGGCTTTAGGCATGTCGCTGGCAGGTTTTCATCACGTGTTGTTGAACGAGTTTGAAACAGCTGCGTGCAAGACGCTAAAAACAAACAGACCAGAATGGAATGTGATAGAGGGTGACGTGCGCCACATAGATTTCACTCCTTTAAGAGGTAAGGTAGATTTTCTGTCAGGTGGTTTCCCTTGTCAGGCGTTTTCGTATGCGGGAAAGGGGGCTGGATTCAACGATACCCGTGGAACTCTGTTCTTTGAACTAGCCCGAGCAGTAAAAGAAATTCAGCCGAAAGTTTTTATGGGAGAAAATGTTAAGGGGTTAATCTCACATGAAAATGGACGAACATTTGAGACTATAAAAAATGCAATAGCTGAATTGGGATACACGCTTGTTGAACCTCGTGTGTTGCGTGCAATTATGTATCAAGTACCGCAGAAACGAGAGAGGTTGATTCTCATTGCAATTCGCAACGATATTGCTAAACGCGTAGAGTTTCATTGGCCTACACCTTATCATGAAGTATTAACTCTTCGTGATGCTCTCTACCAGAGCGTAATCTTTGATAGTGATGTTCCAGTTTCTGAGGGTGCACTGTATCCAGAGAAGAAAAAGCGAGTTTTGGCAATGGTTCCCCAAGGTGGCGATTGGAGAAATCTGCCAGAAGATGTTGCCAAGGACTATATGGGAGGTAGTTGGTTGCTCGGTGGTGGAAAAACCGGTATGGCAAGAAGATTGTCACTTGATGAACCATCATTGACACTTACATGCTCTCCTTGTCAAAAACAGACAGAGCGTTGTCATCCTTTAGAAACACGTCCATTAAGTGTTCGAGAATATGCACGTATTCAGACATTTCCGGATAGTTGGAATTTCCAAGGAAGTATGAGCGATAAATATAAGCAAATAGGTAATGCGGTTCCCGTTAATTTAGCGTGGGCAGTAGGTCGCTCACTTATCCGGCTCTTCAATGATATTCAGAATATTATGCCTGAGGATACACAGGATTGTTCAGAAGCTGTTAGAGAGATTGTGCATAAGCAGTCGCAATTAGTTGTTGTAAAGGATCATAATACGCAGACTTCAACTGTTACAAATAAGTATCACGAGCTTAACTTCCTTGATCTCTTCGATCAATATGCACTTAATAGTATTGCTGATAACTGTATGGTGCACGAAGATATTAATTGGGAGAAATATGGTGAAAAGCCGCAGATGGAGCCTATGGTGGATGAAACCAAGAATGTACTCATCTCGCTGGTAAAGAAAGACAACGAGAAGATGTTCCTTGACGGCTCTGCCACCATCTACTATACAGGCAAGAAGTTCCCTGCATCCGTGGCTCTCAATAAGCTTTTCTACTTTATGCCTTATATTAAAGGCAAGGGAGTGCGCGATCTCTTCCTTATCAGAATAGCACGACTCGGCTACCGCAAGGAGGGAACGCCCGAAGAAGATAAAAACGATCTCCGACTGGTACTTGAGGTGCAGTTCGTAAAGCAGCTCTTTGATGACTACAAGCCTGTGGAATTGAAAATCTGGCGAACTTTTACTGATACTACCATCGGTAAACTGATCAGCAGACTTTAAAAATATAGAAGGTAAACGAGACTTTTCGTAAGTATCGCTAATCGGCGATTGAGTTAGTTATCGTCAAGGAAGGTTTATTACCAGCCGAGACATTTGTTTAATTGAAGGGATGTGTCAAAATGCTTGCTATCCGCAGAACGCATTACTAGGTGAATTATGACTTATAACACAGCCCCTTTTAAAAAAAATTGAATTAAAAAACAGAAAGTAAACAGATAATAATCATAATAAGATAGACGCTGATTATCTGACACTTCTACGGCATTCAGAACCTGCAAATTCAGAAATTCGGTAAGAAGACGGTGACAGCAAGGCGTCCACTCCTCTACGGCGTGGGCAGTGCTTGTTTGTACCTTACCGAAGGTTCTTGCAGGTACCTGAATACCGGTGCTTACAGGGAACACCCACGCTGTTTTTCAAACAACTACATTTTAAACAACATTAAACAAGATGGAATCAGAAGACCTACCCAATACAGATAATCGTTACGTTTTCTGTCTGAAAATCAAATCAGAGGAAGACCTGTTAGAAATGGATGAGGCTACAGGAGAAAAGAAATACACTCCTATAACCATGGAAGATGTTGTCCAGTTTAAAAAAGAGGCTGAACATTTATGTAAGGAGATTCAATATGCTATAGAAGACATTCAATGGAATGCAGGAAAGCATAAGGGACTTACCCATTATTATCATATTTACCAAGACCTTGCCGAGCAATTGACAGATTTTCTTAAATATATTCATAAGCTCCATAAGAAAGTCTATATTACCATCTACAAAAACTATGATAATGAACTGATGGCTATCTATACGGAAATCTTAGAGAAGGTGCTGAAAGACATTCAGACCATCGCCCGAAAGCATTCAGACTATCTGCTGGATGTGAAGGAATATGGTCAGATACCCAGTGCTAAGAATCTTTTCAAGCAGTGTGAGAAGCAGGAGGCTCCGGCTGACGCTGATCTCTCTAACTATGAGTCTCGCTACAAGAACTTTATCTCTTGTGGATTGAAGTTGGCTTTGGAGAAGACCGTCACCACGGTTACGTCTATTTACAAAGACTTTACTGACCTGTATAGAACCCGGGGGTTCCGCACCGACCAGGAGGCTGTGATTATTTATCGTTACATCAAGAGAGATTTTGATGAGCATACGCTACCTGCTCATCTGGAGCATGTAGCCAAGGTGCAGAAGCGTCATATGAAAGAGAGAAGAATAGAGATTACCACTTTGAGCTTGCAGAAAGTGATGAGTGAAGTAGAGGGGAAATTCAACAATTATACGCTTTGTTCTGTCTGGTTCAATAATGTGGAGGATGAGGAGAATGAGGAGGAGCTTGTCCACATGCTTGTAAGAGAGGAGGCTTCGCCCGGTGATTTTGAAACGCTGTTTAAGTTTCAGGGAGAGCATAATATGTTGGCGGTAGAAATAGCCAGGGCTGATGAGTATGAGCGAAATGGCGATTCTTTCTTTGCCAACTGGGTGGATCCAGCCAAGCTGAAGGAGAAGCTGGAGTTCTGGCTAAAGGGCAACATCACGAAGCAGCAGGACTGGTACATTGTGTGGTGTCTGATGAAATATACGTTCCACATGGTGAAGGAGGATAAGGACAAGTCTGCCTTTGCCGCCCGCATGAACCTGATGTTTCCGGAAATAGAAAAGAGGTGCGTGGTGGAGTCGTTCAGAAAGCAGGAAACGCAGATGAACCACAACCGCCCCTTTGATGAGTGGCTTGCAGATTCCGATCCCGATTATCATACCGCCCAGGAGCTGTATTATAAGCTGGAGAAAAGGGAGGAATATAAGAGAAGGGATTAGGGGGAGTTTTGAGGGAAGGTGCGATGCGAGGTCGCACCTTCCTAAACAATAGGGTAAAAGCAAAGATTTAACATTAAAAACTTGCATATTCTGTTTTTTATTATTATATTTGCAACAAAGATAATAATAAACTTTAGAATTATGTTAGGTATCTCGATTTTTGCAGTAATCATGACTTATGTCACATTCTGCATTTTTCATGCTTTTGGAAAGATGAGCAAGCACATTTCCTCTTTCTCCGGCAAGAGTGAGGAAGATGCGCCAAGGCTCACCATAGAGGATATGTATAGTCCTAACAATAAATTGTCTTCATTCTTCAAAATGGGCAATTCTTATTCTATTTTGGTGTCAAATCACATTATCGACAAGGAAGAAATTGTGGTTGCCGATAATACCATCAATTTAAGAAATAAAGTTGCTAGGGTTTTAAGAAAATATGCAGCCCTAGAGAAAGAGAAGAATAAAGATATAGTGATACTTTAATATATACAGCCCTCGAATGTTTCTACGTTCGAGGGCTTTTTCATGGTTTCGTTGCTCTTCTTAAAGTTGTCTTGTTCTTCCTAATGCTAGGATTTCCCCAAGTTATTCTAGATTTTTCCTAATAATACCAATTTTCCCAAAAACAAGGGATTTTTCCCACGAATACACCGATTTTTCCCAAGATACCCCTCTTTTTTCCCAAAATCATTAGTTTTTGGGGAAAAGTGTGGGAAAAGGCTTGCAGGAAAATGGGGGTGTTTTCTTGCCATTTTGTTAAGATTATACAATTTTCCTTTGATTTTTCCCTGCTGAGCGTGTAGGCTTTTTATTTTTCCCAAGAAATGCCCGATTTTTCCCAAAATCACGGGTTTTTCGGGGAAGTTGTGGGAAAAGGATTGTTTTGCCTTGGGTTTCGCAGTACTTTTGCAGCGTCGAAGAAACAAGACAACGCCGAAATGGTTTGGTGATCTTGAAACAACTTCCGACTACTTTATAATATGAATACTCAGATTATGAGAGTGGTGAAGCAGGGCGAGGCTTTTGCCGTGCAGAGCCAGAAGAGCGAGAACGGCCAGATGATGAAGTGCAACATCGTGTTGCAGGAGATGGGCGGCAAGTACGAGAACCAATATGCTGCGGCAATGCTCGGCAATATGGCGCAGTGTAAGTTTGCTCCAGGAGCATTGGTTGCAGTTACGCTCCGATTCACGGCTCGTGAGTATAATGGGCAGGTTTATCAGGATATCCTCGTTACGGATATTGAAAAGCTGAAGGGATAAACAGAAGTTTTAGTTATTAACTGAGTTGGGACTGCGGAGGATTTTCCATGGTAAAGCGCGCAATATTCCACACGTTTCTTCTCGCAAAACAATTCAGAATATGAAGAAAAAGGTAAACAATCAGCAGGTTAATGGCCAGCAGGTGAATAATGGTAGCCAGCACGTGCAGCTGGGTGGTATGGCTTTCTACGATGAAAGCAAGTGTTTCCTCTTTGCTCCTAATGAGCATGGAGGGGGAGAGAAGGTGCTGGGATTCCGTTCGCAGGGCGTTGCCCAGCAGCTTTCGGATGGCACTTTTGATTTCGTGGTTAAACCACGAGTACGTTCTCAGTCTGTACTGATCAGAAAGCTGGCTCACGGTCGTGTGAGCAAGACCAAAGATGGAGCTGTCCAGCTCACCTTGAAGGTATTCTGTGATGAGGGGATTAATATAGGCAGCACGCTGGTGAAGGAGGCAGAAGAGGCTGCGGATGCTTTGATAGAATACCAGTTGAAGCGATAAAATATATGGATGTTCAACTTAATAATAGTAAGTAGAAAAACATAGATGAGCTGTTATTTGATAAGGGTGGAGAACGGGCACAAAGTTGCCCGCTCCATCACCTCGGAAGAGGAATACAGAAATATTCGTGGAAGCTACGAGCAGAAGGCGAACTTGCGACTGGCTCGCGAAGGAAACGATGGAGCGAAGCGAAGACTGGTGCAGTTTAATTATTCCGGACATTATCCGCAGGGGGTAGTGAAGGGTATGAAGCTGCCAAGCCGGGCTTTCGGCTTCGATTTGGATGATAAGCAGGATTTCGAGAAGGCAGCTAAGCTGATGCTGCAGGAGCCGGAAAAGTATGGATTGCTGATGCTGGAACGCAGCGCACGACAAGGTGGTCATGCGGTGTGTAAGCGAGAAATGGGCAAGACGATTCTCGAAAATCAGGTTAGAATCGCCAAGATGCTGGAGTGCGAAATGGATACTTCGGCTCACGATATTAACCGAGTTTATTTCACCACTTCGGCTGATGCAGATGATTTGCTTTACTTGTCTCCCGAACTCTTCAATGATAGTTATGAGGAGGCTGCCGTGGCGGCTGAAGGCAAGGTGCTGGAAGAGCGTGAGAAGTATGGGCAGGAGGAGCTGCCTCCTGGGGCACATAAGGCGAATAAGCATTATAAGCCTTGGTTGGAAGAAGTGGAGGAGAAGACTCAGAACCCTCTGATGAATCAAGCGAATCAGAATCCTCAGAAAGTTCAAGCCCCTCAGAATTCTCAGAACGTTCATGACTCTCAGAATCCTCAGAATTCTTCTAAGAATCAGGCTCAGTCTGTTTCTGCTTCTCCATCATCCTCTTCTTCACCATCCTCTCCATCATCCTCTTCATCCTCCAGCAATGATTACCTCGGAATCCCATATTCCGAAATCATCTCGAAGTGGTGGCAGATGTATAATGACGGGCACGAGCCTGTTCGCTCCAACCGCAACACTTTGACCTTTGAGCTTGCCGTGAACCTGCGCCACATCTGTGGCTTCGACCGCAATCTGCTGGCTCAGGTGATTCCCTGCTACGATGGCTTTCCCGAGCAGGAGAAGATGGCTTGCATCAACTCGGCGCTGAACGAGAAAATCACCCAAATGCCTAAGCGACTGAAGGATGTGCTTGCCGCCATCCGACAGGAGAGAATGAAGATGGGGGCTGGAAAGGGCGGAAATCTAGAAGGAAGCGATGCGCTGGTAAATGCGCTGGACGAGGCTAATGCCCAGGACGATCTGTTTTATTACAACGCCCTGCCCAGAATGCCGCTGGGTGTAAGGGATTCGCTCGATGCGGTGGGTCCCGCACTGGCAATGCCGGTGATTACCGCCATCTGCCCAGCCATCGGAATGCTGGCTACGGGCGTCAAGGTCTCTGTTCACGGCAAGATGAACTCGCTGAACCTCATCTCCTACATCGCCGGAGATTTCGCATCCGGTAAGGGAAGCATTGACCCCGTGATTGATGCTTGGACTTCGGAGATAAAGGATATGGATAAAATGTACCAGCAGAAGGAGGATGAATGGAGAGCCAAGAAGCGTGCAGCGAAGAACAAGAAGGAGCAGCCGGAAGAGCCGAAACTGCCCGTAAGATGTCTGACGCTGAACAATACGGTGGCGAATCTGGCAGAAAGATTGGCTAACACCGAAGGCAAGCACGCCTTCTCGTTTACCCCGGAAGCTGACACCGTGGCTCAGAAGTGGAAATCTGCAATGAGCGACTTCTCCGTGATGTTAAGACAGGCTTACGACGGTACGAGCTACGAGCGTGAGGCAAGAAGTGCAGAAGCTGTGAATGTGCATATAGACAGACTGTTATGGAATGTGGTGATGTGCGGAACGCCTGATGCACTCTACCGTGTGGTGAATAACTATACGGATGGTTTTCAGAGCCGTATTACCGTGGCAAGAACTCCGGATAATACGTTTACTCCGTTGACGGATAATCTGTATGTGCTCACTGAACGCCAGCGCGACCGTATCATTCAGGTAGCCCATCTGCTGCCCCTGATGGAAGGCGAGGTAGAACTACCGAAGCTGGAAGCCAAGGGTAGGGAGTGGCTGGAACAGATACGACTGGAGACGATGAAGAATGATGACAAGGTGAAAGCCCGTCAGCGTTTCCGTATCTGCCCAACTACGATGAGAATGATGACCTGCATCCTGCTCTGCAAGGTGGCAGAGACGCTGATTCAGAAGCACGGGTTCCAGGGAGCTGAGAAGCTGTTGAAGCAGAATCCGCAGGGGTGGAAGGATTTAATCGTGAAGATGCAGACACCTACCATGATGGGGGTGTTCAATGTGCTGGCTGACTATCAGTTGGACAATGCGCTTTACTTCTTCCGTAGCCGCATCGAAGACGCATTCTCTTCGAAAGAATATTGCGGACAGACGACGTATGATCGCTCTCACCGAGGCAAAAACGACTCCATCTTCGAACGTTTGGACGTGACCTTCTCTTTCGAGCAGGCACAGCAGCAGAGTATTTCCGTTAAAGGGGCGAGTGTTACCAACGAGACTGTGAGACAGATGTTGAAGAATTGGAAGCGGCAGGGACTGATTGGAATTCTGCCTGACAAGCGTTATCAGAAGGTTTCGTCTATAGTTTAAATCCGGTCATTTCCGGTCATGGTCATTTTCGGTCATTTTGGTTTTCTTATTCATTGAAATCCCTAATGGCCGATTATGACCCCCAAAAATCAATTGTCATTTTTTTAAAATTAATCATTATGCATATTACTATATTTCGCCGTCGCTTCACTCCATGGGGTGTAGATGGCACAATGGTTATTAACGGAGTATTTTTCACCGGTACCGTAGAACATCCTAAGAAATTCCTGTCTGCGGGTCGTTACAAGATTGCGCCTGTACCTATCAGGTTTCAGAAGAAAATTGAGGTAGAGGTCAAGGAGACCGACGAGGAGAAAGAGAAGAATAAGAAATATGGTGAGAAGGAGGAGGAGAAGAAGTTCAAGATTGAGATTGTAGAGGAGGTTAGAACCATGCCTACAATTCTGGAGACGAAAGCCCGAGTTCCTAAGAAGCCGGTGCTTCGCAAGCCCTATATCACGCCGGGCTTTGGTCCGCTTGCCCTGAAGTACGGAAGCATCGTGATGGGCAAGTCGTTGAAGACGGGACTTGTGGCTTACAACGAGGAGAAGTTCCAGGAGTTCTGCGAGATGATCGACGAGGCTTTGGAGAAAGAAGAAAAAGTTACTCTGGTTATCAAGGACTGGGGAAAAGACGAGATTCCTAAAGAGTATATGGTTGTTCTTCCAACTAATACTCCTGCGAATTATATTCGTGTAAATAACAATCACAAATAAAATACATTATACCATTATGCGCAAGATCAAGGAAATCATCATTCATTGTAGTGCGACCCGAGAAGGTCGCGACTACACCGTAGCCGACATCGACCGTTGGCATCGTGAGCGTGGCTTTTTCTGCATCGGTTATCATTTCGTGATTTACCGTGACGGAAGCATCCACGTGGGCAGATCAGTAGAAGAGGTGGGCGCCCACTGCAAGGGTCACAACACCGTGAGTATCGGAGTATGCTACATTGGCGGTCTTTCCAAGGATGGCAAGCCGAAGGATACCCGAACCCCCGAGCAGAAGGCGGCGCTGAAAGCTCTTATTGAGCAGCTGAAGGAGGAATATCCCGAGGCGACGGTTCATGGACACAATGAGTTCGCCAGCAAGGATTGTCCCTGCTTTGATGTGAAGGAGGAATTTGGCGAGTAAACATAAATTCCATCCCATCATCAGTTGAGGGATTAAATGAATAAAAAAATCGCCCAGAAAGGGGAAGCATCGTTTATGCTTGTCCTTTCTGGGGCGATTAAACTACTAAAGTATTATCTTATCTTTAGCCTATATTACAAAATCTTGTGATACAAGGCGACAATATCCTCCTTAGAAACCTCGCGAGGGTTACCTGGAGTACATACATCGGTGAATGCCTGCTCGGCAAGGGCTGGGATGTCAGCCTCTGTGATGCCCAACTCGCTGAGATGCTGTGGAATACCAACCAACTTAGACAACTCCTCGATAGCATTGCATGCTGCCTCTGCTGCCTCCTGGTCGGTCATACCATCCTTGTAAACACCCACAACCTTGGCAATCTGTACATACTTAGGAACACTTACCTCCATATTGAAACGCATCACGGTAGGAAGCAGGATGGCACATGCTACTCCGTGAGGAACATCATGAAGGGCACTCATTGGGTGAGCCATGCCATGGTCAACGCCCAAACCAACATTAGAGAATGCCATTCCGGCAATATACTGAGCTACGGCCATACCGTTGCGACCCTCTGGATTGGTAGGATCATTCACAGCAATAGGCAGGTACTTATGAATCATCTCGATAGCCTTGAGCTCGAACATATCACTCATCTCCCAAGCTGCCTTGGTAATCAAGCCCTCGATAGCGTGAGTCATCGCATCCATACCGGTAGCTGCGGTGAGACCCTTTGGCAAAGAGTACATCAGCTCAGCATCTACGATAGCAACGGCAGGAATATCGTTAGGATCTACGCATACCATCTTCTGCTGGCGCTTCTCGTCGATAATCACATAGTTGATGGTTGTCTCTGCTGCGGTACCAGCTGTTGTAGGAAGTGCTACAATAGGCAAGCACTTGTTCTTGGTAGGAGCAACACCCTCCAGAGAAACGATGTCGGCAAACTCTGGGTTGGTAACAACCACGCCGATACCCTTTGCCGTATCCATAGAACTGCCACCACCGATAGCGATGATGAAGTCTGCCTCGGCTTTCTTGCAAGCCTCAATACCTGCAGTAACATTGGAAACTGTTGGGTTTGGCTTTACGTCATCAAACACCTCGTAAGCGATGTTAGCCTCGTCAAGTACGTCGAGTACCATCTTGGCAACGCCAAATTTCATCAAGCCCTTGTCTGTTACAACCAAAGCTTTTTTCCAACCACGACTAGCGATTACTGTAGGAAGCTCCTTGCGGGCACCTGGACCGAAATAGGAAACTTCATTAAGAATGAATCTGTTTACCATAAATGTCTTTGTTTAAGATTGAATTTATTAATTAATAATATATTTAGTATATCTATATTGCCATTAGATTGTTTATATGCGACAAAGATACAGCTTTTCTGTGATTCTGCCAAGTTTTTCTGGGAAAAAATCATCGGGTAGGGCAAAGATTAAAGGCTTATCTCAAAAAATCGGGTATTTTCTCGCTTTTTTTCTTCCACTATTTTGCTCTTTCAAAATAAAAGCGTAACTTTGCAAAGAATATAATTAGAAACAATAACATCAACTTATGAAGAAAACTTATTTATTACTTTTAACCGGACTCATTTGCTCTTCAGCATGGGCAGATGGTACTTTAGGAGGCTACTTCTACAATCAGCAGGCTGCGCCTACGGGATGGGAGTGGCAAAGTCCTGATTCCGTAGCTGTCAACAAGCAGCAGCCGCATGCTTGGTTCTTCTCGTTCCGCAATGTCGAAGAGGCGAGAAAGGTTTTACCAGAAAACAGTTCTTACTGGAAATCTCTCGATGGATTATGGAAGTTCCATTGGGCTCCAAATCCTGATAAGCGTCCTAAGGATTTCTACCGTACAGACTATGATGTCTCTCAGTGGGACGACATCAAGGTGCCTATGAACTGGAATCTGGCTGGACTGCAGAAAGATGGAAACAACAAGTATGGAGATCCGCTCTATTCTAACCAGCGTGTCATCTTCCAGCACTCCTGGCAGCCGATGAACGACTGGAAGGGTGGAGTGATGCGTACACCTCCTACCAACTGGATGACCTATCGCAACCGCAATGAGGTGGGCTCTTATCGCAGAACCTTCTCCGTTCCTGCAGACTGGAAGGGACAGCAGATCTATCTGAACTTCGATGGTGTAGATTCATTCTTCTACCTATATATAAATGGTAAGTATGTGGGATTCTCCAAGAACTCACGTAACCTGGCTGAATTCGACATTACACCTTATCTTAATAAGGAGGGTGAGGAGAATACTGTAGCAGTAGAGGTTTATCGCCATTCAGACGGTTCTTTCCTGGAGAGTCAGGATATGTTCCGCTTGCCTGGTATCTTCCGCACCGTGGCTTTGGTTGCCAAACCACAGGTTCAGGTAAGAGACATCAAGGCTATTCCTGACTTGGATGAAACCTACAGCCATGCCACCTTGCATATCTCTGCCCAGTTGCAGAACCTTTCCAAGAAGGCAATCAAGGGTTATACCTTGCAGTATTCACTCTATGCCAACCGTCTCTATTCCGACGACAATGATCTGATGGAAGGCGTTACTGCTTCTACTCCTCTCGTAGGAAAACTGAATTCCAAGGGCGAGATTGTTCTGGAGACTACGCTCGATGCAGCCAACAAGGTGAAGCTCTGGAGTGCAGAAGCTCCTTACCGTTATACACTGGTAGGAGAATTGAAGGATGCCAAAGGCAGAACGGTTCAGACCTTCTCTACCATCGTGGGCTTCAGAAAGGTGGAAATCAAGGAGACTCCTGCCGAGAAGGATGAGTTCGGATTGGCTGGAAGATATTACTATCTCAACGGACAGCCTATCAAGCTGAAGGGTGTCAACCGTCATGAGAACAATACGCTGTTAGGTCATACGGCTACCCGCGAGCAGATGGAGAACGAAATCTTCCTGATGAAGCGTGGAAACATCAACCATGTGCGCAACTGCCACTATCCTGATGCACCTTACTGGTATTATCTCTGCGATAAGTATGGAATCTATCTGGAGGATGAAGCTAACCTCGAGAGCCATGAGTACTACTATGGCAAGCAGAGTCTTTCTCATGTACCTGAGTTCCGCAACGCTCATATCGCCAGAAACATGGAGATGGTACACGCTACCGTGAATCATCCTTCTGTAGTAATCTGGAGTTTGGGTAACGAGGCTGGTCCTGGCAAGACTTTCGTAGATTGCTATAATGCCATCAAGGCTTATGATACCAGCCGCCCTGTTCAGTATGAGCGCAACAATGATATCGTGGATATGGGTTCCAACCAGTATCCTTCCATCGCCTGGGTTCAGGGAGCCGTACAGGGCAAGTACAAGCTGAAGTATCCGTTCCACATCTCTGAGTATGCTCACTCTATGGGTAATGCCTGCGGTAACCTGATAGATTACTGGAATGCCATCGAGAGCACCAACTTCTTCATGGGTGGAGCTATCTGGGACTGGGTTGACCAGGCCCTTAACAAGCAGGATCCTGTAACCGGACAGACCTACTGGGCATACGGTGGTGACTTCGGTAAGGACAACAAGCCAAACGATGGTATGTTCTGTATGAATGGTATCCTTCGCCCAGACTTCTCACCTAAGGCTCAGTACTATGAGGTAAAGAAGGTTTATCAGAATGTAGGCGTGAAGGCTGTAGATATGAAGCAGGGACAGATTGAAATCTTCAACAAGAACTACTTCGAGCCTCTCAAGAATTATCAGATTGTATGGTCTCTCTATAAGGATGGCGTCTGCATTTCAAAGAATCAGCCATTGCAGGGTGCCAAGAATATCGTGGGTCCTCGCGAAAAGGGCTTCTATACCTTGCCATACGATTATGCAAGCCTCGATCCAAAGAGCGAGTACTTCGTTACAGTTCAGTTCCTTCTGGGTAAGGATATGCCGTGGGCTGCCAAGGGGTATCCTCAGATGGAAGAGCAGTTGAGAGTGAAGGGCGCTGATGTTGCTGCTCCTTCTATTGCTACTGTTGCCAAGAACGGTAAGACGATGAAGCTTTCGGTAGATAAGGCAGCTAAGCGTGCCAACATCCATGGCGGCAACTTCCAGGTGGCATTCGATCTGAATACCGGTGCGATCTATAGCTTGAAGTATGGCAGCCAGGATATCATCAAGGATGGCAATGGTCCTAAACTCGATGCATATCGTGCTCCTACTGACAACGATGCCGGTATCGGATACCACAATGCATGGTTCAAGAATGGTCTGTACGACCTGCAGCATGTAGTGAAGAACTGGAACTATACAGCCAAGAAGGATGGTACTTACCAGCTCGACTTTACTGTAGAGAGTCAGGGTAAGGAGGGATGCGATGTGAATTACAGCAACCGCGACCGTGATCCAGAGTCTTGCTATAACTTCGAGAAGAACAAGCATGCCTTGACAGATGCTGACCTGAAGTTCACTTCACGCCAGATCTATACTATCTATAAGGATGGTTCCATCGAGATGCAGAGTGCCATCGGTGCTAACCGTTCCAAGGTCATCTTGCCTCGCATCGGCTATTCTATGGTATTGCCAAGCGAGTTGAACCAGTATGATTATTATGGACGTGGACCTGTCAACAACTACAACGACCGCAAGACCAGCCAGTTTATCGGTTGGTACCACAGTCCGGTAGCAGAGCAGGGCATCATGCTTCCTAAGCCACAGGCACAGGGCAACCGCGAGGAGGTTCGCTGGTGTGCCGTTACCAACGACAGCCAGCAGGGTGTAGTATTCATCTCTGACAGTACTATGTCTGCCTCTGCATTGCCTTGGAGTCAGCAGGAGTTGACTTTGGCAGCACATCCATATCAATTGCCAAAGAGCAGCGGTACTCACTTGCACCTCGATGCAAAGGTTACAGGATTGGGCGGTGCCAGCTGTGGACAGGGTGGTCCTTTGACACCAGATCAGGTACGCAGTACTCCTACCACCTTCGGATTCATCATCCGTCCAGCGGTGAAGTCAGAGCTTGGAAATATCGTGAAGGTTTCAGCTACCGGTCGTGAGATGGTGAAGGAGATGATGAAGAAGATGCAGCAGAATCAGCAGACATCCAATCTTCAGATAGCCTTTGCTTCCAGCCAGGAGCCTGATGAGGGTGATGCTGCCTACTTGGTAGATGGCGATCCTTCTACCTTCTGGCATACGATGTATTCCATTACATTGGCTAAGTATCCTCACTGGGTTGACTTCGATGCTGGCAAGCAGAAGGTCATCAAGGGCTTTACTTATCTGGCACGCCAGGATGGTTCTTTGAATGGTTGCATCAAGGATTATGAAATCTATGTTAGCAACGACAACAAGACTTGGGGTGAGCCAATCCTGAAGGGTCATTTTGAGAAGACAGCCAAGCTGCAGAAGGTGATGTTGAACAAGCCTGTCAAGGCTCGCTACTTCCGTCTGCGTGCATTGAATGAGCAGAATGGTCAGGATTATGCTTCTGGTTCAGAGTTTACACTGATTACTGAATAATAAGTAGAAGATGATATTCATTCTTTTGGATGCATAAAAGATATTCGTTCTTTTGGATGCATAAAAGAATGAGGAATACCGAATATTATGCGCTTTTCAATTCATAGAAGGAGAAAAGTTGCATAATATTCGGTTTTATTGTAAAAAAGATGCGGGAAAATTTGGTAGTTTCGCAAAAAAGTATTACCTTTGCACTCGCTAATGAAAAATAGCAGTGTTGGTTCCGTAGCTCAGTTGGATTAGAGCAACAGCCTTCTAAGCTGTGGGTCTTGGGTTCGAACCCCAACGGAATCACAAAAGTGGATTAATCGAAAGGTTAATCCACTTTTTGTTTTATATAACAGCCAAATACGCTTGTGGCTCAAGAGCGGGCTGAAGGCCCAAAAGCTCCTAGCCCAGGGCAACGCCCTGGGTATAGTAGCAGTCAGCAAGGCGCCCTGTAAGGGCAAAAGCTTTGTGTATTGATTGGTACTTGAAAGCTGTTGCCCTTACAGGGCGCAGAGCAGATGCAACAAAAAACCCAGGGTGTTACCCTGGGCTATGAGTTTTTGCCCTTTCAGGGCGTTTGAAAGTGCAATCCTTTGATGTACCTTTAATTTATATTATTTCAGTTTCTTGAGATAACCCTCAGCACGGGTATCTCCCAGTTCCTTTGCTTTTTCCAGGTTCTTGCGGGCCTCTTCCTTCTGCTTGTTCTCCATCTGGAGCAAACCGAGGAGGAGGTAGCCATCAGCATATTCTGGAGCAATCTCTATGCAATGCTTGGCAGCACTGATGCCTTCTGCATATCGCTTCACACGTAAGTCAAGACTAGCCCATTCTGCAAAATAGGTAGGCTCGTTAGGAGCGAGGTAGCAGGTACGGGCAATATCAATCAGCGCTGGCTGCCACATGCGCAACTTGGTCTCAGCCTTGTATCTTGCATAGAAAAATGCAGGATTAACAGGACGGACAATCGAATCATACATATTGTAGTCGGCTATAGCACTACGATACTCTCCCTGTTCCGCCTGGAAATCACCACGAGCCAGATAGTAAGGACCAGCCATGGTGCCCGAGTTCTTAGCCTCATTGACTGCACTGTCCAGCAAGACCTTGATCTCTGTAGCTGGAGCCTTGAGCTGAATCTTAGCCTGAGCTGCCTCCAGGAAGATTTCCGAGTTCTTGACTGAAGTCTTGGTCAGGGCGATGAACATATCGTAAGCCTTCTGATAATTACCCTTGGTAAAGATGATGCGTGCCTCCTGATGCTGATATACAGGATTGGCATTGATGGCGTATGCCTTCTGTGCCTCTTCTATCGCCTTGTCGTAAGTCCAGGCTGTATAGGCAGAATCACCCTTATAGATCAGTTTCTGATAGATGACATCAGAATAATTGGAGTGGGCTTCATCCTTGGCTGAAGATTTCTTGATTCCATCTTCCATACATTTGGCTGCCTCGGCAAACTCGTTCTTATCTACAAGCAGAGTTGCTTTTTCCTTATAGCCGAATGCTGAAGCAGGGAACTTTGCCATAAACTCATCTGCATACTTGTCATAGATGTCGCGGGACACTTGAGACTTATTGAGCGTCATCATTGTAATCGCCTCCTGTTCGGTATCAGGAAGAGCAGTACGGATGCCTGTTTGGCGAAGGGCTGCATCCAGTGTGGAAAGACCCGTCACCTTTAACTCCTTGGCATAGTTGGCATCAATGGCAGTTACCTGACCATTGCTATGCATGATACCAATCACCTGACCGCTTTTGTTGACGAATGGGCAACCCACTGCATTGTCCGGTACGGTGTTGGAGAAGATGTAGTAATTGTAAGTTTCCTTAAACTTCTCAACGCTTGCGATATCCTCCTGCTGGAAAGGTGACTTCTTGATAGAATAAGGTACGAGCCAAACCTTGCTGCCCGCAGGTGATTCTGCCGTAGCAATGTTGGCAGCCGTGGTATTACCCAGTACCCTGAACTTAGCCACATCGTAAAGTTCATCGGCACCGAGGATGGCATCCACGTCCATCGACTTTCCGCTGGCATCCACGATGGTAGCCTTTACAGCACCGATAAACGGTTTGAAGGTACCGATAGCCGTTCCCTTGTTATCAATAAATACACCTTGTGTAGAAGAGATGATGTTACCATCCTTGTTGAAGGTGGTGAGTGTAAATACGCTCTTAGCGGCTTTCTGTACAGAGCCTGGCTGAGCGAAGAGGGATGATGCACCCAGCATCAGTCCCATCATGATCATATTTATTCTTTTCATATTCTCAATAATTCTTTGGCATTGGCAAGAGCTGCCTGCGTGATGTCACTGCCACTGAGCATCTGGGCAATTTCCTCAATGCGTTCCTGGTTGTTGAGTTCTTTCATGTGCGAGATGGTTCCATTCTCGGTTTCCTCCTTCAATACCTTGTAATGATGGCTACCCTTGGCTGCTATCTGTGGCAGGTGGGTGATGGAGAGTACCTGTCGGTTCTGGAGTCCCATTTCTTCCATGATATCTGCCATCTTTTCAGCTATCTTACCGCTTACACCGGTATCAATCTCATCAAAGATGATGGTTGGCAACTTCACGGCTCCACTGATCATAGCCTTCAGCGAGAGCATTACACGAGCAATCTCACCACCCGAAGCAACCTGACTGACAGGCTGTAGCTGGGTACTCTTGTTGGCACTGAAGAGGAAGCTGACCTTATCGGCACCATTTCCTGACAGTGGCTTTTCTGCGAAGGCAATCTCGAATCTCACATTCGGAATGCCCAGCGGGATGAGTCTGCCCTTCATCTCTTTTTCGATGGCCTTTGCTGATTTCTGACGGATGGAAGTGAGTAGGGCAGCTTGCTTTTCAGCCTTGGCAAGGAGAGCAGCAACTTCTTTTTCCTTCTCTTCGATGTCTTCATCGCCATTATCGATATGTGCAAGCTGTTCTGCGATGCGGTCACGGGTAGCAATGAGTTCGGTCACCGTTTCCACATGGAACTTCTGCTGCAGGGTGTAGAGTTTGTCCAGACGGGTATTGATGGCATCCAATCGGTTAGGGTCGAATTCCACGTGATCTACACTACTGCTGATTTCCTGTGCGATGTCCTTCAGTTCGATATAGCTGCTCTGCATTCTGCCAGCCACATCAGCCATGCTTGGATAGACATCACAGATGTTTTCCAGTTGATGAGTGGCATTCTTCAGTTTGTCAAGTATGCTGTCGTTTTCTCCTGAAAGCGCACTGTCTGCCTCGTAGAGAGCGGTCTTGATGTCCTCCGAATGGCTCAGGGTTTCTGCTTCCTGCTCCAGCTGTTCCAATTCGCCTTCCTGCAGATTTGCATCATCCAGCTCTTTATGCTGGAAGCGCATAAACTCCTCGTTCTCACGGTTCTTGGCAATCTCGGCTTTCAGTTCTTCCAGAAGTTCCTTGGCTTTGCGATAGGCATAATACTCCTTTTGGTAAACCTTGAGCTGGTCGGCATCCTGAGCGATGATATCCACCACATTCAACTGGAAGTCTTCTTTCTGCAGAAGAAGATTCTGATGCTGCGAATGGATATCCACGAGTTGCTCTCCCAATTCTCTCATACGGGTGAGAGGCACCGGGGTGTCATTGATGAAGGCACGGCTCTTGCCGGCTGCAGTCAACTCTCTTCGGATGATTGTATCATCGGCATCATAGTCGATATCGTTATCATCGAAGAATTTCTGCATACCATATCTGGAGAGATCGAAGTGAGCCTCTATCACGCATCGGTCTCTTCCTGCCTTGATCGCCTTGCTGTCGGCACGGTTACCCAGAAGCAGTCCGATGGCACCGAGGATGATACTCTTTCCTGCTCCTGTCTCGCCCGTGATGACGGAGAAGCCAGGATAGAGAGAGATGTTCAGCTCGTCGATGAGCGTGAAGTTCTTGATATATAATTGCTTGAGCATATTTATTCTACTTTTTGATAAAGATATAAAGGGAAAGCTGATTCTGATTTTCAGAAGCTTCCGTTCTGGAAGATGATTTTATGAATGATGACTTCTTCCTGAAAGATTATTCCTTGACCTGATCCCAGTATTTATTCTGTGAAGGATTGATGGAGAAGAGGAGTTCATAGATGCTCTCCTTTTCCTTTTGGGTTCCCTTGCCGCGATAGATGTTGGCAAGTTCATCCTTCTTGAAATCGGTCCATATCTGTGGCAACAAACTGAGCGGGCGGTTTTCCTTCGCCTTCTTCAGTCCTGTTTCCAGGGCTGCGGTTATCTCTGTACGACCTCTTTCCGCATTATTCGCCATCTCGTCGAGTCCTTTCCGATAGTAGTCATACTGCAACAGTCTGAAGGGTTCCAACGCTCCATCCAGATAGTCTGAGATGATGGCATATCGGTTGCGGTCATCAGAGAAAGCCTTCCATCCGGGATAATCCAGATTCTGGGCATTGTTTGTCAGATTCATGCAGCGCTGCAGGATGTCTTCACCACCTTTGGGTGCAAAACTATCCAGATCGATGCCGATGATAAGATATGCATAATAGGCAAAGAGAGCTGTAAGCTGATTGTCTATCTGCTGCTCATTGAACTCCAACTGGTCGTATTCAGCAAAACGAAACGTGAAGTTATCGTCCACATTATTATATAAGGTGGAGGTGTATGCCGAATTGAAGACGGGGCGATTGGCCTGTATCAGCGCCTTGCAGGTAAAGAGATTCTGGTCTCTGTCATACTTGGTGACGGTGATATTGAAGTTGCAGATGATGCGTTCGTTCTTCTGAAACTGAAGATGAGTCCATTGGCGATTGTTGACGAATTGCTGCAAGGTCTGTTGCAGATTGTCGAATACGCCTTTCTCCGTGCCCGAAATCTGGGCATGGTTGATGGTAATCTTAGCTTGCAGCTCCTGTGCTGAAATCGTAGAAGGACTGCAGCACAGGAGACCACCAGCTAAAGATACCGGACTAAAACAGGAGAGCCAGCTCATCAATGATGTCGTGAGCCACCTCAGTCTTCGGCTTCTTTTCATATTCTTTCTTTCCCTTTTCAGAGATGATGGTAATCTGATTGTCGTCAGTGCGGAAAGTAGTGCCCGGATTACGGGTAGAGTTGAGCACGATGAAGTCGGCGTTTTTCTTCACTCTCTTCTTCTGTGCATTACTCTCTTCATCGTTGGTTTCCAGGGCGAAAGCTACGATTCGCTGATTCTTTTGTTTCATCTGTCCCAAAGCTGCTGCGATGTCATGGGTAGGCACCAGTGTCAACTCCAGGTCATCCTTTTCGCGCTTGATTTTCCTATCAGCTACATTGGCAGGACGGAAGTCAGCTACGGCTGCACAGAGAATGGCTGCATCAGATGAAGCAAAGGCTGCTGTGGCTGCCTGATACATCTCCTCACAGCTCTCCACATTGATGCGGTGGATAGCAGGACTACAGTCTAATGAAACAGGACCTGCCACCAAAGTAACATCCGCACCACGGCGAAGACATTCTTCGGCAAGTGCGAATCCCATCTTTCCTGAAGAATAATTGCCGATGAAGCGCACAGGGTCAATCTTCTCATAGGTTGGTCCCGCTGTAATCATCACCTTCTTACCGCAGAGGTCTTTCTCCGTATTCTTCTGGTTCTCTGATTCTACATCAGCAACCTCATCGGCACTCTCCATCATATTGAAGTATCTGTCCAGGTAATTCACGATGACATCCGGTTCCTCCATACGTCCCTTTCCCTCTAATCCAGATGCTAGGAATCCCACTTCCGGCTCAATGATATGGTTACCATAGCCGAGAAGGGTTTTCATGTTAGCCTGGGTAGAAGGATGCTTGTACATATCAAGGTCCATAGCAGGAGCAATGAAGACTGGTGCCTTCATGGAGAGATAGGTGGTGATGAGCATATTGTCTGCAATACCATGCGCCATCTTGCCCATGGTAGATGCCGTACATGGTGCAATGACCATCGCATCCGCCCAGAGACCGAGATCCACGTGCGAATTCCAGGTACCATCACGCTGAGAGAAGAACTCGCTTACCACAGGCTTGTGGGTCAGCGCAGAGAGGGTGATAGGGGTAATGAACTCCTTACCGGCAGGCGTAATGACCACCTGTACCTCAGCTCCCTTCTTGATGAGACCACGGATGATAAGGCATGACTTGTAGGCTGCAATGGAACCCGTAATGCCCAATACGATTTTCTTTCCTTTTAACATATTATTTTCCCATTCTCTTGTTGAACTCGCGCAGACGGATACGGGTGAGTACCTGCTTGGTATTGTTGGTGAAGTCGCTTCCCAATACCCAGGTGAAGTAACCAGGATCCTTGGTCAGAATCTCTGCCACATCCCATCCTTTGTACTTGCCGAAGTTGAATACCTCGTGCTTGCGAGGATTACCCTTTTCGTCGAGTATCACATTGCCGTCGGCATCCTTCAACTCCTGCCAAACGATGCGGCCGGCAAAATCTACATTGTCGTTGCGCTTGGAGAACTCAGCAAGTTCGTCCATGTCATTGTTGAGCACACGGTCGGCTTCCTCCTGAACACCAGGGGCATAACGGTCCAGCTCGCCTTTCAGCACGCAATAGGTAGCCTCGGTATCCTGGTCGGCACGGTGTGCCTCGAAGTCTTCCTCCATCTTTCTGCCGCAATAGAACTTGTAGGCAGCAGCCAGGTTACGACGCTCCATCTTCATAAAGATGTTCTGGGCATCAATGAGGCGACACTTAGAGAAATCGAAATCGATGCCGGCACGCAGGAATTCCTCTGCAAGCATAGGTACATCGAAATGATTGGAGTTATAGCCAGCAAAATCACAACCGGAGAACTCCTGGTTGAAGGTAGCCGCCAACTGCTTGAAGGTTGGTGCATCCTTCACATCATCATTGCTGATACCTGTAAGAGCAACCACCTCTTCAGGGATTGGCTTCTCTGGATTGACAAACTGGTTTTTACGAACCTCTGTTCCATCTGGATACACCTTGATATAGGAAATCTGGATGATTCTGTCTTTTACCATGTCAAGACCGGTAGTCTCTAGGTCGAACACGATCAGAGGCTTAGTAAGATTTAATTTCATTACTTCTAGTATTTATTACTATATATTACTGATAGGGAAGGGGTGTTTAGATGAACCATGCTCCTTATTCGTTAAGGAGCATTGGCATGATGAGCATGAGGATGTCCTCGTCTTCTGGCTGCTCAGCTGGTACAATGATACCGGCACGGCTAGGATCAGCCAAGTGGAAGACAACCTGATCGCTGTTCAGATTACCCAGGATTTCCATCAAGCTGCTACCCTTGAAACCGATGCTGATGCTGGAACCGCTATATTCGCAAGCCAAAACTTCCTTGGCAGAAGTAGAGAAGTCGATGTCTTCTGAAGAAACCTCGAAACGGCCGCTCTCGATATGGAAACGGATCAGCTGGCTGCTCTCGCTGGCAAATGGCAAAACACGGCGCAATGCACTCTGCAAGCCCTTGCGATCTACGGTTATCTCACATGGGTTGTTGGCAGGAATCACTGAGTTGTAATTAGGATAGCGACCATCAATGAGGCGGCATTTCAATACGCCATCGCTAAACTGAATCTCAGCTCTGCGTGCATCAAACTTGATGGTTGCCTCATCATCCTTGCTCAGAATGTTCTTCAGCAATGATGCTGGCTTCTTTGGCAGGTTGAATGAAGAAGGAGTCTCACTCTTGACAGTGAAGTTCTTGCTTCTTACCAACTTATGGCCATCACTTGCTACGATGGCAAGCGATTCGGGAGTAAGGTCGAAATAGATACCATTCATTACTGGGCGCAGCTCATCGCTGGCTGTTGCAAAGAGAGAACGGTTGATATTGTCGATCAGCACCTGTGCTGGCAAGACGAGGGTAGTGCAGGCATCACCCATATCCTGTGTTGGAGGATAGTCTTCTGCATTCAAGCCTGTGAAATTATAGAGACCATTCTGATATACAATCTTAATGGCATAACTATCTGTATCTACATCGAAGCTGAGAGGCTGCTCAGGCAACTCCTTCAATGCATCCAGGATGACGCGGTTAGCAACGCAGAACTCGCCTTCGCCATCGCAGTCAGTGAGAGCGATGGTACTCTTGATGATGTTGTCACTGTCGCTTGCGGTGATGGTCATCTCGCCGTTGGCAACTTGAAACAGGAAATTGTCAAGGATAGGCAGAGAATTCTTGCTGCCAATCACCTTAGCAAGCATATTGAGCTTGCTGTTCAATGCTGAACTTGAAACTGTAAATCTCATGAGTCGTTATTTTATATTATTAATTTTCTATATTACTTATCTCATTTTCATTGCTGATGCTCCTTACTTGATGGGTAAATTGGAGCATTTGCGCAATTATGAGCACAAAAATACAAAAAATATTGGGGATAGACAAAAATAATCGAAGAAATGTTTTTGTTTTAAAACTATTTTTAGTAATTTCGCAGTCAGAAAGAAAAATAACAGATAGATTCACTCGTTTTTGAGCCTCTTCATACATCTTTTGATTCTCGATGAAAATGGGGCTTGGCAGGCGAAGGATTGAAACAATTTTTAAAATAATAATATGGAATTACAAGGAAAGGTAATTGCCGTTTTACCTGAAAGAAGCGGCGTTTCTGCAAGAGGTGAGTGGAAGGCTCAGTCGTTCGTTATCGAAACTCACGAGCAGTATCCAAAGAAGCTTTGCTTCGATGTTTTCGGAGCAGACCGTCTTGCTCAGTTCAACATCCAGAGTGGTGAGGAACTTTTGGTTTCTTTTGATTTGGATGCACACGAATATAATGGTCGTTGGTTCAACAGTGTCCGCGCTTGGAATGTGCAGCGTGTAGATCCTAATGCTGTTGCTGCCATGCAGGGTGGAATGCAGCCTGTTGGTTCTCCATTCCCTCCAGTAAGTGCGGCTCCTCAGGCAGCTCCTGCTCCTGCTCAGGGTGCAACAGCTCCATTCCCTCCAGCTCAGCCAGCAGCTCCTGCAGCAGGTGGCAGCGCAGATGATCTCCCATTCTAAGAGAGAACTGCATGTAAGAAAAATGCAAAGAGCATTCGAAAGGGTTTGTTTCCACAATCCTTACGAATGCTCTTTTTCTTTAATTGGACTTCTATGCCGGTTTAACCAGCTGAAACATTACCCTTAAGGAAAAAAAGATTTATCCTTAAGGAAAAATATAATTTCCCTTAAGGGAAAATATTTCTAGCCTTAAGGGTAAAAGTTTAGCCCTTGATGGAAGCTAAACTTTTACCAGGAAAAAACTTATACTTTTTTATTCCTTTGCTAATCGTTTCGTCTTCTTTTTTCAAAGAATGCCCGGGAGGCAGCAAAGAACAATACCACTGCGGCGGCATTTTCGACCGCTACCATCCAGAAGGCACCACTATAACCGAAATGCTCGGCTACAACACCACCCAGAAGACAACCGATTCCGAATCCCAGGTCCCAACCGGTCAGGATACTGCTGTTAGCCGTTCCACGCTGGTCGTGGCGGGCAACATTGATAAACATATTCAGGAAGGCTGGGTACAGGTGACCATTTCCCAATCCTATCAATGCAGCTGAAAGATAGTAGGCTATCGGATGCTTGATGGCTACGAATATCGTAAAACCAACGAGCGATATCAGCATTCCTTCGGCAGCATTCTGGGTCAGCTTACCCTGACTCAAAGCCTTTCTGCCTTGCAATCTGCTCATGAACAATCCCATAGAGAGTATGGCGAAATAGGTTCCCGTTCCTCCGGTAATGCCTAATTCCTCCTTACTGTAAATGGCGAGATAGTTGCTCAATACACCCCAGCAGAAACCAAACATGCAGATGTTGATGGCCAACAGCCAGGCGCGGGTCAGGAAGAAGCGGTCGAGCGAGAGCTTCTCCTTGTTTCTGATGATTTCCTTCTCTGGGAGTTTCACCGTTCCAGCTATCACTACAGAAGCAATGGCTACCACAAAGGCTATCCAGAAAAGTACCATATAGCTACCCACCAGATTGTGCAGATAGATACCTATGGAAGGGGCTATCGCCATGGCGAAGTTGTTGCTCAATCCATAAAGACCGATACCCTCATTGCGTCTGCTCGATGGCAAGACATCGATGGCACAGGTACTGTTGGCAACAGTTACCGCTCCGAAAGGTCCACCATGCAGGGTTCGGCAGATGGCAAACATCAGGATGGTACTGGCTGCTATGTATCCTGCAAAGAAGATGGCAAAAGCCGTCAGACAGACCATCAGCACTTTCTTACGGGAAAATCCATCCACCACATATCCGCTAAACGGACGGATGATGAGTGCCGCCACCGTATATCCGCTCAGAACAATGCCTATCACATCCTTCGTAGCCCCGAAAGTCTCACTCAGATAGAGTGGGAGGAGTGGAGTGAGGAGATAGAAGGCAAAGTAGAGCAGAAAGTTGGTGGTCATCACCTTGATGTAATTCGCATTCCAAAGTTTTTCTTTCATCTCTTCTGTATTTCTTAATTTCAAGATTCTACCCTATACTGAACTTTCGCATGTGGGGAAGTTAAGTGAAGTTAGGGAAGTTTATATTCTATTCTCCAACCAGGCATCAATGAGTTTGCGGGCAATCGACAATTTCTCCGGCAAAACAGGGAGATTGTCCTTGCTGAACCATTTGCCGCGGGAAAGCTCTTCCTTCTGAAGATGAATCTCACCATCTACATATTCGGCTGTATATCCTACCATCAAGCCACTTGGGAACGGCCATGGCTGGGAACCGAAATACTTGAGGTTCTTGATGGTCAGACCTGTCTCCTCCATCACCTCACGATGAACGGCTTCCTCCAGACTTTCACCTGTTTCCACAAAACCTGCTACCAGGGAATCGAAGTTACCCTTGAAGTTGCGGGCATGAACCAGCAGCACCTGATCGCCCTTCTTGATAAGAACGATGATGGCTGTAGCGAGAGAGGGCCAGACAGACTTGCCACACTCGGTACACTTCTTACTGATATCTGTTGACATCTTCATAGGTGAACCGCATACACCGCAAAACTGGGTGTTCATATCCCAATAGTTCAGTTCCTGACATTTTCCCGCTTTCTGATACAACTCTGGGGAGAGCTTGTAAAAGCTAGGACGCAAACCGCACATCTCATATTTCGGATTGTCGGTTACGGGCTCTGGAATGGTGAAAGTCTTCACTTCCGTACCGTCATTCATCGGTGTGATGTTGAGGATATGGGTCCAAGGCTTGGTTGCTACCGGACTTTCCTCACTACATGGAATCGTATAGGTTCCATCTTCTCTCTTCTCGAGCAAGATATCTGTCTTGCAAAATATAAACCAATACTTCATAATCTATTATTTTTTCTTTCCGAAAAGCAACTCATAGTCACGCTGGGCTGCAGGCTTGGTCCATGCTTCCGGCACAAACTTCCAGTTGTTGTTTGGCTTGGCATCTACGGTTCCCATCTTTTCGATGGCCTCCATCAGATAGTAACGCTGGTCGCGCTCACTGCGATAGATGATTCTGCTATCCAGACTATCCTTTGGAATACCGGCCCCACGGGTGAGGAGCTCTCCGCCGCCATTGCCGCGATAACTGTTCACAGCTACCTTATACCACTTCTTTTCATCGAAAGGCTGACCATTGCTCATACGCAGAATCTTCACCTTCTCGCCGTCTGGCTTGGTAACATCTACCTCATAATCGATGCCGGCAGCACTGTCAAAATTGAAGGAGAGGTTCTTGAAGCCCAGACGCTGCTGGTCGCCCTTGGTCTGGGTATCGAGCAGGAGCAGATGGTCTTCAGGACTCTTCATCGTATTCACCCAGAGATCATAGCTCATCTCCAGATGCTTGCGGATCTCCTCACCTGTAAGGCGCATCACGTAGAGCTGATTCTCATATTTATAGAGATTGAACATGTCACCAACGTAAATAGGTCCCGCCTTGATGGTAGAATTAAACTGGAGGGGCGCATTGAAGGCAATATCAGCATTCGTGATCTGAAGCTGCAGGTTGAGGATGAAGTCATTGAAGGCGCAGTTGCCGAAGAAAGACTCGCGGCTGTGAATGGTATTCTTGAAAGTTCCGATCTGCTTGCTGACAAACTTGTTGATTTCTGCAATCTGAGGCTCGAATGCCTTCATGAAATCCTCATCAATAGGACATTTTGTCACATCTGGCAGACTGCCAACTATCTTTTTGTCTGTCACAACATACTGTTTTTTGCCATTCACCTTCTTCTTGTTCAGGGTAATGGTCACCTCGGCATCTGCCACATTCAGTGCATTATTGGCAGGGTCGAGACACACCACAGGCTTACCTTCCACATTCAGGATCGTCTCATTGCAGCGGGTATGGTCATGTCCGAAGAGTACTATGTCGAAGCCTGGCACCTCCTTTGCTACCCGCAGGGAGGCATCCTCCTCATATTCGGGAGTGACAATACCGCCATCCTTACCGCTGTGGAAGACACCAATGACAACGTCCGGCTTCTCCTTCTCCTGGATGATCTTCATCCATTTACGGGCACTGGTCACCATATTCTCAAACTTCATTCCGCTCCAGAGATTCTCTGTCAGCCAGTTAGGAATAGCTGGAGTCAACATACCGAGAACGGCTATCTTCACACCCTCACGGTTCAGGATGATATAAGGCTTCACATAAGGCTCACCGGTCTTGGTATCAATGATGTTGGCACCCAGCACCGGGCAGTTTAACTCCTTGATCCACTTATCATAAACCGCATGTCCAGTCTCTACATCGTGATTACCGAAAGCCTGGGCATCATACTTCATATAGTTGACTACATCAGCTGCCACATTGCGAGCCTGGGTGTTGACATAATTATAGAAATAGCAGGTAGGTTGTCCCTGAAGGATATCGCCATTCTCCAGGAGGATGACATTGTCCTTATAGGTCTTGCGCAGATCGTTTACATAAGAGGATACACGTGCCAGGGTTCCTGCCTTCGGTTTGCGATTGATGAAATCGTATGGGAAGAAAGAACCATGGACATCACTCGTCTGAATCACTCTGAGTTTGACGGTGCGCGGCTGAGCCATTGCCTGCGAATTAAAAGTGAGCGCCAACAAGAGCGCTGCGAATAACTTTTTCATACTTTTTCTCGAATTTATTTGTTTCAACTGCAAAATTACAAAAAAGTTGGCAATTACGGCATACTTTTTGTTGGATTCTTATAAAAATCATAAAAATAGGAGGTATTATACTATGGCATTTGTAGATTATTACAAGATTCTCGGTGTAGATAAGAACATCCCGCAGAAGGATGTGCGCGCAGCATATCGCAAGCGTGCTAAACAGTTTCATCCGGATTTGCATCCTAACGACCCAAAGGCAAAGGCTAAGTTCCAGGCGCTGAACGAGGCGTATGAGGTGATTTCCGATCCGGACAAGCGTGCTAAGTACGACCAGTACGGTGAACAGTGGAAGAATGTAGGAGGCTTCGGTGGTGGAGGCTATGATGGTGCTGCCGGCGGAGGTGCCGCTGGTGGAAATCCATTCGAAGGCTTCGACTTCAGCAGCTTCGGTGGTGGAGGAGGCGGTTTCTCCAGCTTCTTCGAAAATCTCTTCGGCGGAGGTCGTGCCCGTGGTTCACAAGGTGCCGGTTTCGGTGGCTTTGGCGGATTCGGCGGTGCCGGTGCTGGTTTCGGTGCCGGTGCTGAATATGGTACAAGCGGATGCAACGGCGGCTGCGGTGGCCGTAGCGGCAGAACGAATACCGGCGAGATGAACATGAATGTGAATATCGACATGTACACCGCACTGCTCGGTGGTGAGGGTATCATCACATTGAGCAATGGTTCAAAGATTAAACTGAAAATCAAACCGGAAACCCAGAACGGTACCAAGGTACGTGTTCGCGGCAAGGGTTATGACAGAGGTGATGGAACCTTCGGCGATCTGATGATTACCTATAACGTGAAGTTGCCTACTGGTCTGAATGAAAAACAGAAGGAATTGCTCCGACAGATGAAGGAAGCAAAGTAAAAGGAAAAAAGAAAGCTCCGATGGAATCAACAAACCATCGGAGCTTTCTTTTTATATTGTTTTTGAATCTTATGATTCTTTTATGTTGTTTTAGAACTACGAATCTTTTAATCAGAAATCATCTATTGCTGTGGCTCAGAAACCTTGTTCATATTGAAGGCAGAAACCTTGCCATCAGGTGAAACAACAGCAGAAATCTTAAAGAGCTGTTCCTTCTTCGAGCCATCTGTCAAATCTACGTCCTGACGGGCAGAGAACTGTACCTGATACTCATATTCCTCATCGCCAACCTCGCGCTTCTTGATCTGGTAGTCGTTGTTGATGTGCCAGTTCATATTGGCAACATTGTCTTTATAGAGCTTATCCATAAAGGTAACGACATCAGCCTTGGTAGCCGAGTTCTTACCAAGCAGGGAAGAGAGAATATCCTCGCAGGTAGCAGTCAATCCATCCGCATTACGGGAATTGATGCTCTGGAAGAACTGACGGAACAATCCACTCACCATCTGCTTTTCTTCTGGCTGGAGGTCACGGCTCTTCACCTTCTTCAAGGCATTTTCAGCCTCTTCGATATGAGCACCATCTGTATGAGCATTCAGGTATGCCTGATAGGCATCAGCAGTATCTGCAGCCTTAGCTACATTCCAGTCGAGGGAATCTATTTTAAGCAAAGCTTCCTGTTTGTGCAAACTGTTAGGATACTTCTGGAGATAATCCTCCAGAGCTTCTTTCGATCCGCTCACTACCGCATTGGTCCAATCCTGGTCGTTCTGCTTCAACAGTTCAAGATGAGCCATGATGGAATCGCGATGTGCTTCATCTGCATCCTTGTAGGTATCGAGATAACTCTGCAGTACCATCGGATCGCTGCTTTGCATCGCATACTCATAAGCTTCCATCTCCTTGTTGCGATTGGCACTGTCGTAGAAGTAATACATAATGCCACACGCCAAGGCAGCAAAGATGAATGAGATGATGAAGATAGAGCGGGTGTTCTTTTTCTTCTGTGGTTCCTGAGGAGTATTGCCCTCTCCGCCATCATTTCCATTCGCAGCAACACCAGGACGACGTACAGGAGGTACTGGTGGGACAGGAGGGGTAGGAGGGACAGAAGGAGCTGTTGGAGCTGTTGGAGTTGTTGGAGCCGCAGGAGCCTGCGGTGTTGCTGACGATGCTGCAGACGACACCGGTGATGTTGCTTCCGCAAGAGGACGAGTTACCCCTACTGCTATCTCATGGCAGTTTGGGCACATCTCCTGACTGCTGAAATAAACCTCACCGCAATGAGGGCATTTAGTGATTTTTCCAGCTATCTCAACGCCACAACTAGGACAGGTTGGAGCCTTATCACTGATCTGGCGGCCACATTCTGGACATTTAATAATTGCCATAGTTTTATTTAAAGTTTATATTTTACTAAAATCGTTTCTATGCTTTCAGACCTTATTCACTCTTTACCTTGAAACTAATCATAAAGTTCAAAGCTCCAAGTTCAAAGTTACAATGCCTTATCTGTGTCTGAATCTAATCTCTCTCAATCGATGCCTGCCCATGAATCTGCTCTTATCCACGTAGCCATTGATACCGTTCAGCTTTCCTTTACCGGTATATTGCCACATCTCAAAGTCTCTTCCATCCTTGAGCACTGGTTCTCGCTTGGTATATTGTGCTATCATCAGCTTGTAGCTGTCGAGCTTTCCCAAGAGATAATGGTCATAGAAGTTGGCACCCGTATAGATGAGCGGCTTCTGCCTGTATGCCTTTTCCACGAGACGCAGGAACTTGAAGAGTGAGTCGCAAAATTCTTCTGTATCCAAACCACTCTTAGTCTCTACGTCGATCATCGGCAAGAGATCCTGGTCGCCAGGGCGGCACTGTGCCTTGAAATTCTTCAACTGAGTTTGCTGAGGAATACGGGCACGATAAAAGTGGTATGAACCCACCTTGAGTCCATATCTATGAGCCAGATCAATATTCTGCTTATATTTGCTATCTACATTGGTTCCACCTTCGGTAGCCTTCAGATAGACATACGCCATCTTGGAGTTATCGCCCACCGTTTCCCAGAATACATTGCCCTGATAGTGGCTGAGGTCTATGCCATGCACATGACTGCAGGTATCCTCGCATTGCACTTGCGCACTTGCGCATAGTGTTATAATAGATGATATTATTGTTATACAAAATCGTTTCATAGATGCAAAGGTACGAAAATCGCTTGAAATTCGTCACAGAGTATGCTTATTTTTTATATATTTTATATTATTCTTCGATTTCTGAGAGCGAGCGGTAGAAGTTATTGCAGAAATTGCTGATAGTTTCTATGGGCGCATATTCCAGATACCGCATACTGCGGCGCAGGTTTTTGCGCATCGTGCCGCCGGTGGTGCGAACGAATCCAGCCTGAGTCTGCTCGAATAAAATTTCCTGCTGATCGAGACTGTTATAATAAAGCGAACGGAGGGTCAGCTTGTAGGCACCACGTTCTACACGGCGCACGAAAGGTATCTCATCCTGTTCAAATTCGAAGAAAAGGATAAGTACACTGCCCTGCAACTGCGCCATACGCTGGATGCGGAGCTTGCGCAGCCATTTTTCCAGTTTTACGAAATCTACCTTGTCGCCCTTGGTGCGCAGGTAGTTTCCCATCTCGATGATACCGCCAAGATTAATGCCATTGGCTAATATTCCATTGATATTGGATACGATGATGCGAAGTAAATAAATGGTCTCAATAGAGGTGTCGATGGCATGACGCTCATTTTCCTGTATGCTGGCTAAACGTCGGTTCAGGAAACCATTGTTCATGCGTACTTCACCCGCAGGCACATCGCTGAGGTTCTTCATCATCTGGGCTATCTTCTTCTGTTTGAAGGTAGTCATCGGTTCCATCTCCTCCTTCGTATGAAAGTGATCGGAACGCAGCTTGACAAAAAGGTTTCTCTGTAAAAAATCCATCGTGTATTCATTTAAAAGTTAAACAATTGGCAATAAGCTACTTCCATTCTAGCTGTATCGCTTCGGGTAACGAAATAGTATCGAAAACAGCGCAGCTATACCGATAGCCAGAGGATAATAGAGGTATGGAAGGATATCCATCGGACTCAGTTTGGCAAGACCTGCTGCCAGAAGCATCTGTACTCCGTATGGTATCAAGCCCTGAACCGTACAGGAGAAAGTATCGAGGATACTGGCTGCCTTGCGGTTGTCAACTCCAAACTTATCACCGATTTTCTTAGCTATGTTGCCTACCGTGAGGATGGCAACCGTATTGTTGGCAGTACATACATTGACCATGGAAACCAGTGCTGCAATAGACAGTTCGGCTCCTCGCTTGTTACTGACGTGTGCCGTAATCTTGTCGATGATATAATTGATACCGCCATTCTCACGGATGATTTCGAGCATGCCACCCGCCATCATTGCGATGATGACCAGTTCGCCCATACCGATGATTCCGTTACCCATGGCTGAGAACCAGCCAAAGAGACCGTAACCTCCGGTAGCACCCAGAAGCTGACAACTTATACCAATCACACCACAGAGCAATGTTCCCATCGTAAGAACCGCCATCACATTCATACCCGCCACAGCTGTAACAAGTACTACCAGATAAGGAAGCACCTTGACATATTCAACCTCCGGAATATCAGTAGGTGCCTGCAGACCGATACCCATCACGGCATAGATAGCCAGTACAATAACGGCGGCAGGTACTACGATAAGAGAGTTGACACGGAATTTATCGCTCATCTTGCAATTCTGAGTCTGGGTAGCTACTACCGTGGTATCAGAGATAAAGGAGAGATTATCTCCAAAATAAGCTCCACCAACGATGATAGCTGTCATCATACCTGTATTAACGTCCATGGAGTGGGCGAGTCCCGCAGCTATCGGAACAAGTGCCACAACGGTACCTACACTTGTTCCGATGGATACGGAGATAAAGCAGGCTGCCAGAAACAGTCCCGGCAGAATCATGCTGGCGGGAAGAATGCTGAGTGCAAGATTGACCGTTGCATCGACAGCTCCCATCGCCTTAGCCGAAGCTGCGAAGGAACCTGCCAATACATATATCCACAACATGAGCATCAGATTGTTGGCGCCGGCACCCTTGCTATAGGTATCTACACGACTCTTGATGGGCATACCACCAGAAATCGCAATGGCATAGATACTGGAGATCATAAATGCCACGGTGAGCGACAAATTGGTATCCTTATGACTGGCATCTACCGAATAGACGGTGAATGCCACGATGAGGACAATCAATAAAAACAATGGCGACAACGCCAACAATCCTTTCTTATTACTCATGTTTCTTTTTAAGTTATTACAATGTTACTCCATTCTTGAAAATGGAAATCTCACGATAGCCGTTGTACTCGTTGCGAGCTTAGATCTGCGTTCTGCGGTAGAAATCGATATTCTCCTTCATCAGCAGCTCAATAGGCATGTAATTCACCGGATTCACCTTCTTCTTGAGAACGATGGCACGGAAGAGGGTATCCACGCAATAGTAGCCCTGCATATAGGCATGCTGTGCGATGAGGAACGAGATACTGCCTTCGCGCAGACATTTCGCATTCTTGCCCACCATATCATAACCCATGATCTGTACATCACGGCGATTGGACTTCAGCAGATAATCTCCCACGAGATGTGCCTTCGATGTCATTGTTATACAATGATGGGTAGCAGGATGCTCATCAAAGTACTGAGCCATCATCTTCTGGTATTCGTTGCGGGTTCCATTGAGCGGAAGATCAAGCACATTGATGACAATCTGTGGGAAATGATCGTGCATATAATGACGGAATCCCACCTCACGGTTATCCTGCTGCTTGCTGACCACATGACCATCCTTGGTCTGTCTCATCAGCATCACCTCTTTCTCATTGCCCGCAAGCATCATCAGCATCTTGGCTGCAAAGTAGCCAGAGCAGAACGAATCCTGTCCATAGAAGGAGAGAGGGCGCAAGTCTGGCATATAAGAATCGAGCAGGATAAATGGAATACCCTTTTGATGCAATTGGTCTGTAAAACCACGTGTCTCTTCCAAAGATGATGGTACTACGATAACACCTTCCGGATTGGCATCAAGAATCTCTTGTGAAACAGCCTTGAAAGAATCCTCATTGGAACGTTCGTAGAATCGAATCTCTAAATCAATATGGAAATCCCGGCGCTGGTCTTCGCACTTCCTTGCACCTTCTTCTATCTCTTCCCAATAGGCTTCCGACTCATGCTTCGGTATCAGAAGGCAAAAAGTATAAGCCTTGTTGTATGCCAATGCACTGGCATACATATTAGGTTGATAATTCATTTCCTTGAGCGCTTGTTCCACCTTCTCACGAGCCGGCTTCGACACGTTCGGGCGGTCGTGGAGCACACGGTCCACTGTTCCTACAGATACGCCTGCTCTTTCGGCGATATCCTTGATTCTGATTCTTTCGGCCATTGTTTTTAAGTTTATGGTTAGAGCACATCACACGTACATTATTATATAATAACTGTGCGCACAAACTGTGCTTTTTTACTATGTTTTGTTGAACTGCTGGTTTGTGTGCGGTCACACCATCAGCATTCGGGCGCAAATATACAACATTTTTTTGAATTGTGCGAATGCACAGCTCTTTTTTTGCACAAAAAACGAAAAAAAAGGAGAAAAATACGAAAAAAGTGAGAAAAATACGAAAAAATAGGGCGATAAATGAAAAAAACTGCGATTAAATTTTGGTATTCGAGAAATTATAGCTATTTTTGCCAACGGTTAAGGACAACTACTACAAAATTGTCTATTAGTAAACAAACAATAAAAACAAAGAAATTAAAACTATCAAACAATGGCAAAGATTGTAACATTAGGCGAGATTATGCTTCGTTTGTCACCAGAAGGCAACGATCGTTTCATCCAGAGTGAGTCACTTCGCATCATCCCTGGTGGTGGTGAGGCTAACGTTGCTGTTAGCCTTGCTAACTATGGCCACGATGCATATTTCGTATCAAAGTTGCCAAAGCACGAGATTGGCCAGATTGCAGTAAATGGTCTTCGTCGTTATGGCGTCAATACTGAGTTTATCGCCCGCGGTGGTGATAGAGTAGGTCTCTACTATGCAGAGACAGGTGCTTCTATGCGCCCATCTAAGGTTATCTACGACCGTGCTCACAGCGCTATCGCAGAGGCTGATCCTTCTGATTTCGACTTTGACAAGATCATGGAGGGTGCTCAGTGGTTCCACTGGAGCGGAATTACTCCTGCTATCAGCGACAAAGCTGCAGAATTGACCAAGTTGGCTTGTGAGGCAGCTAAGCGTCATGGCGTAACAGTATCTGTTGACCTCAACTTCCGCAAGAAGCTCTGGACATCAGAGAAGGCAATCACTGTAATGCGCCCATTGATGCAGTATGTAGATGTTTGCATCGGTAACGAGGAAGATGCTCAGCTTTGCCTGGGCTTCAAGCCAGATGCAGACGTAGAAGGCGGCAAGACTGATGCTGAGGGTTACTATGGCATCTTCAAGAGTATGATGGAAGAGTTCGGCTTCAAGTATGTCGTTTCTACGCTCCGTGAGTCTCTTTCTGCTTCTCATAATGGCTGGAAGGCTCTTATCTATGATGGTAAGGAGTTCTATCAGAGCAAGCACTACGACATCAACCCTATCATCGACCGCGTGGGTGGTGGTGACTCTTTCTCAGGTGGTTTGATCCATGGTCTCCTGACTAAGGAGACTCAGGGCGAGGCTCTTGAGTTCGCTGTTGCTGCTTCTGCCTTGAAGCACACTATCCCTGGCGACTTCAACTTGGTTTCTGTTGACGAGGTTGAGAGCCTTGCTGGCGGTAATGCTAATGGTCGTGTACAGCGATAACACTTAACATTAAAACACAAAGATGGCAAAGTTTAGCAAAATGCAGGTCATGGCAGCTATGAAAGAGACTGGTATGGTTCCTGTATTCTTCAATAAAGATATCGAAATCTGCAAGAACGTGATCAAGGCATGCTACGAGGGTGGCGTTCGCGTATTTGAATTCACCAACCGTGGCGATTTCGCTCACGAGATTTTCGGAGAGTTGGTAAAATGGGCTGATAAGGAGTGCCCTGAGATGATCTTGGGTGCTGGCACAGTGGTTGACGCTGGTACAGCTTCCTTGTATCTCCAGTTGGGTGCAAACTTCATCGTTGGCCCTAACTTCAACCCTGACATTGCTCCTGTATGTAACCGTCGTTTGGTGCCTTATTCACCAGGTTGTGGTTCTGTAACAGAGATCAACAATGCTCAGGCAGCAGGTTGCGATGTAACCAAGGTATTCCCTGCAGGTAATGTAGGTGGTCCTTCATTCGTTAAGAATGTAATGGCACCATTGCGTTGGAGCAACATCATGGTAACAGGTGCCGTAGAGCCAACAGAGGAGAATCTTACTCCTTGGATCAAGGCTGGCGTTCTCTGTGTAGGTATGGGATCTAAGCTCTTCCCTAAGGAGACTGTTGCTGCAGCAGATTGGGCTGCCATCACAGCCAAGTGCCAGGAAGCTTTGGGCTACATTGCTAAGGCACGTACATAATCAGGATGCATAAAAGATTTCACCATATTTATGACATCGCCATCATCTGTATGATGGTGGCGATGTTTGTTTTTTCAGCTTGTTCGCCATCGCATAAGGGCGAAGTAGATGAGCTGAATTATCTTTCTTATGCGCTTCACTATCGTAACCTTGATTCCACTAAAGTATTGGCAGAGAAGGCTTTGGCTCTTTCCGAAGACTATCCTGCCGGATACGCAGAGGCTTGCAACAACCTGGCTTTTGTGGCTATTGCCAAGATGGATTACCATACTGCCAAGCGATGGCTTGACAAGGTAAACAAACGCAGTGACAACCAGATAGAACTCCTTATTGCCGACGTTCAGAATATGCGACTCTGTCAGCGTGAGGCCCGCAACAAGGATTTTTATAGCTTTAGGGAAAAAGCCATCCGTAAACTGCGAAGAATCGGTGAGGAAATAGATAACCTTCCTCTTCGAGAGCGTCATCGCGCCATTTATGCGAAGAGTGAGTTTGATATCGTAGCTGCCACCTATTTTTATTATGTACAGCTAGACAAGCCGATGCTCAATGCGCTGGCAGATCTTGACCCGGATGAAGTGGAACAGGATACGGCACAGTATCTCAACTATCTTTATAATATGGGAGCTGGTGGCGCCATCACTCATGGCACCCCACAGGAAATCTGTCAGGCGGAATTTGATATGCTCATTCGCCTCTACTTTTTGGCAAGTGGCAGCAATCCTTATCCATACTGGCAGGCAAACGCACTGCAATCTATCAGCGAACATATTCAGGATCCGGAACAGCGCGATTTCCTGGTAAAAAACAATCTGCCGGCTTTCCAGTATCTCAATGTTGAACAGATGCCTTTGGAACTTCTGGCAGGAAACTTTGCGCAACGCGCACTCAATATCTTTTCTGAATATGGAGACGTTTACCAGACGGCAGGAGCATACCGCACACTGGCAGAATGCTACTGGCAGATCAAGGATTATAAATCGGCAGGTGATTGCCTGAATAGGGCACTCAACCAGAACAGAGCCATCCAGCAGGCGCCCGACCTGGTGGCTTCTATCCGAGAAAGACTCAGCCTGGTTTATTCTGCCATCGATGATAAGCCGGAAAGCGATTACAACCGCAATATTTACCTCGACTTGCAGGAGCAGAGCCGACAGGACAGGCAGTTGGAAGCGCGTGCCACTCAGTTGGACAACAATGCCGTCCAGCTGAACACGATGATTGCTGCGGTAATCTTTATGATAGTCCTGGTTGTGGTCTTGCTCTATGTATTCGACAGAATGAAGCGCCGCAATACCAAGGAAAGTTCTGTAGAATCCCTGCTGATACCTTTACATGAATGGGAAGAACAGAACATGCAGCATATCAATTCGTTATCAGAAAAGCATGAAGAATTGGAAGAAGCCAAGAATATGGTCCAGCTTCATATATCTGACAATAGGCGCCGCAACCTGGAACAGCGTGCCAAGCTTTCTCTGGTCAATAGCATCACCCCATTTATCGACCGTATGATTCATGAGGTAGATAGGCTGATGAAGGGAGATGATCCAGAAGAAGTGAAACAGGAGCGATATACCTATATATCAGAGTTGACAGACAAGATCAACCAATATAATTCCATTCTCACCGATTGGATACAGATGCGCCAGGGAGCCATCAATCTCCGCATAGAGAGCTTCCCGCTCCAGCCACTTTTCGATATTGTAGCCAAAGGAAAAATGAGTTTTCAGATGCGTGGGGTCAAACTGACCGTACAACCTACGGATGTCACGGTAAAGGCAGACCGTACGCTGACACTATTCATGATTAATACCATCGCCGACAACGCCAGGAAGTTTACACCTGCAGGAGGTGAGGTCGTGGTAAGCGCCAAGAGCCATCAGGCATTTGTGGAAATATCTGTAAAAGATACGGGAAAAGGTATGGATGAAGAAACACTGGAACATATCTTCGACCGTACCTATACCGGCGGACATGGATTCGGTTTGCTCAACTGTAAGGGCATCATCGATAAGTACAAGAAAATCAGCTCGCTCTTCTCTCCTTGTAATATTCAGGCAGAGAGTGAGCCGGGAAAGGGTAGTAAGTTCACTTTCCGACTGCCTTGCGGTATTCGGAAAATGCAAATGATACTGATGCTTGCCTTGATGCTGATAGGTTGTAATATACCATCTGCCGTACAGGGAAGCATCCGGAATAAGGTCTCTATGCACAGAACTGACAAGCACAGAACTGACAGGCACTGGGGCAATAAGCAGACATCGCGATTGCTGCAAGAAGCAGCATCCTATGCCGACAGTGCCTATTTCAGTAATATCAATGGTACCTACGAGCGGACCCTGGCTATGGCAGATTCGTCTCGCAGCTATCTCAACCGATACTATCTGACATTGAATCCAGATGGGAAATATCTGATGGTGGCACATCCCATGAAAGGAACCGCTGCCGAAATCCAATGGCTGCACGACAGTTTGCCAACCAACTACGAGATCATACTCGATATCCGTAATGAGAGTGCCGTGGCAGCGCTGGCGCTCCACAAATGGGAACTATACGATAGTAACAACAAGGTATATACACAACTCTTCCGTGAACGGAGTGCGGATAATTCGCTCGATAACTACGTAAGAACCATGCAGACTTCAGAAAACTCGAAGGCTGTAGCCATCGTCTTGCTGATTATCCTGCTGTTACAATTGCCACTGGCATATTATCTGCTATACTATCGCCACATCCTCCGTTATCGCTATGCCGTAGAAAAGATCAATGCTATTAACAAGGTGTTGCTCAGTGGTGATTCCAACACGGATAAGCTGAAACAGATTACCGGAATCTGGACTCCATCCGGCAGCAACAACATACGTAACGTTCAGCTTTTCCCTCAGCTCAACGAGGTGGTGGAACGTATCTCGCAGGCACTGAAGCAAAGTATTGATATGCAGCAGAATGAGGCTACGAATATAGAAATGGCAGAAGATGAGCTGCATCGTGCCGAGTATGAAAACGGAAAGTTGCACATTGCCAATTCCGTACTCGATAACTGTCTCTCTACGCTCAAGCACGAAACGATGTATTACCCATCGCGAATCAGACAGCTCATCGACAGTACACCGGAGGATGTTACTTCCCTGCAGGAGTTGGTGGATTACTACAAGGCAATATACACGATGCTCAGCGCACAGGCAATGGAGCAGGTGGAAGGAACCGTGAAATGCGACGCTGACTTGCTGGCATATCTCAGGAAGCTTATCACTGGCGGAGTGAAGAACTTCACTTATCAGGAAGCAGCCGCATCATCCGCCTATGTCACCTGCCAGTATATCCTTCACGATATTCCATTTGACGCAACCCGGCATCCACATCTCTTCACACCGCTCACCAGCGATATGAAGTATCTGGTGGCCCGCCAGATTGTGAGAGAAATAGGGGAGGCAACCAACCTGCGTGGCTGCGGCATTCTTGCCAAGCCGTCATCTGATGGCAAACTCATGATAGAAATCGTTTTACCTGAAAAAATAATAAAGACAAAGATATGAATAAATTTAAGGTTATTATAGTAGAAGATGTGCCTCTGGAATTAAAAGGCACAGAAGGAATCTTCAAGAACGACATACCCGAAGCTGAAATCATCGGCACTGCGGATAGTGAAATCGCTTATTGGAAACTCATCAAACAGCAAAAGCCAGACCTTGTTCTGCTTGATCTTGGCCTGGGTGGCTCCACCACTGTTGGAGTAGAAATTTGCCGTAGTACAAAGGAACAGTATCCTGATGTGAAGGTTCTGATCTTTACCGGTGAGATTCTCAACGAGAAGTTATGGGTAGATGTGCTTGATGCAGGATGTGAAGGCATCATCCTCAAGAGCGGAGAATTGCTGACCCGTGGTGATGTGGCTTCCTGCATGAGTGGAAAGAAGCTGGTTTTCAACCAGCCGATTCTCCAGAAGATTGTTGATAGATTCAAGCAGAGCGTAGGAAGTCAGCTGATGCATCAGGAGGCGATGATCAATTACGAGATTGATGAGTACGACGAGCGATTCCTCCGCCATCTCGCCCTGGGTTATACCAAGGAGCAGATCACGAACCTGCGAGGTATGCCATTCGGAGTGAAGAGTCTGGAAAAACGGCAGAATGAACTCGTACAGAAGCTCTTCCCTGATGGTAATAACGGAATGAGCGTGAATGCGACCCGACTCGTGGTACGTGCCTGCGAGTTACGCATCATCGATATTGATAATTTGCAGGCTGATGAAGAATAGTCATACATTCAGCAGGATATGTGGCTATGCCATGTTCCTGCTGATACTGGCACAGATCGTACTGGTGCTGGCTTCATGGCTCATCACTGCCGCTATGCCCGATGTCTTTCCCCGGTCATTGCTCAGCCCGGAAGGTATCCGATGGTTCTTCGGCACTTTCACCGCCAACCTGCAGTCACCTTGGCTGGTATGGCTATTGCTGATCAGCATTGCCTGGGGAACGCTACGGGCTAGCGGCTTGTTAAACTACGATCATAAGGTTTACCGACAGCGCAATGCCTTGCGGTTGGTTTGCCTGGAATTCGTTCTGTTTATCGGTGTGATGCTGTTGCTCACGCTCATCCCTCATGCCATCCTGCTCAATGTAATGGGAGGATATGCCTCCAGCAGTTTTTCCAGAAGCATCTTGCCCTATATCTGTTTTATGGTCATTGTCATGGCACAGTCTTTCGGCGTAGTCAGCCAAAGACTGAACAGTATTGAGGCAATGGGAGAGGCTATGGCGGATGGAGTTCGCCTGTCTGCTCCTCTCTTTATCATCTATATATTTGTCATTCAATTATATAGTTCTGTAGATTATCTTTTTTGATGATCTTTGATAGTACATCAATTCATCATACTAAAAAATCAAAGGGGCATCCCAATCACTTGGAATGTCCCTTCTTTTGGTATATATTTGGTTTGATAAATTGGTCTAACTATCTTCTGCCACCGAATGATCCGCCGCCATTATTGCTCTTGCTACGGGAAGAACCACCTCCAAAGGAACTGCGGGCACCATTGCTGCCTCCGCCAAAGGAACGGCTTCTACTGTTGAATGAACGGCTGTTATTCAACGAATTGCCGCCACGGTGACCACCGAAAGAACCATTGTTTGGAGTGCTGGAACGTGGAGTAAAACCATTGTTAAACGAACGGCTGTTGTTGGTAGAGCCACTGCCGAATCCGCTTCGGTTATAACCTCCGAAAGAACCACCGCCACGGACACCACTTCCAAAGGTAGCATTATTTTGGCGACTGTTGCCGAAAGAATGATCACGTGTAACCGTAGTTCTTGTACTGCTCTGACGATTGAGGTTACCGAACGTCTTGCCACGACCATAATCGCCACGGTTGAATCCATCGCGCATACCGAATCTTGGTTCCTGACCTCGAACACCGATAGGGCGAGGACCACCGAACTCACGTCCGTGATACCAGCTTCTGCCACCATTCATTCTCCAGCTGTGTCCACCACGATATACAGTATAGAAATGAGGTCTTCCGAAGAAGAAGTAATCTCTGCGTGGGTAGCGTGCATAGATGCCGAAGTGGAAGAATCCACCATCCCAGTAAAGAGGACGGTAGAAATAGCTTGCGGCACAGAATGAGCGATACTGCCAATCCAGAAGGATGTAGCTCAAGTCGAGATTACGCTGACGCCAATAGATGCCGTAGAGATCGTCGTAAGTATCCACGCCCATCAGATAGTCGAGGTTCACCTCATAGGCTGCCTCATACTGATCATCTGTCAGATTCAGCTCGTAAGCCATCTTGTCTGTCAGGAACAGCGCCTGCTGGCGAGCCTGTTCATAACTCATTGCTGATGCAGAAGTGAATGTCATCATGAACATTGCTACTAGTGCTATGATAAACTTCTTCATAATCTTATCTTATTTTATATGTTAAACTTCCATTTTCCAGGAGACCATCAGATTCCAGAATCATCGTCAATTCTGTCATCTTTCTGATTTCTGCTGCAAAGATAAGGCGATTTCTCGAGGTATAGTAAGGATTTTCCCTAAACCGATAGAGGAATTTCCCTAAACGATGCTTTTTTTCGAAAAAAAATAGTAATTTTGCAGTCGGAATGAACTTTTAGAGTGATTCAAATAGATAACTTAGAGTGATTTAAATAAATAAAATGATAGATTCAATACAGAATATTTTAGTTCAGGTTAGCGATTTTCTTTGGTCGTATATCATCATCACCATCTTGATATGCTGTGCCGTGTTTTTCACTTGGCGTACCCGTTTCGTGCAGTTTCGTCTCATCCGCGAGATGGTCAGGCTCCTGCTGCATCCCGATAAGGTTCAACCAGAGGAAATTGGCCAGGAAGAACTGTCTATGGATGTAAAGGTAGATGGTGAGATGAAGCACATCTCTTCCTTCCAGGCTTTCGTGGTGGCATTGGCCAGTAGAATTGGTACAGGTAATCTTGCAGGAGTAGCTACAGCCGTCAGCATCGGCGGTCCGGGAGCTGTCTTCTGGATGTGGATGCTCGCTTTGCTGGGTTCTGCTTCAGCCTTCATCGAATCTACGCTTGCCCAACTCTATAAGCGCAAAGGTAAGACTTCCTTCTATGGTGGACCTGCCTATTATATGAAATATGGATTGGGAAAGGGCTGGATGGGTATCCTCTTTGCCGTTCTCATGATCATCACCTTTGGTTTTGCCTACAATTCCGTTCAGAGCAACACCATCTGTCTGGCATGGCAGAAGGCCTTTGGTATCGAGCCTGCCACCATGGGCATCATACTCACGGCGCTTACATTGCTCATCATCTTTGGTGGTATTCAGAGAGTAGCAAAGTTCTCTTCTACGGTGGTTCCTGTCATGGCGGTTGTCTATCTCCTGATAGCCGTTGGCGTGGTGATTTGGAATATCACCAGTTTGCCTAAGGTTTTATTAATCATTATTGAAAATGCCTTCGGATTCAATCAGGCTGCAGGTGGAGTACTGGGCGTCACAGTGATTCAGGGCATCAAGCGAGGCTTGTTCAGCAATGAGGCCGGCGAGGGTAGCGCTCCTAATGCTGCTGCGGTGGCTACGGTGAGCCATCCGGTAAAACAGGGATTGATTCAGGCGCTGGGTGTCTTCACGGATACCTTGGTAGTATGTTCCTGCACTGCATTCATCATCCTTATGAGCGGGGTAGATGTCACTGCATCCAATGGTATCCAACTGACTCAGGATGCCTTGACCCACGAGATCGGAAGCATCGGAAATCCTTTTGTAGCAGTTATGATATGGCTCTTTGCCTTTAGCAGCATCATCGGCAATTATTATTATGGTGAGACCAACGTGAGATATATCAAGGATTCCAGACTGGGCGTATTTATCTATCGCCTTGCCGTGGCAGCGATGGTGATGATTGGAGCCATCGTGTCACTGGATTTTGCCTGGAGCTTTGCAGACATCACCATGGCACTTCTTACCCTTTGTAATCTTGCTGCCATCGTTTTACTTTCTCGACAGGCAGTCTTCCTGTTGCAGGATTACCGCCAGCAGAAGAAGGAAGGCAAGAATCCTGTATTCAATAAGGAAAAGATGCCTGAGATAGCAGATAAACTGGAGGCATGGTAATTCACCATGCCACCAGTTTATCCGTTCAACTTATTAATAAGTTTGATATTACCATAAGTGCTATTTATCATAACGTCCCTTAAAAGTAAAATAGTAGGGGCTCTCTTCATACTTAGAAAGAGAGCCCAACTTATAGCTTATTTCAATACAAACACCTTGGTTTCGTGAGCTTTCACGGTGCCTTTCCATCTGTTTGCCTTCTTGGCAATGTCGCGATGCTGCCATACATCTCTTATCAGATACTTGCCGTTTAAGCCCAACTGCTTGAAATCTGCCTGAATAGACTTATCTTTATCACCACAGTTAAGAATGGCAACGGCATGAGAACCATTTGCCAAAGGACGAACATAAATCTGATGATCAGCCTGATTTACCTTGCGCTCAGCAGCCTTGCCCAACGGATCCTGATCAATGGCGATGATTTCCTTGTTCAGGAGAATGCGCTTATCCTCAGCAGAAAGCTTTCTGAGATCGTTGCTCAATGCCAGTACTGATGACATCATGCACCACATACTCATCTGGGTCTGATACTCAGTATAGCTGCAGCCAACTCCACCCAGATCACTGGATGGTCCGCCCTTGCCATTCAATCCCACAACCAGCATATCCATATCAGGCCACTGTCCGTGGCGAACATCCTTGGCGAGCGGTGCTGTGATATTCACGATATCGAGAATACCCATACCGCCTTGCTTCACGATATCTTTCCACATATCTCTTACATCATAGCTGGTTCTCCAGAGCGAACCGCCAACCTGCTCACACCATTCTTCGCCGTTGCGCTGTCCCCATTCACAGATACCGAGAACGATGTTTCTACCCGATTTGCTCAAAGCCTGAGCCATCGTATGATAGCGTTTACGGGCTGTGGCACTGTCCTCCGGAGCATTGCAGTAATCATATTTCAGATAGTCGATACCCCATGAAGCAAAGGTGCGGGCATCCTGCTCCTCGAAACCATAACTGGCTGTCCATCCACCGCAGGTAAGCTGGGCGGCATCAGAATAGATACCCAACTTCAATCCCTTGGAGTGTACATAGTCGGCAAGTGCCTTGATACCATTCGGGAATTTCTTAGGGTCTGGAATGATGTTATTATGGCGGTCACGACCTCCCTGCCACAAGTCATCTATAAAGATGTATTCGTAACCGGCATCACGGAAACCGTGTTCTACCATGGCATCGGCAGTTTCCTTGATCAGCTGTTCACTGATATCACCTTTAAAGAGGTTCCATGTCATCCATCCCATAGGAGGAGTTTTTGCTAATTGGTTGCGCTCCAGCAGCGTTTCGCTTTTCTGGGCAAAAGAAGATGTTGCCAATAAGGCAGCAAAAGCAATAGATAAGATTTTCTTCATATTGAATTTTAATTATATGGTTTATTCCAGCATACAAAGTTACATCTTTTTTCTAAAAAAACGTTAGCCCTTAAACATATTTAATACTTTTTTAATACTTTATTCCCCTTACATTCGCCATTATTTCATACCTTTGCAAAAAAATAACAAAAAGAAGAAGATATGAAAAAGAAAGATGGTATGACAGGATGGCTCATGAAATGCAGTAGCAGCTGTCTGATATTCATGGGATGCAGTCTGATGATTACGGGATTCTGCCTGCTGTTGACAGGATGTACGGAAAAAGCCAGGAAGATGGAAAAGAAGAATATCAAGGTGGAAACAATCTCTGTAGGAAATACAAACCTGGGGGGAATGAAAGACTATGTGGGTACCATCGAGGAAAAGATGGGATCAACACTCAGTTTCGAAATCGCCGGAAATATCACTTCCATCCGTGTAGATGAGGGTGACAGAGTCAGCAAGGGTCAGTTGCTCGCCACCATCAACCCTACTACCGTGAAGGAGGCTCACCGGGCTACCCTCACCATCTTGAAGCAGGCAGAAGATGCCTACAGGAGATTCCTGCCCCTCCATCAGTCGGGAACCATCTCGGATATGAAATGGGTGGAGATAGAAAGTAAACTGGAACAGGCGAAGGCTGCCGAAAGCATCGCCCGTCAGCAACTCTCCCACTCCACACTCACAGCTCCGTTTTCTGGCGTCATCGCTGCCAAGAATGTGGATATGGGAACCTACGTACTTCCTGGTCAGCCTGTGCTAAAACTCGCCAATGTGGCTCAGGTCAATGCCAAGGTTTCCGTACCCGAAGCTGAAATCTCGCATCTCCACGTAGGCGACAAGGTGAAGCTGACGGTTGCCGCTCTTTCCGGAGCCGTCTTCTATGGAACCATCTCAGAAAAAGGCATCGATGCCAATCCTATCTCGCATACCTACGACATCAAGGTGGGTATCACCAATCCGCAGGGTCGTCTGCTCCCGGGTATGGTCTGCAACGCCCAGATTCAGGGCAGCGCAGCAGCACCGGCTCATATCATCGTTCCGCCGCAAAGCGTTGAATTGGATGTAGATAACTCCCGATTCGTTTGGACCGTAGTAAACGGCAAGGCGCACCAGCAACCTGTAACCATAGGCGATTTCGAGGGAGATGGCATCATCATTCTCTCGGGACTTCATACTGGCGACCAGGTCATCATCAATGGTCAGCAGAAGGTATCAGAAGGTATGATGGTTGATACCGGAAAGACTAACAACCGATAAATTGTGGAGGGAAAAGATATGAATCAAGACAAAAATCAAGATACAAACAAGCCGAGGATTCCGCAGAAGGACACCGCTCTTCACGACCATATCAAGGCTCGCATTACGAGAAACCCCAACCGCATCATCAAGCGTTCGTTCATCGAATCGGCGATGTGCAACCATAATATCGTGATGCTCCTCATGGGTATGCTCGTTTTCGTGGGCATTCTGGGCATCTGCATCATGCCTAAGCAGGAAATGCCGCAATTCACCATCCGCCAGGGTGCCTGCGTTGCCGTATATCCTGGTGCCACATCCGATGAGGTGGAAGAACGGGTGGCGAAACCCCTGGAGAATTTCATCTTCGGATACAAGGAAGTAAACAAGAAGAAAACCTACACCCAGAGCAAGGACGGCATGCTGATCGTATTCCTGGAACTCAACGATGATGTAGAAGACAGGGATGCCTTCTGGAGCAAGTTCAAGCACGGACTGCAGGCCTTCAAGGCGTCACTCCCATCAGGCGTTCTCGCCCTGCAGGCTGTGGATGACATCGCCGATACCTCTGCCCTGCTCATCACGATGGAAAGCAAGCAGAAAACCTATAGGGAACTGAACACCTACATCGACCGGCTGAAGGACCGCCTGCGCCGCATCGATGCCATCTCCAACCTCCGCACCTACGGACTGGAGAACGAACAGATCAGTATCTATCTGGACCAGAACAAGTTGGCTAAATACGGCATCGGTTCCTACAAGGTACTCAACCAGCTCGCCCTACAGGGCTTCACCACCATGAGTGGAAACCTGGAGCTGGGCAACCTCAACCTGCCCATCCACATCACCGACTCCTACAACAACGAGCGCGATGTGGCAGAGCAGATTGTCTATTCCGACCCCAAGGGCAACATCGTGCGGCTGAAGGATATTGCCCACATCAGGAGAGAATATCCCAAATTGAACAAATACATCAAGAGCAACGGCAACAAATGCGTGCTCCTCTCCATCGAGATGCGACCGGGCAATGACATCGTGAAGATGGGAAAAGACGTTCACCAGGCGATGGATGAGTTTGAGCAAACCCTGCCCGATGATGTGCATATCAATACCATCACCGACCAGAGCAAGGTAGTGAGCGAATCAGTGCTCAACTTCCTTCGCGAACTGCTCGTCTCGGTCATCTCCGTCATCATCGTGGTCATCCTGCTTATGCCACGCCGCGTGGCAGAGGTATCCGCCCTCAGCATCCCGATCACCATCTTCTCTTCGGTGGGCATCTTCTATCTTTTCGGTATGGAACTGAACACCGTCACCCTGGCTGCCCTCATCGTAACCCTGGGTATGGTGGTGGATGATTCCGTTGTCATTATCGACAACTATATGGAGAAGCTGGGCCACGGCATGTCGCGCTGGCACGCAGCCATCGCTGCCCCACGTGAGTTTTTCATGTCGGTACTCTCCGCCACGCTCAGCATCTCGCTCACCTTCTTCCCGTTCCTCTTCACCATGCATGGTGACATGGGCGATTTCGTCAAGTCGTTCCCTTGGGCAATGTTCATCATCCTGAGCATCTCGCTCACGGTTTCGCTGTTGCTTACACCTTATTTACAATATAGGGTGATTCATAAGGGCATCAGCAGTCAGCCTACCCCCAATGCCCGGAAGAAGCCGCTCGATTATCTTCAGATGGGTTACACCTGGCTGTTAAAGCACTGTTTCGCCAGTCCTCGCATCACCCTCATCGTGGGCGTGGTGCTGGTAAGCATCGGCGCCGTCATTTTCGTGAATCTTCCGCAGCGAATGATGCCTATTGCCGAGAGAAACCAGTTTGCCGTGGAGTTCTATCTTCCTAACGGAACCACAGCCGATAGAACTGCACAGGTAGCAGATTCGATGGCTCACATCCTGCAGCGCGACTCGCAGATAACGGCGGTAACCACGTTTATCGGACAGGGTTCACCCCGTTTCCATACTACCTATGCTCCGCAGATTGGAGGTCCCAACTTTGCCCAGTTCATCGTGAATACAGTAGATAACGGTGCCACCGAAGAGGTACTCGACCGATATGCCGACCGCTACTCCAACTACTTCCCGGATTGCTACATCCGCTTCAAGCAGATGGATTACAACAATGCCAGCTACCCTATCGAAGTAAGAGTGAGCGGCGACAGCATCAGCGATCTGAAGGCTGCCGCCAGGAAGATAGCTGCCTGCATGCATCAGATAGAAGGTATCAATCTGATCCGCACCAATTTCGAGGAGCCGTTGCCGGGCATCCGGGTTACGCCGGATGCTACCGAGGCCAACCGTCTGGGTGTGAACAAGACGCTGCTCTCTGCCGATCTTGCCATTCATTTTGGCGATGGCATTCCGATGTCCACCCTCTGGGAAGGCGATTATCCGGTGAAGATGGTACTGAAGTCGGAGAACGACAGCGACCTTGCCAACGAATACATCCCTGTGATGGGCGGAACATCGAGTGTGCCGCTCCGTCAACTGGCTAAGATTTCTCCCGACTGGCACGATGGCTGCATCGTCCGACGCAATGGCATACGCACCATTTCCATCGTCGGTGAACCGTTGAGAGGTTATAATGCCAACCAGTTGTCCAACAAGCTGAAAGAGAAGATATCGAAACTCCCGCTCGGTACCGATCTGGATTGGGAGATTGGCGGTATGGCAGAAAAGGATGGCGAAACCATGCCACAGGTGATATCGGGAGTGCTGATAGCGGTATTGATCATCTTCTTCATTCTGCTCTTCCATTTCAAGCGCATCAGCCTGGCTCTGGTGAATCTCTCCTCCATGTCGCTCTGCATCTTCGGTGCTGCGATAGGACTTCTGATTACCGGCTTCGATGTCAGCATCACCTGCATTCTGGGTGTCGTGAGTCTGATGGGTATTCTGGTAAGAAACGGTATCATCATGCTCGACTATGCCGAGGAACTTCGCCGCGACAAGGGTCTTTCGGTAAGAGATGCCGCCTTCCAGGCTGGTGAGCGCCGTATGCGTCCTATCTTCCTCACCTCAGCAGCAGCTTCGGTAGGCGTATTGCCGATGATGATAGAGAACAACACATTGTGGTCTCCGATGGGAGCCGTCATCTTCTTCGGAACCCTCATCTCGATGGTGCTCATCGCCACCATCCTTCCTGTGCTCTATTGGATTGTATTCGATAAGCACGGAAAGTATAGCTTGAGGAAAAAGACTTCCTGTGAATAAGCAGAAGATACAGTATCAAAAAGCAAGGTAAAAGGCAAATAAAGAAGAAGCAAAAAGGCTGGCAGGAAAAATTCCTACCAGCCTTTTATTTTGACCCACGCAGATTAAGTATTTTTTTAAGTCACGCAGATTTCGCAGATTACGCAGATTTGGAGACCTACCGCTAGGCGTCCCAGCGGATTTGCAATCCGCCGTAGAAAAAGGTCCGACCTATTAAAACCGGGGGATTTGCAATCCCCCAACAAAAGGAAAAGCATACTCCTTTGCTGCGGATTGCAAATCCGCAGAGCCTAAATAGGTAAGGACATTTTTTGACGCCGGATTTCAAATCCGGCGGAACGCCTAGCGGGCTTGCGTTCTTTTATTTTATACCTTATCCCCAAACGAAGCACGGATAAGTTTCTTTCTAATATACTTATAATCCTCTTTCAAAGGAAAGCCTTTCAGCCCATCCACGATTCTCACATAAATACCGTGGTTATACACTTCCTCACCTTTTCAGACTCCCGAAAGGTACTTTGGACCCAGCTGAATGCTGGCTGCGAAATCTGCGCAGTTAATCTCATTGTCATGCATGATCTGGCACAAAGTTTTGCCAAATAAATGCATGTCAATGTCAATTTTACTATGAAACATGATTAAAATAATTTAAAATATTAAAATAATATACTTGAAAATTCCCACTATGGGAATCAACATTTCTATCCTTTTTTGTAACTTTGCGATATGAAACCAGCGAGATACTGCCTATCCCCAACTCCTTTCACAACATCATGTAAACGGAACAATCCGCTTTACCAACAATAGCAGATGATAAAATGAAGAAAAAAGTATCACAATTCGCAAACATGACCAGCAAGACTCCCATCCAGGGAGACCTCGAA
>ERZ1023617.52-NODE-52-length-51980-cov-90.259856_pt1 | contig 51980 bp, 51 predicted proteins | sample MGYA00380328_ERZ1023617 | MGnify/ENA primary metagenome ERZ1023617 (study PRJEB33179, sample SAMN07448977) | human gut metagenome | biome: Human-gut; feature: Human associated habitat; material: Faeces | host: Homo sapiens | place: India: Bhopal | collected...
GTACTAACTATTTTTCATTCCACCAAATCTTTTCGCAAAAAAGTTGCTTTTTTAGCAAGTATTTAACATATATAAAGATTTTAGCATGGCGATTTATTGTGTATACATTATTATATATATGCATGCGTACGCTTGCGTGCATATGCGCTTGAGCGCGCACATGATAAAATTATGGTATAACTCAAATCATGCTTAGTTTTAGACAAAAATAGAAACAGAAAGATGAATTTTCCTCCAATATTTTTTGTCTATTCACATATTTATATTACTTTTGCAGCAGAATTACATAAGAAGCATTAAAACAAGAACAAGCATCATGAAAAGATTTACGATTATCATTTCTTTCATTATGCTCACCTTCATGCCGCTCATGGCACAGGTGAAGCAGACCGTTGCCGTTCTCGGTGACTCGTATTCCACTTTCGAGGGGTTCATTCCTAAGGGTTATGCCACCTGGTACTCACCTACTACTCCACCAGAAACTACAGATGTAAACAAGGTTGAGCAAACCTGGTGGTGGCAAGTTATCAAGGAAGGAGGCTATAAGATGGGAAATATCAATTCCTATTCTGGTGCTACCATCTGCAACACTGGCTATCGTGACGAAGATTATACAGACCGTTCTTTCATCACCCGAAGTTCTCTTCTTGGCAATCCGGATATCATCCTGATTTGTGGTGCTACGAATGACAACTGGGCTGATGCCCCGCTCGGCAACTATCAGTATAGCGACTGGAAGCGCGCAGATTTGTACTGTTTCCGCCCAGCCATGGCCAAGCTGCTTTCAGATATACGACAGCATTATCCTAATGTAGAGGTATATTTCATCTTAAACTCTGAACTCAAGGATGTAATCAATGAGTCGGTAAAAAAGATCTGCAACAAATATCAGGTTCCTGTCATTGCTCTTCATGATATTGACAAGAAAAACGGTCACCCTACTATCAAGGGAATGAAAAGTATTGCTGACCAGGTTCTGAAGGTTATAAAAAAGTAAAGAAATAATAAGGTTTAAATAGATAAATGATAGATTCAATACAAAACATTTTAGTTCAAGTTAGCGATTTCCTTTGGTCGTATATCATCATCACCGTCTTGATATGCTGTGCCCTGTTTTTCACTTGGCGTACTCGTTTCGTCCAGTTCCGCCTTATCAGAGAGATGATCAGGCTGCTGCTTCATCCCGACAAGGTACAACCGGAAGAGATAGGACACGATGAACTGTCGATGGAGATGAAAGTGGATGGCGAAATGAAACACATCTCTTCCTTCCAGGCATTTGTGGTAGCATTGGCTAGCCGTATTGGAACCGGTAACCTTGCCGGTGTGGCTACTGCTGTCAGCATCGGTGGACCGGGAGCCGTATTCTGGATGTGGATGCTGGCTTTACTGGGCTCTGCATCCGCTTTCATAGAATCAACTCTCGCCCAACTTTACAAGCGAAAAGGCAAAACATCTTTCTATGGCGGACCGGCCTATTATATGAAGTATGGTTTGGGAAAAGGATGGATGGGTATTCTTTTTGCCGTACTGATGATCATTACCTTCGGCTTTGCCTATAATTCTGTGCAGAGCAATACTATCTGTCTGGCATGGCAGAAAGCTTTTGGCATCGAACCTGCCACCATGGGAATTGCCCTCACTGTGCTCACCCTGCTCATCATCTTCGGTGGCATCCATAGAGTGGCTAAGTTCTCTTCTACCGTGGTTCCAGTGATGGCTGTCATTTATCTTCTGATAGCTGTAGGTGTTGTTGTTTGGAATATCACCAGTCTGCCAAAGGTTCTGCTTACCATTGTTGAGAATGCTTTCGGATTCAATCAGGCTGCTGGCGGAGTTCTTGGCGTTACTGTGATACAGGGTATCAAGCGAGGTCTGTTCAGTAATGAGGCAGGTGAAGGTAGTGCACCGAATGCTGCTGCGGTAGCTACAGTCAGTCATCCTGTAAAACAGGGATTGATACAGGCTTTGGGTGTTTTTACAGATACGCTGGTAGTATGTTCCTGCACTGCATTCATTATCCTGGTGAGCGGTGTGGATCTTACGGCTTCAAATGGAATTCAACTCACCCAGGATGCCCTGACCCACGAAATCGGAAGCATCGGCAATCCGTTTGTTGCGGTAATGATATGGCTGTTTGCCTTTAGTAGCATCATCGGCAATTATTATTATGGAGAAACCAACGTGAGATATATCAGGGACTCCAAGCTGGGTGTATTTGTCTATCGTCTTGCTGTAGCAGCAATGGTAATGGTTGGAGCGGTAGTATCTCTGGATTTTGCATGGAGTTTTGCAGATATCACGATGGCTCTTCTCACCCTCTGCAATCTCGCAGCCATCGTCCTGCTTTCCCGTCAGGCCGTCTTCCTGTTGAAAGACTATCGCCAACAGAAGAAGGAAGGCAAGAATCCTGTATTCACCAAGGATAAGATGCCAGAGATTGCAGATAAACTGGAAGCATGGTAAAGTTACAATGATGGATTTTCAGTAGGTGAAAATCTATCCTTCATACAAATCATCAACAAAATTCCCCGATACGAATCCTGCAGGAATACTGAGGATTCATATCGGGGAATATTTTTATGCACTAAACTATTTTATTTCTTATAGTAATCGTATAAGAAAGCATCAAGATAAGCACCACGCATGTTGGTCTTATAGAAATTGCCATCCTTATCTAGGATGAGACAGGCTGGAATACCATTGATGCCATACTCGCCCATCACCATACCGCCAAAACCTTCAGGATTGCGAACCTGTGTCCAGGTCATTCCTTCCTTGGCCATTGCCTTTTTCCAGTCGGCATCTCTCTCATCTACGGAAATACTGATGATGTTGAAATCCTTGTATTTCTCGTGTACCTTCTTGAGATGTGGAATCTCCTGACGGCATGGACGACACCAGGAAGCCCAGAACTCCAACATGGTGTATTCACCCTTCTTGATAAGTGAAGAAAGCTTCACCTGCTTGCCTTCAGGAGTGACAACGGTACCATCGATATAATGGTTGCCGATAGCTGTATGCTTTGCCATCTCTGCCTGCATCTGCAGCATCGGATATTGTGCAGAAGAACTCCAGTCGTTCTTCAACCAGCCCATCATCTCGTCAATCTGCTGAGAGGTATATGGGGTTGGTAAAGAAGAGAAACTCTCGAGAAGCAAGTCGAAGGCTACCAGAGAAGTGGTATGCTGCTGAATAAACAGACTGGTCTGATGGCGCATTTCCTCCTGCAACTTGATGGCTTCCTTGGCAAGGGCTACACGCTGTGCCAAATCGGTAGTCTGGTTGATACTATCATCCATCTTGTGCATCTTGTCCTGAATAGGTGACATCAGTTCAAGATAAGCCTGATAAATATCCTGAGTGGTAGAGCCCTTTACAACAGGCTCTATCATACTCATGTCACGCTCTGCAGGGAAACCGGTAAGATCTACATCGTAGGTCATCGGCTTATTCTCTACATAGACTCTTGTTGAGAATATTTTCTGATAGTCAGGCTCAGCTGTACCAGGCTTGTTCATATCTATAACCATCTGATACTGCTCAGGCTGGTTAACTACCCCCTTGAGGGTGAACTCACCATTCTTGATTGTAACACTATCCAGATTGGTAACACCTTCCAATCCATACTTCTGCAACATGACAGAACAGCCGTCCACGTTACCTTTAACCTTGCCTTTCATCTCAAAATTCTGCGCGCTGGCAGCCATTGCAAGTACAAGACCGGCAAGTGTCATCATGCAAGTTTTCATTTTCATCTTATTCATTTTTTCTCGATTTTATTTATTATATAATGTTTATTGATTCACATATTCCGGATTCTGAACCAGAAGATTATTGGCTCCCATAGATGCCTTTGGTATAGGAAGAAGATATCGGCGGAAGCTAGGAAGTTCTGCTTTCTCATCTTCTGTCCAACTCTCGAAACCACCCTGACGGTTATAACGGCAAAGATCGAACCATTCTTCAAGATTTTCGTTACTCATATCACACAACTTATGCTTGAGAATTTCACCCAGAAGATCACTGTCGGCAATTGCGTTCACATCGTCCTCAGTATATCCAGCACGTTCGATGACTGTAGCCAAGAGCGTACGAGCCTTAGCATACTGACCCTGACGAGCCTCTGCTTCGGCAGCGATATAATAAACTTCGGCAAGGCGCATGAAGTAATAAGAGTCAGCATAGAACATTTCAGGAGTCAACTTGTTATATTTTCCAATACCGTTCATGGCATCTCCCTTATAGGCCCATGTATATAGCGCATCGTATGAAGCTACATCTTCATCACCTGGGAAGAATGGGAAATCACCGCCATCGCCACCAGGAATTACTACGCCGCCATCACCGCCTGGGATGACTACTCCACCATCGCCGCCTGGAATAACAACACCACCATCGCCAGAAGCACTACCATCAGAAGAACCATCAGGATCAGGAACAACAACGTCCCCACCATCTCCTGGGTTTGGAATAACAATATCTCCACCTGTTTCATCATCTGGAACTAAATCATCTGCCACCTTCTTGAGGAGTGAACCTGGAGAAAACATATACCAGTTTGAATCCATCAACTCACTTGGATTGGCTGTATAAGGAGCAAAGAGCATCTCCTGAGAATTAAACTGTTCGTCGAAGATCTTGGCATAATCGCTTTCCAAACCATAACCAGCTGCTTCAGCCTCACTGATCACTTCCTCTGCCAGTCTTGCAGCTTCAGCATAATTATCCTGAGCCATATACATTTTGGCTTTCAAAGCCTTGGCGAAAACAGAACTCATGTGATAATGATCTGCCGGATGCTGTTCACAATGGGCGATGGCATAATCGAGATCATCAGATATCAACTTGTAAGTTTCAGCCACAGAAGAACGCTTGCGTGGTTGGTTATCTCTTACCAGTTCGTCCTGAAAGATGCAGACACCGTATGGTGAATCCTGCTTCCAATATTCTCCGAAGCACTTCAGCAGAGTAAGGTAAGCTAAGGCACGCTGGCAACGAGCCTCTGCAATCATCTCTGTACGTTTCTCCTCGCTCAGTCCTGGTATATTCTTGTTGATATGTACCAGGAAGGTATTGGCCGTATTAATCACATTGTAGTAGGCGGTATAAGCCGTCTCTACATTACTGTTATTGGTCTCGATATTCTCGGCAGCAAACTCATCCGCCCCCATCACCATCGCCTGAGTCTGGGTATGAGCCATAGACGACATTCCATAGCGCAGGTAAGATACACCCGTGCTGCGCCATGAGGCATAGACACCATTGAGCGCCGTCTGTGCAGTTGAGACATCAGTGATATAATTGTCATCAGTAACCACATGTTCTGGTTCGATACCGTCGAGGCTACCTATCAGGTCACACGATGTAAGAGTCAGTGCTGTGGCTGAAAGGAGCGTAAGAAATTGAAATCTTATATGTTTCATAATCTACAGTCTTTGTATGAGTTAGAATTGTAATTTCAGACCGATAGAGAAAGAACGGCTCATTGGATAAACGTCCTTGTTCTCTGTTGTCTTTAAGAAGGCATTTGTTGCCGACATGTCTGGATCCAAACCTGGCCAGTTAGTAATGGTAAACAGGTTGGTGGCTGTGAAGAACACAGATGCTCCGCTGATGTGCAGGCGCTCCAGAAGAGATGGCTCGAAATTATAGGAGAGCGTGATATTTCTCAGACGGAAGTATGAGTTGGAATATACATAGCGGTCGTTGGTGTATGTATTGCTCATGCTTGTTGGCAGCCATACCAGCTGGGCATACTTGGCATCCGTGCGATCCGGTGTCCAGGTATTGCCGTACATTTCTCTCAGAATACTCTGACCCAGACTACCGGCTGCAGATTCCTGCATAGTACTGTAGTATGCATGACCTCCAAACTGATACTGGAAGAGCATTGATAGGGTGAGGTTCTTATAAGATAAGGTATGAGACCAACCTCCGAACACCTTTGGCTCCGGATTGGCGATAGCCGTACGGTCTGCCTCGGTAATATACCCGTTGCCATCTGTATCCACAAACATATAGTCGCCTACGTGAGCGCCATTCTGATAGAAATCATATCCGTTTGCCTGTGCCTGAGAATTCAGTTCATCAATCTGTTTCTGACTCTGGAAAATACCAGCCACCTTGTAACCCTTCACGGTTCCCATCGCATGACCTTCCATGTAGAGATCCTGGTGCATCATGTCGAGTGTAGAACCATTGAGCTTGGTTATCTTATTCTTGTTGGATGAGATACTGAGCATCGTATTGTAGGTGAAATCCTTGGTGCGAACCACATCTCCTCCGATAGAGAACTCGAAACCATTATTGGTCAGGTCGAGAATATTGCTGTAGAATGTACCGATACCAAACTCCAAGGCGATAGGAGCTGGAGCCAAGGCGCCATCTGTCTTACGGTGATAGATATCAAAGCTACCGTTCAGTCTGCCATTGAAGAACGAGAAGTCAACACCGGCATTGTATTCAGTAGTCATCTCCCACTTGATATCCTTGTTAGGATAAGTAGTGGCTAAGGTAATGGCACTCTGTCCACCATAGATATTGGAGTTGAAATACTGGATGTAAGAGAAGTCGGATACATTGGTAGAACCTGTCTTACCCCAACTCAAACGGAACTTCAGATCATCAATATCTCTTACAGATTCCAGGAAAGGCTCTTGATTGATGCGCCAGGCCAGAGAAACTGCAGGGAAAGTACCGCGTTTGTTACCCGGTCCAAATTTTGATGACTCATCGGAACGGAGACTGAAATCAAGCAGATAACGTGAGAGGAAATCATAGCTCAAACGGCCATAGAGGGAATTGAGTCCACTCTTGGAATAAGTCTCCATAGGCTTGTTGACGGTAGTTGCAGAACTGGCATTGTTGAGCACATCGTCATTAGGGAATCCGCTGTAAGCCTGGTCGTGTTCCTTGCTCCAGTATCTGTCAGCACTATAACCAGCCATCACGTCGAAGCGATGGTCGTCAGTAATCTTGAATTTATAGTCAGCACGGAAGTTGATAGACGTATTCGTGTTGCGATAGTTAGCCTCTGCGAGCGTAGAAGTTGGTTCTGTCTCATACTGTTCCGGCAAGGAAACTTTCGGAGAGAAATAGCTATTGCTGAAGATGAAACGGGATATGTTGGCATCAGCATGGAGGGTAAGACCTTCAATAGGCTTGATGTCAATATAGGCATTTCCGGAGAACTGGTCGTTCTCATACTGGGTCTTTCTCTGGAGTTTTCCCACCGGACTTGCATCCATATAGCTATTTGTATATTCGCCATACTTATCTACTCGATTCAGGTTACCGTCTGCATCGCGTACGGTCAGGTCTGGGCGAGTCTTCCATGAGTCGTTGTCATAACCCAATGCAGGATCGTTGCTTCCGCTCTTGCGAGAAGAGTAGGTATAGTCGAGTACACCACCCACGGTGATATACTTATTGATTTCAGAATCCAAAGAGAGTCTGGCACCATATCTCTCCATACGGTCGTTGATGAGCAGACCTTCCTGGTTCATACCGTTGAAGGAGAATGAATAGTTGGTCCTGTTGCTGCCACCTCTGATGGCTACATTATACTGGTGGGTAGGCGCATTCTTGTTAATCACCTCCTTAGCCCAGTTGGTATTCGCAGAACCGAAAAGGCTCTCATTGAGTCCATTATATGTATAGGCACCCGTCTCGGCATTATATCCGATGTTACCAAATTGGCTCAGATAGTCGGCTACGCCATACATATTCACCATCGAACTGCCGCCGTTCATGCTATTTACAGTATTACGCAGAATCTCGTCCTGCACATTCTTGTATTCAGAAATGTTCAATGGCTTATAGTTCTTGATAGGATTACTGAACGAGAATGTATAGCCGAAATCTACCTTGGTCTTTTCATTGCGCTTACCATTTTTCGTCTTGACAATAACGACACCATTGGCTCCACGTGATCCATAGATCGCAGTAGCTGCGGCATCTTTCAGCACATCGATACTCTCAATATCGTTTGGTGAGATATTGATGAGCGGGTTGATGCCGGTATCCTCCATAAAGGTAGGAACGCCATCAATGACATAAAGAGGCTGGTTGTTGTTACCTTTACCCGATTTAGGATAAGGAGATGTAATACCGCGGATGTTTAACTTGAGAGATGAACCAGGCTCACCATTTGCGGTAGTAGCCAATACTCCCTTTACAGTACCCTGAAGAAGACCATCGAGGGTTGGTGTGGTAGCAGCCAACTTGCTTATCTGTTCCTGACTCACGGTAGAAATAGCGGTAGTTACATTCCTACGGCTCTTGCTGCCGTAACCGATGACAACGAGATCATCCAGCGCAACATGATCCAACTCCAGCATCATATTTTGCTCTTTTACGCCACGAAATTCAATACTCTTCGATTTGTAACCAATGCTGGAAAATACAATTTTAGGATGCGCCATAGATGGAAATTCCAGTATGTAGTTACCATCAGCATCTGTGATAACGCCATAGCTCGTGCCTTCGATCTGCACCGTGACACCTACCAGAGGATTTCCCTCGGAATCAATCACTCTTCCTTTTACAAAGGTATGACCTTTTTCTTGCACATTTTCAATACCAGCCGCAAAAGTGGTATGAACTGGAAGGGCTGCCTGCACAAAGCTGGCTGAAGTTGCTGCCAAGAAAAGCAACAAGCTTTTTTTCTTCTTCATAATAACTGAATGTTAGTTAAACTTCATGTTCATGGCACAAAAGTATAAAAAATATCTAAAACTGTAGCATCATGTTACAAAATTAACTTATTTTATACACATATTCCTGCATTTTCTCCTATTTTCCTTACATTTTCCCGGTTTTTAAGTCTTTTTCTCTAAAAAATGCTATCAGTAAGCGTTCAAATCAAACAAAGTGTATTCTGTTCTCCGTAATACATTATTTAAAGAGGATCCCATAGCTTTTGTGTTATGGAACCCTCCCCTACTCTACTTAGAGTATCATTTCTTCATATTCCAGTCCGAAGACATCCGCTACGGCCTTGAATACCACCTTTCCATTTACGATATTCAAACCCCTATACAGGGCTTTATCCTCCTTGCAGGCCTTTCGCCAACCCTTATCAGCAAGCGCCAATGCATATTTCAGCGTAGCATTGGTCAAGGCTGTAGTAGAGGTATTCGGCACAGCACCAGGAATATTAGCTACTGCATAATGAACGATTCCATCGACCATATATGTCGGATCAGAATGTGTGGTTGGATGCGATGTCTCGAAACAGCCACCCTGATCGATTGCTACATCAACAAGTACAGTTCCTGGCTCCATCAATTTCAACATATCTTTCGTGATAAGATGCGGCGCCTTATCACCTGGTACGAGCACACTACCCACAACGATATCCACATCTGTCAATTCTCTACGAATATTATGCTCGTTGGAATAAAGCGTGTGTACATTGATAGGCAGCTCCATCTCTAACTGACGAAGACGAGGCAAACTGATATCTGTAATCCATACATCAGCTCCCATTCCTGCAGCCATTCTTGCTGCAGCTTCTCCTACGGTTCCGCCGCCCAATACCAAAACCTTGACGCGGTTCACACCAGGTACACCACTCATCAGTTTCCCTTTTCCTCCCTTTGTCTTCTGCAGATAAAAAGCACCATTAATAATGGCCATTCTTCCAGCTACTTCACTCATCGGAATGAGTAAAGGCAAATGGTGGTTATCTGTCTCCACAGTCTCATAAGCCAGACAGACAGCACCACTCTTGAGCATGGCATCGGTAAGTTCCTTGTCACAGGCAAAATGGAAATAAGTGAATACAAGCTGGTCTTGATGGATAAGTGGATATTCCTCAGCGATAGGCTCTTTCACCTTTACAATCATTTCCGCCTCACGATATACACTCTGAATGTCGGGTAAGATTATGGCTCCTACCTTTTCATACGCTTCATCAGCAAATCCGCTGTTCTCTCCAGCCGTATGCTGAACCATCACTTCGTGACCATGTCGAATGAATTCAGCTACTCCTGCTGGTGTCATTCCAACACGGTTCTCATTATTCTTAATCTCTTTTGGTATACCAATTTTCATGATGTTATAGTTTTAAAGGTTCGACATCAGTTTAACTCTGTAAAGATACTGAAAATTTCAATAGGTTGTATGCACTTAGAGGAAAAATTAACATATCTTATATAAACTATTCCTGTTGAATATACGTATTTTAGTTTATTAGACAATTAGACTAAACGAACATTCTAACTTTATACATGATAGATATTCTACAAAAAGAATAATCAAAATGCTGAATTATAAAGCGTTAACATGTTAGGTTTGTAATATACATGTTTATTTATCTCGCCAATCATTAGATTATTATAGTTGCTGGCAGTTAGTATATTTGATTAAACGTAGTTTTGTATTTTCGTTTATTAGAATATAAGTCTTTAGGAATATTAGTTTATCTGTTTTTAGGTTTATACGGCTATACATAAATAGGTTTATTCATATATCAGTATAATCGTTTAAAAGTATAATAGTCTATACAAATATATGTTTAATAGAATATTCATATATAAGTTTAATAAATTTGTCCGTCTATTAGAATATCCATATTTTCGTTTAGTAATACATTCGAAGTGATGCTTATTCTTCATGAAGATTGTTAGAAAAGTATAAAAAAGAGGATATTTACAAAGAAATAAGAAGATAAATTCTTTTATATCAACTATTTTGGCTATTTTTGCAACCAATATTAGAACAAAAGAACATTAGATAATCCAGAAATAAGACTTTTAGTCTTTCCGAACGAAAGAATATAAGTCAATCCGTTTATTCTAATTGCCAGCAATTCTAATATATGTAAATTGTATTAAACAATAACGTGAAATAAGGAAAAAGAAATATGAAACATGAACTACAGGAAATTGTTGCAGTAGTGAACAACAAGGGTGGAGTAGGCAAGACGGCTACTGTGCAGTCTCTGGCTTCTGGCATAGTCCGGTTGAATCACAATCTCAGGGTTCTGGTAATAGACTTAGACCCACAATGCAACCTCTCTTCGCTTTTCGGAGTGAGAGATAACGAATATGATAACATATACAACGCCATGTGCAAACAGAGTGGTGTGCCAGTCTACAAATGTAAAAATGGAGTATATGCAGTTCCAGGATCTGCTCAGATGGAAAATATAGAACAACACCTTCCAGGAGGCCCTTCACTGAGAGAACAGATGAAGAGCTACACGGTATTACTGGGATGCTTGCAAGACAACGATTGCCATGACATGACAGGAGAAGGACTGAAAAACGTATTTGATGATTTCGACTACATTTTCATCGACTGTCCTCCAGCACTTTCCAAGAACACTTATAATGCTTTGGTTGCAGCGAGCAAGATTTTGATTCCTGTACAGATGGAAGCATTATCTGTCAAGGGAGTAAGTGAAGTACTCAGCGTAATGGACGAAGTGAAAGAGTTCCACATGAACGATAATTTGGAATTACTTGGACTCCTGCCAGTTATGGTAGATGAACGAACCAAGATTACCAAGCAGTTGAGCAAACTTTTAGGCGAAAAACATGGCGACTTTATTCTGCCTTGCCGTATCCGACGCTCTGTAAAGTTCCTGGAAGCTCAGGCACACGGACAAAGCATATTCGAATATGCACCTTACTCAAGTACAGGTATCGATTACGAAATTGCTATCAAGCGCATGTTCAACATCAAAATCTAATCTTGGTAGGGTAGGTTGAAACATGTAATAATAAAACAAAAGAAGATAAACTTATAAAATATAAGAATTATGGCTGTAGCAAAAAGAAATTTAGAAGAAATTGGTGAGTCTCTTGAAAATATGGGTATGAACGACCGACCAAGTTTATTAAACACAGAAATGGCAAAAAGCGAAGAGGATAAAAATATATCTAAAGGTGGTCGCAAGAGAAAAAGTTACTGGACTGCAGAGGAAAGACGCACTAGAACGAGTGTGGCTACATATCTTAACAAGGAAGAACTCCTTCTTCTGAAGATGAAATGCCTCTCAGATGATATTCCACAGGAAAACCTGCTCTACAATATCCTGATGGATTACTTGAAAAAGTAAGCAAACAAAAAGTAGTTATTAAAAGGGTGAAAACCACAAAACTGTTTACCTAAAAAAGCGCTAAGCTTAAAAATAAGGTATAAGTTCCTACAAAAACCACATTTTTGTTTACCAAAAGAATGATAATTATAGATTATTCTTTATAATAAATTATATATTTCTTATTTATTACAGAAAGCATAATAGCTTGATTAATAATGAGTTATATTTGAAATGGTAAATAGAAAAGTGGTTTTAGGTAAATAGGAATATGGTTTATGGTAAATAGCTTGGTGGTTTCGGGTAAATATTTATGTGGTTTTAAGTAAATAAAAAAGTGGTTTTAGGTAAACAACTTTGTGGTTTATGGTAAACAGAAATGTGGTTTTTATATGAGTGAACCAAAAGGAAACAAGAATCTGGTGTGGATTAACACACCTTTTTCGCTGACAAAATTGGATAAGCAATATACATTATTGCAACAAAACATATTGATGGTTGCAAGTACCCATCTGCAGAAGTATGTTGAAGAGTATTTTACCGAGAAGAGAGTGCTTGGAGATGCACGCTCCGACTATCTTTTCGAGAAAGGAATAGAGCATGCTGTTATGGAGATTCCGCCCATCAAAATAGACATCAAGGATTTTCAGGTATCAACGGAGTTTCATAATTATAAGAATCTGCGTGATACGCTGAAGAACGATATCCTCAACCTGTCGGTGCGTGTAAAGACGGATAGCAAGACAGAGAAGATACAGCACGTATTTTCAAACATCGAGATTCCGACAACGCAGAAAGGCTATACAAAGAGCGATGGTGAGAAAGTAGAACGCATCAAGGGTGAAGTAATACTTGAGATAGATCCAAAACTCACTATGAGCCTTTTTGACATGCGTCAGGGATATATTCATCATATCTCCATGATTGCTAAATATTCCAAGAAGGTGAATACACCTCGACTCTATATATATCTGCTTCGTCAGATGGGACTAGACAAGAGCCTGGATGTTAAGGTTGAGTTTTTGCCGATGAAACAGTATTTGGGTCTGGTAGAACTTGATGAACATGGCAATATTCTGCTTGACGACAAGGGGGAGCCTGTGATGAATAAATATCCTAAATTCTCGCAATTCAGAAAACAGGTACTTGATGTGGTAAGGGAAGATCTCAACAGAATGGCTAGTCGCAGTGAGACAGATATCGTATTTGATGAATTTTCTGAAGAAGACTTTGTTTATCGGAACGGAAAGCATAAGGGAGATCCTGAATATGTTATCTTCCATATCAAGCGGACGGATGTAGGTATCAATCATATCGGAGATAAAGATGCAGATATTGCTCGTCGTCTGAATGAAAAAATAAACCGTAATAGGGGAAAGAAAACATCTGATGATGCCACGCAGCAGGGAGATCTTTTTGCGCATGTATATCAGAATCCTGACAAGAAGATAGAAGTAGACACGACTCAAGGTTTTGAGCAATGGAATCAGTTTATTTCGATGGTACAGGATACCAGTCAGCAAGCCCTGTTGGGCAGATGCAAATTCATAGGAATCAAGAATGACAGATTCTGTATTGCTGCTAGTGATGATGATTTTGCTGCTTTGAAAACATCGGGTCTTGAAAGGCTGGCACAAGAATTTTTTGACTGTGTCGGTTCATTCATGCCTGTATTCTATAGAGGCTAAGCAGAACAAGAAAGCAGAAGAGGAAGTAGGGGAGTACCGTACTTCCTCTTTTTAGTATGTAAAACCACATTTCTGTTTACCTACTTTTAAGAATGGCTTATCATAAAAACCACAAAACTGTTTACCTGAAATGTCATGTATATAATTCATTCCATTTTGAGGTTATATTAATTATTTACCAAATCCCGTGTTATAATTTGATATGTAATAAGTTATATCATTTTTATATCAGTCTTTTATTCTTAGGTAAACAGTTTTGTGGTTTCTGGTAAACAAAATAGTGGTTTCAGGTAAACAGTTTTGTGGTTTTTATCTTGATAAGATACTGTTTTTTATCTTATTCTATTTGAAATCAGGCACCTGAATACAATTTGAATATATGTATAACTATCAGTATATTAGTATGTTATGTAAAACGCCTAAAGGAGTTGTCTAGACATTTTGATTTTTTCTTTAGTAGCAACTGAATAAGAATTTAAAAACCACAAAACTGTTTACCTGGCAGAACGTTCATCGATTTTTCTCATAAACCACATTTCTGTTTACCTGGTTTTCTCATGAATTTAACTAGGTAAAAACCACATTTCTATTTACCTAAAGAGGAGCAACTGCTTTTTACTAGGATAGGTAAACAGTTTTGTGGTTTCTGGTAAACAAAATAGTGGTTTCAGGTAAACAGTTTAGTGGTTTAGGTAAATAGAATAGTGGTTTAGGTAAACAAAAATGTGGTTTGTGCTACAAAATGCAGTGATTTTTGGTAAACAACTTTGTGGTTTATGCGTAGTTTTGTGGTTTTAGGTAAACAGTTTTGTGGTTTTCTCCTTATAGAGAATCAAATTCTTAATTGTCTAATTGTAGAATTGACTAATTGACGGAAAAACTACAAGTAAGTTTCTTTTTAGGTTATTATTTTGTCATTGAACTGCTTTCAAGTAAGTTCTCACCGCATTCACAAGTTCTATGATGGTTATACCAGTCATGGCCCAACGTGAAACCAGAGCCATCAACTTTTGAGGTCAGGAATGAACTGTTTGCGCCTGATGGAAAACTCTTGCAAACTTTCTAGAAAAAATAGTGCCAAGAAAACCCAATGGTCTTTTAGCCTTTGGATTTTCTTGGCACAAAATTTAGCCTTAATCTGTTTCCTTATGTTTATGTAAACGGCTAACTATCTTGTAGCCTCTTCCGTATCTTTTGCCTTTTATTCCAATCAGTCCACCATTATAATAATTCAGAACTTCATTTTTATGGAGTCTTGATAGGGTGGTGTTGAAACAGTTTATCTTGAGAGTAGGATAGAGTTGCATAGTCTTATCAATAAGACTCTCTTTGGTTTGCGGGAGGGACTCCTCTGTTAAGACTTTTACCATCGTAGATGCCAAAGAAGGTTTGGAATTATCTTTCAGGATAGTCTTTTCTTTTTTCTTTTCCTTCTTCTCCTCCTTCTTCTTATGGTTATCTACAGTTGGAGTGGTAGTCTTTTTCTCTTCCTTCTTTGCCTGTTTGGCAAAGGATTCCGCATTGATGTCAAGCTTCAGTCCCAGAATTTCCGAAATGATGTTCTTGAGGACATAGATGAACAACTCGCTGTCTTTACTCTTGAGTGAGGTCTCTTGTTTCCAGTAGCGACTCTTGAAAGCAAGTTGGGTCAACTCTTCAATCTCCTGTTCAGAAATATCTTCTTTGTTAGCGAGACGTGCATTGGCCACATTGAGGAATGAAGCAAAGGAGAAGGTGGAGAATTGACTTGGAATTACGTATGTGAAAATATGATTGTTTTCTCCCTTTGCTGAAGGATGTTTGAGATTAATCATACTCATCCCTTTTACCAGAGCAATTAAAAAAGCCATGCTGGCGTATGAGAGATTTGTATTTTCAACCTCACAGATTCCTTTATAGTCGAGGTTCTTATCCGAGATAAAGTTCATGGTAAAAATACCATAGTTAGTCCATTCTGTAGAATGGAGCAACTGCTGGAGTGTGGGATCTTCTGGTGCACCCAAGCCTCTGTTAACGCTATCTATATAGCGACGCATTGTTTCTACTTCTTCCCATTGGAGAAGTGAATCATCTCCCGGCTCATGGTTTCTGATGCAGCCGATGGTTCCCAGTCTGATAACATCAGCAGAAGTTGAAGTTCGCAGGTGATTTGCGAGCTTGGCAAATAAATTAGGCATCCAGTCGAAATCATCAACCGGTGAATCTATATAATCTTCCTGATAGTGATTGTTATCAGTAAAATCTAAATCTTGATACATGCTATATTTTGTAAAAAATTGAATTCAAATCTTTCATTTGCAAAGGTAAGAAAAAATATTCTATTCTCCAAATTTTTGGCTAACTATTTGAACATCAGAGTATATTTTATGGTTTTGTTTGCTGAAAAATCACAAAAAATGGTCTTACTTGTAAAAAAGACAGACTTTTTAATAGTTTACAGGTCAAAAGGTGAGAAAGAATCTGTATTTTTTCTTGTATGATTAAAATGTTTTTTGTAACTTCGCAGCATGATTTAACGTGAATAATAATACTTATATATATAATTAAGGTGAAAGCATTTACATATATCCAGCAAGGAAAGTTTGGCTTCACAGAAAAAGGGAAGCCTACGATAATAGATGAGCATGATGCCATCGTAAGAGTAACGCTGAGCAGTATCTGCACCAGTGATCTTCATATCAAGCATGGTTCTGTGCCTCGCGCAGTACCGGGGATTACTGTTGGCCACGAAATGGTAGGCATTGTAGAGGAAGTAGGGGAGAGGGTTTCCCATGTGAAGCCGGGCGACAGAGTAACCGTGAATGTAGAGACCTTCTGTGGAGAATGCTTCTATTGCAAGCATGGATACGTGAACAATTGTACTTCTCCACATGGCGGATGGGCACTGGGATGCAGAATCGATGGCGGGCAGACGGAATATGTGAGGGTTCCTTATGCTACAACCGGCTTGAACAAGATACCTGATTCGGTAAGCGATGAGCAGGCGCTCTTCGTTGGCGACATCCTTGCTACTGGATTCTGGGCTACGAGAATATCTGAAATTACGGAAGAGGATACTGTCTTGATTATCGGTGCTGGCCCTACGGGTGTCTGCTGTTTGCTTTGCACCCTGCTCAAGAATCCGAGAAACATCATCGTCTGTGAGAAATCAAAGGATAGGCGAGAGTTCATCAAGAAGCATTATCCGCAGGTGATGGTTGTTGAACCGGAGGATTGTGAGGCATTTGTCAAACAACATAGTCTGCATGGGGGAGCTGATGTGGTGATGGAGGTTGCAGGTGGACCTGATACCTTCCAGCTTGCCTGGAAGTGTGCCCGTCCTAATGCCATCGTCACCATCGTTGCGATGTATGACAAGCCGCAGATGCTTCCGCTTCCTGATATGTATGGCAAGAACCTCATCTTCAAGACGGGAGGTGTGGATGGATGTGACTGTGAGGAAATCCTTGATTTGATAGCCCAGGGAAAGATAGATACCACTCCTCTGATTACCCATCGTTTCCCGCTCTCAAGAATAGAAGAGGCATACGATGTCTTTGAGAACCGCAAGGATGGAGTCATCAAGGTTGCGATATTTCCGGGATAAACAATAGAGGGTGGGGCATAACTCCATGACCCACCCTCTATTGTTAAAATGCAATGTTCTGTAAATATTAAGCTTTATTGCCGGGAATGGCAGAAGCAACACCTTGATGCATCATGCGCGATTTTTCCTTAGCCAAGGCTTGCATGTCTACAGCCACATCGTCTTCATCCACGATTTCTACGCCAGTCATCGTTTCGATTACGTCTTCCATGGAAACCACTCCTCTCAGACATCCGTATTCATCTACGATGATAGAGATGTGTTCTCGTTTTTCCAACATCTTTTCCCATATCTGGTATAGAGATTCATCCTCGTTGAAGGAAAGAATAGGACGCATCAGCTCAGATAATCTGGTTTGGAACTCATCGTCTGAAACCAATTTGAGAACCATATCTTTCAATACGTATCCCACAATGATATCCTTGTTGTTGTCATAAACGGGAATGCGTGAGAAATTCCATTCTTTCTGTTCGTAAAACTCCTTGGTAGTCAGATTCATGTTGGCAGATTCTACTACGATGGATGGAGTCATCACTTCCTTGGCCTTTACTCCTGCCAGGCGAATGCAGCTTTTGATGATCTTGCTTTCCGATTCGCGGAAGATGCCTTCTGTAGTACCTACGTCTACCATGGCCGATACCTCTTCGCGACTCACGGAAGCCTGGTGGTTCTTCGGAGTAAATACCTTAGTGATAAGTTCCGAAAGCAGTACCAAAGGATAGGTGATAAAGATGAGCACACGGATGATCTTGGTAGATGTCATGGCAAGAGAGCGCCAATATGAAGCTCCGATGGTTTTCGGGATGATTTCTGAAAGTACCAGAATCAACAGAGTGAGAATGGCGGAAATGATGCCGAAGTATTCTTCGCCAAAGAGTTTCATTGACTCGGCTCCTACACCGGCAGAACCGATGGTGTGGGCGATGGTGTTGAGTGAAAGAATGGCACCCACCGGACGGTCTACGTTATTCTTATACTGTTTCATCAGTGAGGCAGTCTTGCTGCCTTGATTCTCCTTCATCGAGATAAACGACATCGGAGTAGAAAGTAATACCGCCTCCAGGACGGAGCACAAAAAAGATAGTGACAGAGCACCTAAAAAATATAAAATGATTAAACCCATGTAATTTTAAATTCGTTAATAATATGTTATCTCAAGCAAGATAGATATTATTTCCGAAGACTACAGTTGAGGATGTAATGGGGAACATTACATCTATGTTTATCCAATATAAGTGCATTTTTAAATACCATTACTATATGTTTCAATTTTCTGCAAAGATATAGATAAAAATACGAATTTACTATGTTTTTGTTGAAAATTAAATTGTTTTAATATGATTTTGGTAAATTTGTGTAGAAGTATAAAAAAATCTAATTTTAACAATAATATAATGTATAATTCATCAAGTATTTATGAATATTAGGTATTTTTGCAATCAGCATTTATAAAACAGATTCAATATGAAAAAGAAAATACCTATCATTCTCCTTAACTTTACCGGTGTATACGAATTGGAGGCATTTGCCTCAAATAAGAATATTATCCATGTAGATTGCCGGGACATGAAAGGGGTAGACTGCTATTGTGACGAAGAGGGTAGGGAGGAACTGCACCGCCGATTGGCTCCTTTTCCTGCCGAGGCTGTTCATTTCATCGATTCTGGAGATTTCCATTATCTTACGGAATATTGGGTGTCAAGAATTCATGAACCTTTCTCGCTCATAGTTTTCGACCATCATCCGGATATGCAGCAACCGGAATGGGAGGGTGTTGTGTCATGTGGTGGTTGGGTGAGAGATGTTTTGGAGAAGAACCCGTTTGTCAAACACATTATCATTGTGGGGGCATCGGACGAGTTGATAGCCCAGGTGCCTGTTCACTTAAGAGAGAGGGTGTTGTTTTACAGTCAGGCAGAGATAGACCATCACCAGGCTTGGCCGTCGAAGGCAGGTAAACTTATACATGAGCCGGTTTACATATCCATCGACAAGGATGTATTGAGAAAGCAGGATGCCATCACCGACTGGAGCAATGGAGATATGACACTTATGCAGCTCCAAGCCGTGCTTCGCATCATCTATGCCCATGAGAAAGTGATAGGGATAGATATCACAGGCGAATGTTCAGCTACGCTTGACTATTTCTCTGAGTTGGAGGATGCAGAGATTAACAACGAGGCAAATGAAGAATTGCTAAGGATGATTCTGGAGGAGAACCATCCTTAGCCTTCTTAAGCGTAAGCTTGAAGAATACGGTCTAGCTCGTCGAGTTCTTCCTCCTTTGTTGCCCAGCTTGTCACGAATCGGCAGATGATTTCATGTTCGCTCTTTCTTTCCCATATCTCGAATGCTACTTTTTGGGAAAGGGCTTCGTAGAGGGCAGGTGAGAGTACTACAAACTGCTGATTGGTTGGAGAATCGTAGGCAATGGCGATACCATGCTTTTCGAAGATGCTGCGGATGCGGGTAGCCATAGCGATGGCATGGCGCGATATCTTGAAATAGAGCTCATCCGTAAACAGCGTGTCAAACTGGATGCCGAGCATTCTGCCCTTGGCAAGCAAGGCTCCATGACGCTTCACGTTGGTGAAGAAATATTTCGGTGCCTTCATGCCCGAGAATACCACAGCTTCTCCCATCATGGCACCCACCTTGGTTCCGCCGATATAGAATACATCACAATGTTTTGCAAGGAATGGCAAGTCATAGTCGCATGCCGCTGAAACCAGACCGTATCCCAGTCGTGCACCATCGATGAAGAGGCGGAGGTCATATTTCTGGCAGGTTGCATACAGCGCAGCCAGTTCTTCTCTGGTGTAGACCATTCCGAACTCTGTCGGCATCGAGATATAAACCATGCCTGGCTGTACCATGTGAGGATGCGATTCGTCGGCTAGGAAGGTATCCATATAGGCTGACAGGGTGCCGGTTGTCAGCTTGCTGTTTTTTCCTGGCAGGGTAATGACCTTATGCCCGAAAGCTTCTACTGCTCCTGATTCATGTACCTCGATATGACCGGTTTCCACACAGATTACTCCTTCGCATCCCATGAGGACGGAATCAATGACCGTGGTGTTGGTCTGCGTACCGCCTATCAGGAAGAACACTTCTGCATTCTCATTGTCCACAGCCTTGCGGATTTTCTCTTTTGCAGATTCTGAGTATGGATCAAAACCATAACCAGATGTTTTATCACCGTTTGTCTTGCCAAGAGCTTCTAGAATCTCTGGCAGCATACCATTGTTGTAATCACTTTCAAATGAAATCATATTCTTAATATTACGTGTTTTAATTTAAACTAATTGCAAAGGTAATGATATTTGCTAAAATGTGCGTAAAATAACTATTAATTAATCAAAAATAGCCCTATTTCAGGTATCAGTGGTCATTATACAGATGTCATGTTCCGTCAGTTGACCAGGCTTATTTTATTTACAAAATCATGATTTAAATCCTCTGAAAATCACGAATTTCCGCTCGGAAAATATTTCTTGAAGAATATTGGGAATATGGCGAAATTCGTAATCGTCAGATATTCAACGTGTTATAAATCTCACTAATTTCTTCGGAAATCCGGAATTCTGTAGTCGTACAACTATAACCCCTATAGTTGTACGACTATAACTCCAGAGTTGTACAACTATAGCCTATATAGTCGTACAACTGTAGCCTTACGGTCGTACAACTATAGGTGATTCGTCTTGCAGAGAGCAAGTAATACGCTATCAAACCAAAAGATTTTTATCATCATGACCTTCTAGATTGAAAATACGGAAATTGCGATAATTAAGAAACAATATTTGACACCCGCATATTTCCGAAGTACAAATTCCAAACTGATATATACGTACCGCCTATTTACCATAATCACCCTTAGAAAATAGAAAGCATGCAAAGTTAAGAAAAAAGGTTAACAATGGCAAATAACCAAGAAAAATTCCATGAAATAATAATTTTTTATAAAAAGAATATTATATAGGACCTTTTCTTGCGTAATCTGGAAATTTTAGTTACCTTTGCACGAAAAGCACTACTTGGCATGAAAATTCAAGAAGTAATGAAATGATTTGTGTTCTTCAGCAATCCAGATGGTTTGCCGATAGAACTGTATGAAAAAGAATAATTTAAATTAATACAATGAATATCAAGTCAATAGGTAGTAAAATCAAGGGAAATCCTAAGATGGTAGAGGGTACGGTATATTCCATGCTCATCATCTGTAGCATTTCCCATTTCTTGAATGATATGATTCAGTCGATTATCCCTTCCATCTATCCGATTGTGAAGGATAAGTTCGACTTCTCGTTTGCACAGATAGGTATCATCACGCTGGTCTTCCAGATGACGTCTTCCATCCTGCAACCTTTTACGGGGCTTTATGCTGACAAGCATCCCCGTCCCTATGCTCTTTCCCTCGGCATGTGTTTCACCTTGGTGGGCTTGCTCCTGCTGGCTTTTGCCGAGAATTATTTTCTGATTCTCCTGGCTGTGAGCGTCGTAGGTCTGGGCTCATCCGTGTTTCATCCCACAGCTTCAAGAGTGGCACAGATGGCATCGGGAGGCAAGAAGAGTCTGGCACAATCTATCTTTCAGGTGGGCGGCAATGGCGGATCGGCAGTAGGTCCGCTGCTGGCTGCCATCATCATCCTGCCTTTCGGACAGCATGCCATCTCCTGGTTTGCCCTTGCAGCCCTCCTCGCTGCCATCATCATGGTAAGATTGGGAGTCTGGTACAAGGCACGACTGGCTTACGTGGTGAACCATCCGCAGAAACAACCGCTTCTCAATACCCATATTTCTAAAAGGGTGAAGTATTGGGCACTGTTTATCCTCATCATGCTCGTGTTCTCCAAGTATTTCTATACGGCGTGCATCACGAGCTACTTCACCTTCTTCCTGATGGATAAGTTCGGTGTCTCGGTACAGACTTCACAGCTGTGTCTCTTCGTGTTCCTTGCAGCCTTTGCCATAGGAACAGTGGCAGGAGGAATGCTGGGTGACAAGTTCGGCAGAAAGTATGTCATCTGGTTTTCCATTCTGGGAGCAGCACCTTTCGCCATCGCCATGCCTTTCGTCAACTTCACGTGGACCATCATCTTTACCTTCCTGTCAGGATTGATCATTGCCTCGGCTTTCTCTTCCATCGTGGTATATGCCACCGACCTGATGCCAGATAAAGTAGGACTGATAGCCGGCATTTTCTTCGGACTGATGTTTGGTTTGGGAGGTTTGGGCTCTGCTTTCTTCGGCTGGTTAGCAGACAAGACGAGCATCGAGTTTATCTTCCAGGTGAGTGCCTTCCTGCCATTGCTCGGCATCATTGCAGGATTCTTGCCGAATACACAGAAGAAAAGCGTTGAAGAAAACGGATGAAAACGCAAAGTAAATGAAAGACTAAAATGATAAGAGAATATTAACAAATGGAACAAGAAGAAAAGAAACAGAAATCTCAAGCTGCAGAGAATCAGGCATCCTGCTCGTCTCTGCAGCCAGTTGCACCACATCCTTTTATTTCTGTCATACCGCTGGCAGTACTTATCACCCTCATCGTCCTGGTTGTCAAAATCTTCCCTGATGATGCTTTGGCTGGTGCCTCTCAGGTGGCCCTCATGATAGCCACAGCCGTTTGTGTAGCACTCGGTATGGGCATCTATAGGATGAAATGGAATATCTTTGAAGAGATGATCAAAAAGACCGTGGGCGATGCCGGAGTATCTATCCTGATCCTGCTGCTCATCGGAATGATGTCAGCTACCTGGATGATCAGTGGCGTGGTACCCACATTAATATATTATGGTGTACAGATCATGTCGCCAACCTTTTTCCTTCCCTGCGCATGCATCATCTCCAGCATCATTTCTGTGATGACGGGAACCTCATGGACCACAATTGCCACCATCGGTATTGCTCTGATGGGAATCGGTGATGCCCTGGGAATACCAGCCCCCTACACCGCTGGAGCTATTATCTCCGGTGCCTATTTCGGGGATAAACTCTCGCCAATGAGCGATACCACCGTCCTTGCTTCGAGTATAGCCGGAGCGGATCTCTTCTCACATATCCGCTATATGCTCTATACTACCATACCAAGCATCCTGCTCTCGCTGGTACTCTATCTTATCATCGGACTCTGTTATGATTCCCATCCAGTGGATATCAGCCAGTATCTTACCGGTCTGAGCCATGGATTCAATATCTCTCTGTTTACTATGCTCGTTCCGGCTTTTACAGGATGGCTCATCTACCGTAAGACGCCATCCCTCATCACACTTCTGCTTTCAGCCCTTTCAGCATGCATCTGTGCCCTCATTCTCCAGCCGGAAGTACTTGTAGGGATAGCAGGTGAAGACAGCATCTCTGCCAAAAGCCTCTTTGAAGGAATCATGACCACCTGCTATACCCATACCCAGGTAGATTGCGGCATGGCTAACATCAATGATCTCGTAGCTACCCGAGGTATGGCTGGCATGCTCAATACCATCTGGCTTATCCTCTGTGCCATGTGTTTCGGTTCATGTATGGTAGCCAGCGGCATGCTCCATGCCATTACCCACATGCTCCTGAAAAGTATCCACAGCACCGTATCACTAGTCTGCAGCACCGTGACATCAGGCGTCTTGCTCAATCTCGTTATGGGTGACCAGTTCCTGAGCATTATTATGAATGCATCTATCTATAAGGATGAGTATGCCGAACGAGGCTATCGTCCGGAACTCTTGAGCCGTAGTACAGAGGATAGCGCTACCGTAACGAGCGTATTGGTTCCATGGACAGCCTGCGGTATGACGCAGAGTACGGTTCTTGGTATCCCGACACTTGTCTATCTCCCCTTCTGCTTCTTCAACATCATCAGTCCTTTGATGAGTTGTCTGGTTGCCATCCTTGGCTTCGTACCCAACCCACAACCCAGGGAAAACAAAGCATCAGCAGCTGAAGAGTCTGATATCCATTAATATGAATAGGAAATTCCTAGATATAGGAGGCTAATTTTCATTTGATATCTTGCCAATCTATACCATTATCGACATGATAAAGACTGTAGAATAACCCATAATATAATGAAAGAGAGTCCTTTAAAAAACCGGACTCTCTTTTAATACTGAGCTCCTTTAAACCAGTCCGCTTAAATCAATGGAATATTTGGTAGGAAGTTTCTGCTCCTTCTTGATAAACATCAGCATGTAAATAGGGAGATAAGTGATTTTTCCCACCTTCTTCACATTATCATTACACAGCACATAGGCTTTAGAAATCTGATAAGTTGTTGAGTTCACCACATTCGTAAGCGCTTTGTGACGCTCATAATCCTTGCCCGATTTAACCTCTATCGGCAACACCTCACCATTTTGCTCTATCACAAAATCCAGTTCACCCTGGCGCTTGTTGTTATAATAATACAACTGGAAACCGTGCGCCCAGAGCTCTTGTGCTACGGCATTCTCATATACCGAACCAAAGTTGATGGACGGTTCGTTATCCAAAATCTTCAGTTGAATGCCATCCGCATAAAGACTTGCCAAAAGACCAATATCTGCCATAAACAGCTTGAATAAGTTTCTGCTGCTCGACAAAATCAACGGCACAGTAGGCTCCTCAACATTATATACCGGCAAAGCTACACCGGCATCCTTCAACCACAAGAAACTGTTCTGATAACGTGAAAACTTGATGTTTTCATTCAGGTTCTTCAATATGAAACGCTTGTTCTTGGCATCAAGCTCAGCAGGAATCCTGTCAAAGATTTCCTGAATATACAATTTATGGTCAGGGTCATATTTCGCTATATCCTGCTTATAGAGACGTATGATAGCCTGCTGCTCTGCCATTACATCTTGCAGATTATTGGTAGCCAGATATTTATCAACAGCTGCAGGCATTCCACCTACTATAAGATAAAGGCGGAATACCTCCATCATCTTTTCATGGATGAATTCATCTACAGCAGTCCCTTCAGTAAAATGCTTCCTCAAAGCATCTATAATTCTATCGTTGATACCAACTGCTGTAGCAAACTCCTCCAAATCAAGAGGATACATATCTTTCACATCCATATATCCCACTGGTGCAGAACGGAGATTCTTGATCTCCACACCCAATAGGCTACCGCTTAAAACATAGCGATAGCTCCCCTCTTCCACCAGAAATTTGATGGCAGTTACGATTTCCGGGCATTCCTGCACTTCATCAAAGAACACAAGGGTACTGCCCTTGACCAAATCCTGGCTGGTCACAGTGGAGAGACGCAACAAGATGTCCTGACTATTCTTCGCCTTGCTGAAGACCTTTACCAAGCCTGGATTTTCGATGAAGTTGATTTCTATGAATCTTTCAAAATGTTCATGACCGAAACGACGGATAGAATATGTTTTTCCTATCTGTCTTGCTCCTGTCAACATCAAAGCTTTCTTATTCGCTTCGAAGAAATCAGCTAAATATCTGTCTATCTTACGTTTAATCATATCCTTGTCCTCTTTTCTAATATTAAACGGACGTATTTTGTCCGCTTTTCCATGGCAAATATACGATAATTTGTCCGTTTTTCCAAGGTATTTACGCATCTTTTTGTCCGTTTTTCCAAATTTTAACAGTTTCCTTAGAAGCATTCCAACGGCGTAGAGCCTCTTCTCTTGTTAACTATCCAAATATTCTTCCTCCTATTTATTCTAGTTCAACATTCATCCACCAAAATTACACATATTCTTCGAAACCACCAAGAAAATCACAAGAAATCTGCAACTTATCATCAAATAACCACGAAATCAATCGTAAACTATTAACTGTAAACTATAAATTGCTATTCCCTACCTCAGCAAGCTATAATAAGGCGGTCCCATCCCGCAAAATATGGCGAGGGCTTTGATGCCCCGCCAACCTTAGAGCGTAGCGGTTCCATGGACAGCCTGCGGTATGACGCAGAGTACGGTTCTTGGTATCCCGACACTTGTCTATCTCCCCTTCTGCTTCTTCAACATCATCAGTCCTTTGATGAGTTGTCTGGTTGCCATCCTTGGCTTCGTACCCAACCCACAACCCAGGGAAAACAAAGCATCAGCAGCGGAAGAGTCTGATATCTATTAATATGAATAGGAAAAAGAATGCAATGGTATATAAAAAAGTGGTTGAAAGAAGTAAACTTCCACATTTAAACGTTTATCTTCGTTCCCAATCCGTAAGCCAATCAACTTACAGATTGGGAATTATTGCTTATAAGTTTTTTATCAAGAATTTTATAAATTCATCCTTGACATTAGAGATTTCTCCCTTGTCATAGATTGTAAGAAGAGTTACATTCATACCATCCTCACTAACTTTTACATTAAGAGTTAGGATTCTTGCACCACCACTTTTGCCTTTACCCTTGTCAGCAATGGTCATTCTTATCTTACGAACGCCACCACCAAGGTCATCTCCAACAAGAGGATTCTTGTAAATTTCATCTAACCAAGCATCATAGTCAGATTTCAATGAATGATATTTTTTAGCCAAACGTTTAAACTGTCTTTTAAACTCAGAGCCATATTCAACATGTATTTTCATGTCAATCTTCCATTTCTAAATCTTTTAATAAATCCCTTGCATCTGGTAGTTTTCTTCCTTCCAACTTAGCAAGTTTCACTTCCTGCAATGCTCTTGTCAAACTTTCCTTCACAAAAGCTTGCTGCTTCTGTGTCTTTGTCAAGACAGGCTCTTTTACAACTGTAGTTGACACAACACCACGAAGCATATTAATAGCCTTACGAATGTTTTGCAGAGGCTGGTTAGTATCTACCGTAACTAATATCTGTTTCATAATCTTCTCCTTTTAAACGTTTTACTGAATTAGGTTGCAAAAATACTTTTTTCCCCTCACACCGCCAAACTTCTTGCATTATTTTAACGTTAAAGGTCTATATTCCAGTCCATTCTTGTCATTATCATCAAACCATTTCTGAAAATCACATTATTATTTAGTTTATATAACTTGCCGCCAAAGTTACGCTTTTTTCTCGAAACCACCAAGAAAACCACAAGAAATCTGCAAGTTATCAGCAAATAACCACGAAATTAACCGTAAACTATAAACTATTAACTGTAAACTATAAACTGCTATCCCCATGCGGTCCCATCCCGTACAATCTGGCGAGACCTTTGATGGTCCGCCAACCTTAGAGCGTAGCGGTTCCGAGCGACGAGGAGGAGCGGTTTCCTCCCTCTTCCCTGAGGGTGAGAGGGTCGGGGTGAGAGGTGGAGCCCTCTTTAATGGTAAAGAGGGACGGGGTGATTTTAGAAAAAACCTATTGCCCTTACGCATATTTGTGCAAATTACACTTATAATCATGTGTTTTATGATGTGTGCGCGCAAACAGATTGCATAAACGTGCAAACGTTTGCACAAATAAATAGAACCTTTTTGAAATATTTTCTTGCTTACTATAGAAATTCCTCTTATATTTGCAGCCGAAAAAAGATACCAACTACAAACGAAGGCTAAGTTTAATATAAACGGAACCAATATATAAAAGTAAAGATATGATGAAGCAAACATTCATTAAATCAGCTATGTTGCTGCTGCTGATTCTTTCAATGGCAACGACGCGAGCGCAGGAGGTCGCTCTGAAGACCAACTTACTGGGATGGGCTTCCACATCTGCCAACGCCGGCATCGAAATCGGCACGGGCAAGAAAACAACCTTCCAACTCTTCGGCACCCTGAACCCCTGGAAGTTCTCGGGCGACAAGAAGATGAGATTCTGGAATGTTATGCCAGAATACAGATGGTACACCTGCCAGAAGTTTGGAGGCCATTTCTTCGGAATCCATGCCCTAGGCGGTGAATACAACATCAAAAACATTGACATGCCCTTCGGCATCCTGCCGAAAACTCTGGAGGGCAGGCACTATGAAGGCTGGTATGTTGGTGGAGGTCTCACCTACGGCTATCAGTGGTTACTCAATAAGCACCTCAATTTCGAAGGCTCTATCGGTTTGGGATATGCCTACAGTCCTTACAAGCTTTACGGACGATGCGAAAAATGTCTCGACAAAGACCATCGCAACTATGTGGGCCCTACCAAAGCCGCACTATCTCTCATATACGTGTTCTAAGAATTTTATTTAACTGTGGTTTTAAACCGACAATATAAACACGTAATAACTAGACAGAATACAAAAAAATTTTAGGGAAATCATAATATGGATAAAATGAAGCTTTATGCGGTCATTTCGCCCCTCTGCATACTCTTTTCTCAGGGCATCATGCCTGCTCAGGCTCAACAGCTGGCAGGGGGTAAGATTCAGGTAGACAGTGTCTTGGCACGCAAGAACGGCAACCGGATGAACGTTGCCTTCCGTATGAATCTGAACGATTTGAAGATGAAATCAGAGCAGCAGATGGTTTTCACACCGGTAATGGTAGGAACTGATTCTATCGCTCTCAACCCTATCATCATCCAGGGTAGAAACCAGGCTGTAAGATACCGCCGACTTGCCGACAGCAAGAAGAATCCGCAGGCACAGGTTCTTACCCGCAAGAACAAGACCAGTCAGCAGGTTTACTTCGCCCAGTCTGTTCCTTATCAGAAATGGATGAAGAAGTTCAAACTCTCGGTAAAGGAAGATCTCTGCGGATGCGGCAACCTGATAGAACAGGACAATACGCCGATTGCGGATATCGACCGTACACCGAAGATTACGAAGGATTTCTTCGTGCAGCCGAAGGCGGAAGCCAAGAAGGTGAGAGCCGAAAAGGGTGAAGCTTATCTCAGCTTCAAGCTCAACAAGAGTAATATTCTTGCCAACTTCCGTGAAAATGCTACTGAGCTGAAGAAGATTACTTCCACCATCGACCTGGTGAAGAACGATAAGAACGTTGAAATCACAGATATTGATATCCACGGTTTTGCTTCGCCTGATGGTTCGTATGCCAACAACAAGCGCCTTGCCAACGAGCGTGCAGCTGCTCTCCGCAACTATGTGAGCAGCCTCTACACCTTAAACAGCAAGCTCTTTACCTATCAGGCTACACCGGAAGACTGGGAAGGATTCAAGAAGAAGATTCAGGCTAGTCATCTGGCTGATAAGGAAGCAATTCTCGAGATAGCTAACTCCTCGCTGGCTCCCGACGATAAGGACCTGAAGATCAGAAAGCTCCATCCGGCAAGTTACCGCTACATCCTGGATCAAATCTATCCTCGTCTTCGTCATAGCGACTATACGGTAACCTACACGGTTCGTCCGTTCAGCCTCGAAGAGGCCAAGGAGATATTGAAGACCAAGCCTCAGCAGCTTTCTCTGCAGGAGATGTTCCTGGTGGCACAGACTTACGAGCCGGGTTCGCCAGAGTTTAACGAGGTATTCGACATTGCTGTCCGTCTCTTCCCAGATGATGAGGCTGCGAATCTCAATGCCGCCTGCACCGATTTGCAGAAAGGTGATCTTACTTCTGCCGAAAAGCATCTTGCCAAGGCAGGCAACTCGAAAGAGGCAGAACGTTTAAGAGATGTCTTCAAGCAGATAAAGGAATTGGAATAACAGAAAATTAGAGAATAACGATTATAAACAAGCTTAACTTTCAAAAATTATGAAGATTAAACATTTATTTGGCTTGGCTGTCATCGCAGCTATGACAGCAAGCTGTTCAAGCAATGAGGACCTGGGAACCGCAGGTCCAGGTACTGGTACTAACGAAGCTGGTGTTGGTTATGCAACTTTCTCTATCAACTTGCCTACAACAAGCGGAACACGTGCTGGCGACCCTACATTCGACAAGGGTGATGACGATGAGTACAAGGTAAATGATGCAACCTTACTCATCTTTAAGCAGGGGAAAGCAACGAAAGAAGGTGATTATACTTTCGTTGAGAGTGCTGAGTTGGGTTCAATGGCACCATGGAAAGATCCAAGTGAGATAGGTGTAACCACTCATGCTAAAATTACAGCCAAGTTGGAACAAGTAGATAAAACCGACGGTTACTACGCTTTGGTGCTCTTGAACAATGGTACTGGTAAGAATGTCAAGGTTACTCTGCCTGAAAAGAACGCTAAGTTCTCTGATTGGAACGTAGATACAAACAAAGATAAAGAAGCTACGAATAAAATTGCAAATTACGATAATGGCTTCTATATGGCAAATGCGCCTCTGTTCAAGGATAATAATGTTACTACTTTAGTTGCTATTGACAAAGACAAGATTTACCCTACAGAGGAACAGGCTGCTAAGAGTGCTGCAACAGATGTCTATGTAGAGCGTGGTCTTGCTAAGGTTAGCTTAGGTACAGGTACAACAACAGCAAAGCCGGTTACTAGTGTCACATATCAGGGTGATGAGGTTACTATCTCTAAATGGGCTTTGGATGTTACCAACAAGAAGGCCTACCCTATCCATAATGTTGATGGATTGACCACAGAATTCCCTACCATTTGGAGTAACGATGCCACTACTGCATCTACAACCAACAAAGCTACCACTCAGCGTTTCGTAGATAACAATGATAAAACCAGTGTAAAGCGTGTATATTGGGGTAAAGACCCTAACTACGACAATAAAGACAATGACAAGACTGCTCTTAATGCAGAGTTCAACTATGTTGCAAATGCAAACGTAAAAGAAGATCCAGCTAAACCATTGTACTGTCTTGAGAATACATTCAATCTTGACAATATGAAGCAGGGGCAGACTACTCGCGTTGTATTCAAAGCTACATATAAGCCAGCAAGTATAGCTAAAGGAGCAACATTCTACAAGATTGGTAAGAACACTGCTATTTGGAGTGAAGCCGATCTTGAGAAAGAAATCAAAGCAGCAGTTGCTAGTGTTGTCTCAGGCGCAGCAGGAAAAACCACTGTCACTTTGAATGCTCCTAACAATAATATCACTGCAGCAGGTACTCATTATATAACAGCAGATAATATCACCGTAACTGATGTAGAAGCAGAAACAATTGAAAAAGCCATCACCGCCATTAATACCCAGTTGGGTCTCAAAGAGTCTGAGAAGGTCGGTATTAGCACATACGAAGGTGGTGAGTCTTACTACATCGCCCGTATCAAGCACTTCGGTGATGCTTTGACTAATTGGAAATCAGGTACTTACGGTGAGAATAATCTGGAATACTTAGGTCGTTATGGTGTACTCCGTAACAACTGGTATGTGTTGACTGTACAAAGCGTTAGCGGTCCTGGTTACCCTAGTGTTCCAGAGGTTAAGCCTAACACTCCAGATGATGAGGATGACAATTACATCAACGTCAGCGTGAAGATCCTCGACTGGGCTAAGCGTTCTCAGGATGTCAATTTGTAATCCATTTCACATTATTATATATAGCTCAGCCGCTCTAGCGCTAAGGAGCGGCTGGCTATATCGGAAGAATAAGAATCAATTTATACACTTTACTTTTTCATAAAACAGATAAGCATCATGGCAAACAAGAAGTTTAACAGTTGGATCAAGAATATATGCATGGGATGGGGATTCATCATGGCGGGCAGTATGCTCAGCAGCTGCAACGACTTGATGCACGACAACCTGCCTCCTTGTGACATGGGTGTTGACTTGCAGTTCAAGTACGACTACAACGTGCAGCGTGCCGACATGTTCAATGATCATGTGGGCGGCCTCAGCGTATTCGTATACGACGAGCAGGGCAACTTCATTGCTCGCCATGATGCTTATAACGATGCGACATCACAGCCGCTCAAGGACCCTAACTATGCCATGCGAATCAATCTGGAACCGGGCAAATACAGATTCGCAACCTTCGCCTTCCAAAAGAAATACGAAGATGCACTCGCGCAGCCAGGTGCCAAATTCCAGATAGCTCTGCCACAGCAGGGTGACAACATCACCGCCCTCCATGCACGACTCGACCGCGAACAGGGCAAGGTGAACAACCAGAGCCAACCGCTCGATACACTCTGGCAAGGACTCAGCAACGAACTGGTTGAAGTAAAAGACCTGCAGGTTACACGCCATACCATCGGTCTGGTTCGTGATACCAAGCAGCTCACCATCAGCCTGCATCAGACCGACGAGCCTGCCAACATCAATGCCGATGACTTCAGTTATCAGATAACCAATGCCAACGGCGATATCAGTTACGACAACTCTCTCCTCCCCGACGAGGAGTTGACATATACCCCATACTACACCTGGACCACTGAGTTTAAAGATAAGGAGGGCAATGTAAAGGAGCGCACCGCTCATGCCGCCCTCATGTTCTCCCGACTCATCTGGCATCCGGTAGAAGAAAACGACAAGAACGCCATCCTCACCATCACGAACAAGACTACAGGCGAAGAGGTGGTACGCATCAATCTTGCTGACTATCTGGCTCAATGCCGTGGTGCCTTCGAAGCCCGTCATTATTCAGAGCAGGAATTCCTGGACCGAGAGTACGACTACAAGCTCGACTTCTTCCTCCAGGGCAACCAGTGGAGATATGCGGAGATCAGAATCTCCATCCTGGATTGGGTCAAGCGCATCCAGCGTGTCGATTTCTAACCGTTTCAGGTGTCAGAGCCCCTTCCGGGCATTTAGCTCATAAGAGTTTTTGACTTTAAAAATTAGAAACAATGAAAATACGAGATTTCATTTTAAGTTTAGTTAGTTGGTTTATATTGTTGGTTACAGTAAGTTGCTCTGACGAACTTGGAGGCGAGCGCGCCCCCATTTCGTCAGAAAGCAACTTGCATGTACTCGTGCCAACCGTGCTCAGCAGCCGCGGCACCCGTGCCGACGATGCTTCCGGCCTTCCTACCTATAATGCTACGGTAGATGAATGCCAGATCAACGACCTGACCCTCTATGCTTTCCCTGTCCCTACAGGAAATGGAAATGATGGCAAGCTCCTGGTAGAGACGCTCCCTGCCCCACTGGCTACGATGATGGTAGAGCCGAATGTAGCTAACTATCAGCTCAATATCGAGCCGGGCACTTACCATATTTATGTGGTTGCCAACATGAACAAGGTGTTGAGCGGTCAGCCTAAGCCTATCCAAACTGAAGATGATCTCAAAAATATAGTACTGAACTATGTAGCTGGAACAGAACCGGGAATGCCTGTTTCTACAAACATCCCGATGATTTATGAGCCAAAGGATGTAAACGGTAATATCATCGATAAAAAAATAGAAAAAAGTGGTAAGAAATATACCGAGGTAGCAGCTAACCTGAAGTTTACATGCGTAAAGGTTAAGCTTAACCTCATTATGGACCCAACTACAAGCGATAATCTTTATGACAAGAGCTATAGCATAACAGATATTGTTGCAAAGCAGCTTTCTCCATCTACCACTCTGTCATGGAATGGTGAGTTTACCAAGTCAGAGTCAGATGTTACTTCAGTATATGCTACAGGTATCGAGAACACCATTTACAGTAGTTCATCTACTGGCGAAGCTAGCACAGGGCGTTATTATCAGAATGGAGAATACACCATAAATGAAGATAACAAAGATGTAGCTAACGAAGATGTTGTGAAAATCGCTGATGCTTATAAGGATAAGGGTACACCAATCCCTGCGAACTTTAAGCAATGGCTTTTTCAAGGTACCTACTATCTGCCAGAGCGTTATATCTCTAAGGCAGAGGAACAGTCTGTATTGAAGATTTCCGGTAAAGTTAACAATAGCAACAAGAATCAATATACCATTAAGCTGGGACATAAGCAGAACGCATCAGATGTGCCTACATTCCCTCGTGGAACCTATTATGAAATTACAGGTAAGCTGAAGAGCTATGGCGATATGGATCTTGACTGCGATGTGAAAGTGAGCGACTGGCAGCCAGTAGAAATCAATGCCGATTTCTACCATACTACTTTATGGGTTAACAAGGCCGAGGCTAATGTGACTTCTACAAAGGGAGATACTATCTCTTATAATTCAAGCGAACCTGATGTAACGTTTGGCTGTATTGACACCAAGACTGTTGGTGAGAAAGATGAGAAGGTTATCATCGAAACAAAAAAAGATGGCAACAACATTATCTTTGGCATCAACCCAAATATACCAATAGATAAGTTTCCAAAGAACTCTGCAGGTAAGAGAGAAGGAACTGCTAGAGTTTATTTGATGGCTAACAACATCAAGAAGTATATTAAAGTACATTATGATGTTACTCCTTATTTTAAGGTGAGCCCAAAGAACGTAGTTATCTATTGGGGTAAGGATCCTGACGACAAGCAGGTTCTAGAGAAACACTTTGTGGTAGAAACCAACCTGGGTGGCTTGAAGGCATTTCAGAACATCAATGGTACGCTAACAGAAAAAACTTCTGGTTCAACAGCACAAGTTGGTGATGCACCTTCTCGTCTGAAGATAAGTTATGATAATACTCCTGATGATGCAGATGGAAAATATCTGATGAAGGTACAGGAAACCGTAAATCCTGTGACGACTACCGTTTATAACTTCACACTTAAGCCGCTGAATCAGATTTCTGGCGACGAGGTTGCTTCGCAAGAAGTTACGGTTACAGTAAAACCGGAGTTCGGCCCTTATCGTATCTACATGCGAGCTATCAATGATGTGTATAGTTGGAATGGAGCTAAAGATACATATGAAAATCTTGTTGTTGTTAACAAAGTTCAATTACCAGAATATACAATTCCGGAAGGAGGCTATAATGATAAGAAGAATAACAACTGGGACGATGGTTGGTTTTGGACAAATAATAACTGGGCTGGAGATAAAGAAATTCATTCAGATAAGCACTATCTCTATGCCTATACTCAGATAGGCGAGAATACAAACTCATCTCCTGATATGCCAACCTGGGTTTTTACGGAGAAGTTCCCTGGAGATAAATTGACAGGTGACATTAACAATGCAGGATGGTATTACAAAGATATAGAAAAAAATAAAAAAAGTAGTTTGACCTTCAATAATGCGCAAGGAGAGAAGGAAATCAAACCGGGACAAACTCTAGTAATATTTGGCAATGGCAATAATGCTTTTGGAAATGATGGTGGTCGTACTCCGCACCGTTTTCCACATCATATGGATCCAGGTATTCCATTGTTCAATTATGAAGATCGTGAAGGATGGTATCTCTATGACCCAACCTGTATACCATATTATCGAGTATATGATGACAAACCAACCATTATAAACGTGGATTATGTAATATATACTAAAGATAATATTACACGATGGTACATCGATTTTGGAAAGAAGGACAGTAATCTAAATAAATATACTTTGGAGTGTAACCCAGATCAATTCAAGGAAAAAAGCGAAGATGTTGGAAATGGCTGGAAACGTACAGTTCTCCAATTCAAAGCTCCTAAGGGCGAATATGAAAAAGCAATAGAGGTTAGCATTGGTAATAATAACTACCACACGCTCTTCAATGGTGACAGCTACGAGTGTAAATACGATGCAACCAACGGATATCAGATATTCGGTTATTACGATGGTAGCTGGCATGAAGGCAAACCGTCAGGAGTTTCTAAATAGTAAAGATAGAAAATATAATGATGACAAGAATAAAGACTTTAATGATATGGATAGGATTGCTCTTAAGCCTTGCATCATGTAAGGACTCTTTAGAGGCAATTACTCACGGTGGGGACGAACTCCCTACCGAGGGAGTTACGCTGAGCATACAATTGCCTAATTTCACTCCTCAGGAAATCTCAACCCGGGCTGGAGGCGAAACTACAGAGAGCATTACTTCTCTGTGGCTTGTATGTTATGATGCAACGGGTACTTTTCTGAAAAAGCAGGATTGTACTTCCGCTTATACGGCTGCCGCAGCCGATATTGACGGATATAGAAAAATCAAAACAAACCTTCCTAAAGGTACAGAAACGGTACATTTGGTTGCCAACGTTCCTAGCTTGACAGATGCACAGGCTGCAAATCTTGACGCGATGGATGATATCACTCCTGATTTATCAAAGCCAATCTGTTGGGGTGCAAAAACACTTAGCGACCTGATGAACGACAGCAAGATTTCACTTACCCGTCAATGTGCTAAAGTTACAGTAAAAACAAGCGTTAGCAATTTCGAAATCACAGACCTTCATGTATGGCATTCTGCCAGCAAAGGCTCTATTGCGCCAGCTGGCTACAAAGTATCTACTAAGGATGACAACTTGGCAACATCTACAGAGTTGAATAGCAAATATATTGCTGGCGGTCCTGCTGCTGTAGTTGCAGTAAATGAAACTTCTGCAGGCAAGGCAGACATCATTATCAAGGCTAAATATAAGGCTACAGAGGGTACAGAGGGTACAGAAGGCTACTATAAAGTAGCCCTCTATAAAGATGATGCCAAAACTGCACAATATGCATTGGTACGTAACCACAACTATATCGTGAACGTTATTTCTGTAAACGATGCAGGCTACGCTACTGAAGAAGAAGCATTAAAGGCTGAGCCAGAAAATCGTTTGGAGGTAACCGTGGTAGATGATAACCCGGAGATTGTAGATATGATTGCCTGCAAAGACTACGAACTGGGGGTTTGTGGTACACAGACTGTTGCAGCTACAAATGGAACAGATCCTATCATAGTTCCTATCACTTTGGTTACAAATCTTAAAGCTGAGAATACAACAGATAATAATCTCTATAAGGTTGAAATTAGCAGCGATGCAAAATCGTGGATAACTGAATGTACAAAAAATAGCGTGTCCACCACAATACCAACAAGTCCTGATGAATCGGCACCAAAAGGAACCAAGTTTGTTCTCAACCTCACATTGACTGCAAACAACAAATCGGAGGAGCCTCGTGAAGGTACGATTACCATCACTTCCGGTGACTTGAAAAGAACCATCTTGATTCATCAGGAAGGTTACGACTTTAAACGTGATAATGATCGAAAGGTTGTCATGAATTACGATGGTACTATTCATGATAATTACTTTGCTTGGCTTGATGAAATGCATGGTGTTAAACCTAGCGAGAATAAGGTCGAAGATCAGGAACAGACCAGAAACCAGGGCTTGCACTTCAGCGTAGGAGATAATAAGATCTATTATCTGATTCCAAAGAAACCTGGTGACCAATTCGTGAAGAAATCTGACAAAATCAGTTATTCAGATGAAGTTTACAAAGGCAATAACTATTATAAAGTTACATTGAACAACAGCACCAATAACTTCGATTTGTGGATAGACAAAGAAGGTTTTGTCATCAAGAATACTGAAGATGCTGATCATCCGTTTACCATCAAATACCCGATCTATCATGCTGGTGTATTTGGAGAAATTGAAAATCTGGGAGACGAACAGTTGGGTGAAACAAAAAAAGGTTGGTACTACTACGGAGTAGTGAAGATTCTGGTAGATGAACCATCAGAAGATGGTAAAACTACTACGCCTAATAAGACATACTACATGTTAGACCGTAATCTAGGCGCATCCAACAGCGATTTCTATTCGCCAGGTTCTGCCAATATTGCCAATGATAAAGGTTCTATAGGTGGATATTTCAAGATATCAAATGGTAAAAGCAGTAACGACTATATCAACAAGTATGTAATCGGCAATTTTAGAGTACCAAAGGGCAACGAGCTAGAGGCAATTGCAAATAAAATCGAAGTAAAGCCGTTGAGTACATCTACGGGGGAACTATATAATTGTCTTCGCATCCAGACAGAGTCTTCGCAGAAGGATTACATCTATATCCCAATCAGCGGATATTACGAGAGCAACAGCTTCAAGGATGAATATCACGCAAATCTGTGGAGCCAGTCTTTGTTGTCGGGCTATCAAGGCTTCAGTTCAAGTAGTAACGAATATGGTTTCTGGTATCTCTACCTAGATATATATAATAAGATAAAGACTATCACAAATACCCGTTTCGTTCAGGGATATGATGGCAGTAGCACCGGCCGCTACAAGGCGATGCCAATCCGCCTGATATACGTTCCATAAGGAGTTAGAATCTTACACTTTAATATAAACAAGAGAAATCCACAGCAGGCACTCAAGCCAGCTGTGGATTTCTTGATTCTAAACTTCACTCAAATCTGCACTAGTGTCCCGTTAAGTCTGGACGATTATTATATAAGTTATTAATATCCAATATTTTATGTTCTAGAAATTGTGTATTCGATTTGATTTTGTACCTTTGCACTCATATGGTATCCTAGCCTATTTAAACCGATGATTTCTAAACGGGACAGCAGTGATCTGGTTTAAAAAACAATATGATTTTGCCCCAGTTCTTTATGACCTGATGCAGTCAGAAAAGATTAGACAGCATCTTCATCATGATTAAAGTTCTCATAGAACTTCATTCGCTTCTTTTCTAATTCCGCAATTTCTTCCTCAGTTATTCTCATGGTTTATGCAGTATAAAGATTTAATTGACGCAAAAGTTCCCTACCTCAGCAAGCTTTCCCCAGGCGGTCCCATCCCGCACAACCATGGCGAGGGCTTTGATGCAGCATTAGATCTCCTCCCGCAACAGCCAGGCGGTCCCATCCCGCACAACATGGCGAAGACCTTTGATGGTCCGCCAACCTTAGAGCGAAGCGGTTCTGAGCACCGAGTAGGGCGGTTTCCTCCCTCGCTCCTGAGGTTTCTGTCCCCCGCAAACGGGGGAACCGAAGGGGGTGTAAAGACCATTGAAGAGGGTCGGGGTGAGAGGTGGAGCCCTCTTTAAGGGTAAAGAGGGACGGGGTGATTTTCGAAAAAACAGCACAGAGGGCGGTTACATCCTTCTCATTTCGAGAAGGGTTTCTGTCCCCTACAAGGGGAACCGAAGGGGTTGTAAAGACTATTGAAGAGAGGCTTGGTGAGAAAGGTGGAGCTCTCCTTACAGGAGAGACGGAGAGGTAGAAATACAGCACTGCAGACTTTACGTCTGCCCTATCCGTGAGATCCGTGAAATCCGTGTGCGAATGAGCAATTGCCTATCATTCACTGCGGACTTCACACCCGCCCCATCTGTGTAAATCTGTGAAATCTGTGGGACAGAAAAGAGTTAAGAAGGATCCAAAAGATTACCTCTTGTTTTTTATCTTATATAACCCAACAAGTCAAGATACATCATCCTTGACTCTAAGTGTTCATCTTCAGGAATATGATTTGCTTCTTTCTCTAAATCTTCTGTAGAGTACAAGAATTTGAAGCCATTCTTTTCATAAAAATGAAGCACATTTTCCTTATTGTAAGCATCAACAACAATGAAACGGCAACCAGTCTTATTGTTAGGATGAACAAACCACGACGCTATGTATTCAATCACTTGTGAACCAACAGATAAAACTGTTCCTTGGAACTCCTTTGCCACACCAAGTCTTCCAATCAATACTGCTGGATAACTCCTTGTTCTCTTTGAATTCGGAATCTTCCTCTGTATTCGATTTCTTGAGGTATTGGGTATTAATGCAGCCTTGATACTATCATTTGCTAACGTAAAAGCACAAACAATCTTCTTGTCATCTCCTGTTGTGGAAAAATAATAAGTTTTTCCCAACAGCTGCTCTGCATAAAGGAATGCATCTTGATGAAAGAAATCATCCAAGTCCTTATCTCCGCAACTAAAACTTTCCAACTCACCCTGTGTTGTAACAGGATATGGAAAGCCTCCACAACTATTTTGCAAAAGGTCCTTTTCCTCCATGTTCTTTCATATATTTACGTGAACGATCCATAATGCGATCAATATCCTCAAAAGAAAAGACTAATTTTCTCCTCTGTGGATTACGCTCATTCTCTTCTGCCTCACGAACAAATCGTTCAGCGGTCTCACCTGTCAAAACAGGAATGCTTCTTATCTCTAATGCCATAATCTTCTCCTTTTAAACGTTTAACTCTGCCACAAAAATACGCTTTTTCTTCGAAACCACCAAGAAAATCACAAGAAATCTGCAAATCATCAGCCAATAACTCCAAAATCATCCCAAATCTTACGATAAGGGCTTATCCTTGGAAGGCTCATCAATTAGTATCAAGAACTATCTTTCTCATTTGCCAAAAGTACGTAAATGTTCATTACCCCAGCTCTCTATGGTATCAAGAGTTATACTTCCATTATCGCACAACTCATCAATCCCCTCATCAACCTTCTTTGCAAAGTATTGAGAGAGAACATTTTCAAGATTATCTAATTCCTGTGGAGTCTTGATATAAGACATCATTTGAAGAATCTTCATCTGAGCAGGGTTAAATACAGTCTGTTCCATTCTATTTCAATTAAACGTTCAACTTTGCCGCCAAAGTTACGCTTTTTTCTCGAAACCACCAAGCAATTAACAAGAAATCTGCAAGTTATCATCAAATAACCACGAAATCAACCGTAAACTATAAACTATTAACTGTAAACTATAAACTGCTATTCTATAATGAATTGTGCATGCAAAGTTAAGAAAAAAACAATATTCAAAGGCAAAAAAACAAGAAAAATCTCAGAAACTTATAATTTTTTATAAAAAGAACAATATATTATACCTTTTCTTACGTAATCTAGATTTTTTTGTTAACTTTGCAGGAAAAGTACAATATAATACACTACTTGATATGAAAATTCAAGAAGTAATGAAATTGCAGCGTAAGAGTCTGATATCCATTAATATGAATAGGAGATTCCTAGATATAGGAGGCTAATAGAAATGAAAAAAGAATCAAAAGTAAACCAAGCAAAATATGTAGAACTTAATTTGTTTCCTGAGGAAAAAGAGGATCATCAGAAAGACTCTATCTCTTCAGAAGACATGGAAAACGATACTTCTCCAGACAAAGAGTATGACTTGACTGATTTGTTTGAAAGACTTTCCCAATCAGCTTTTCGCAGCCGATTCCATCTCTCGAAGAAGGATAAGGAATATATTGCAGAAAAGGGTTTGGCTACCATCCGTAAGCATGCGGAAGATTTCGTTGCCAAACGCCTTGCTCCTGCCGTGATTCCCAATGACGGCAAGCAGACGCCTATGAGAGGGCATCCTGTATTCATTGCCCAGCATGCTACAGGCTGCTGTTGCCGTGGTTGTTTCTTCAAATGGCATCATATACCTGCCGGAAGACAGCTGACAGGAGAAGAACAGCAGTATGCTGTAGCAGTACTGATGGCATGGATTGAAAAACAGGTTTAAAAAGCATGAAGTTTTAGCAGCAAAGTTTAAATTAATTATCCATTGTTGTCAATTTTGCAGAATATTTAGTCAAAATTGGCAAAAACTGTTTACTCCAAATCTATAAACCGGGTTGGCACGTAACTTGCTCCTACATAGAGTGAAAGCCGAAGCCGAAAGGGCGAGGGGAACGATAAGAACCCTAAGTAATGACAGTTGAGGGTTTCTAGAAATCCTTGAGCCTCGTAAGCCGAAGCAATCGTTATTAAAAAGGATATATTAAAAACAATGAGAAATCCCGACTGAGCCGGAAGGCGAAGAGAGGACGAGAAAAATAGAATTAGGAGGTTTTACATGATGTTGTTAGCTCGTAGAAATAACAGTGTTTCAAATTGGTTGAACAGTTGGTTTAATGACAACTTCTTTGATACAGGCTTGATGCCACACATGAACGCAACAGCTCCTGCAGTCAACGTCAAGGAAAGTGCTACAGCTTATACGATGGAGGTTGCAGCTCCTGGTTTGAAGAAAGATATGGTCAAGATGAACATCGATAAGGATGGCTATCTGAATGTATCTATCGAGAACAAGGATGAGAAGAAGGAGGAGAAGAAGGAAGAGCATTACTTGCGTCGTGAGTTCTCTTACAGCAGCTACTCTCAGAGTTATGCTTTGCCAGAGGATGCTGATCAGGAGAAGATTTCCGCTGAGGTCAGTGATGGTGTCTTGAAGATTGAGATTCCTAAGATTGCCAAGGAGGAGAAGAAAGACGATGTTAAGCACATTGAGGTTAAGTAATCTTTCTTGAAGTGCTATGCAGCTTTCAAGATACATTCATTGCATCGAGAAAATAATTAAAACTGGGGGCTAGTCCTGATTATGGGGCTAGCCCTTTTTTTAAACGAATAATTAGATGAATTAAAGCAACCTTGCTGTCAGTAATAATGTCAATACGAGCTTAGCCACTCTTAAACCTATTGCCCTTACGCATATATCATTCATTCAACTATTAATCTTTATTAAATTATTAATACTGCCGCACCATTTTACGCCATAATGATGTATATTTGCAGTCAGAATGATTATTAATTAAACATTTTAGACTTATGGCACAGACTGCAATGACAGTCCGTATGGACAAACAGCAGAAAGCACAGTTTGATAAACTCTGCGAGCAATTCGGCATGAGTGCGAATACCGCTATCAACATCTTTGTTAAGGCAGTAATTCGCAGTAAGAGCATTCCATTCTCCATTCAGGCAAAGAATGAAGAAGAAGATGAAGTGACTGCGAAAGCAAAGGCTGCGTTCAAGCAACTTAGAGCAAAAGCAGAAAGAGGTGAAACCCCAGAGCTCACGCTTGATGAAATCAATGAAGAAATCAGAGAAGTCAGACGATTAAGAAAAGAACGCAATGGTATATGCAGTCATTGATACAAACATATTTGTATCAGCCCTTATCACCCACAACTCAAATGCTTCAACAGCAAGAGTTCTTGAAAGTTTGTTCCTTCATCGTATTATACCTTTATATAATGATGACATTATAAAAGAATACGATGAAGTGCTTCATCGCGCAAAATTCAAGTTGTCAGACGACCAAATCTGCACAGTTATAGAACTTGTAAAACAAAACGGAATTGATTCGTCCCGTTTTCCTTATGCTGGCGAAATGCCAGATGAAGACGACCGAGTCTTCTACGAAGTCTGCCTGAGCAAGGAAGACTCCTTCTTAGTAACAGGAAATCTCAAACACTTTCCAAAAGAACCGCAAGTGATTACAGCTGCAGAAATGATGGAAATCTTAGACAACGAACTATAAGATGTCATTACAGTAGGTGTCGCCCTGCTTCCTTATTCTTTTCGGTAACGAATGGCGGGCATTGCTCACCATAGGAGGTGTGCCAGGCGAAACGGTTCGAAGTTATAGCTGATAGATGTTGTTGTTATAGGAACATACTATCTGCTCATCTCTATTTGCAAAGTATAATCGCTGGATGGTGCGGAACAAATCCGGCTCCCGTTTTACTCCTTCAAAAACGAATAGTATCATACTTCGAATGCGTTACCTCTAAACATTTTTTCTATATTATGCCCGAATCTCAACTCTTTTTGAGTGCAGTCGCTCAACGGCTTGATTTTGTTGTCTTGCAAGATGAAATTGCAATCTGGGCGAAGCAAGTCGTTGGTCATCAGATAGGTGTTGTGTGATGACGTAAAAGCCTGACATGGAAGGGAAAAGAGGGTTTTGCAAACCTCATAAGAGAGTCTGAAATGATAGAATGCATCAAATTCATCTATGAAAACGAACGATGCTTTTGTCATCTGTTTCAGCCAGTAATATAGCAGCATCAGAGATTGAGTACCCGTTGATGCAATCTTATCGAATGGAATGCGACCTAATCCAAATACGCAATACAATTCTTTATCATCATCCTTTGGCTCCTGAAACTCAAAACTTTGTCCGCTTACCCGATGGATGAATTCCTCAAAGTCCCGAGTCAGCTTATTCTTGATGATATACTCATCGAGATTTGCCGGAGCAGTAGCCAACCCCATAAACTCATTTTTTTCAACACTTCTGAACCATAACATTGAGTTTACGAATTGCTGCAGTTTCAGAAGATAATGTTCCTTGGCAAGAGGATAGGAAGTAAGCAGAAAGTTTACGATGGATACATTATTGGCGTTATTGGCAAGGTTTGCCTTCACCGCAGAATCCATCGGGAATTCAACATCATCCAATGTCAAGACAGAATTCTTGTTGCAGAAAATAAGCTTGTTATTCACAACAAGTTCTTCTTCCTCCAGTTTTCCATCAGGTGATTTGCTATATGTATATAGTAACGTATTATCTCTAAACTTGAATGTATATTCAAATTTTACGGGGAAGTTCAACTTTCCCGTATATGTAAAGTTATCATAATAGTTCACCTTCTTCCACTTCTGTGAAAGATGATTGGTAATGTCGAAGATGGCCATTGCAAAGTTCGACTTGCCAGAACCATTCGGTCCATATACGATGCCATTCTTGATGATACCATCTTTAATGGCAAAAGTATTGAACGAATAGTTACTTGGTTTCGACAAATCCCATTCTATGCGATTGGCAAATCCTCTATAGTTCGTTACGGCAAATTTTACTAGCATGCTTATATATACTTTATTTTTAATTGAAAACAATTTTGTTGGTGCAAAGCTAATACACACTTAAACAATGCAAACTATCTTTTATTATAATGTCAAGTGCAGCTAAGCAGTTGCAAAGATATACAAAATATCAATACGCCGTAATTTTTTTACGGATATTTAAGATAATAATCCTTGCAATACAATTTATATGCTTTATTTTATTTTTGAACATCAATAATCAGTAGTTGTACAAACTTAGAACAGAACCATTTGTGCCTTCTCCTTCATAATCTCCAGAAAGCGGAAGTTGACTGCAGATATTGCAGATTTCTGCATCATCCAAATGCTCTGTTAACTCCAGATGAAATCCCCAATTGGTAGCATGCAAATCCCAGACACCATAACCGCATGCGTTGACTGCTGTAATGATGGTATCTTGAAGTTGCCATATTTCTGTGAAGTCTCTCATACTTTCTTTACCACCCACTTAAAGTTTTCCTTTCCTGCTCCTATTTCAAAGTGAAGCTTGGCAATACCGAGGTCCATCTTGGTATATCCTACCATAGAGAAGCCTCTCTTGGCAAGAACTTTGGGTTTACAACCAGCTTTTGTACCTTCCTGATCTTGCAGGAAGAATGAGAACTTCTGCTGATTGATGGCAGTGGGAGCAAGAAGAGCTGCTTCCACGCCCTTTCGGAACCATGAAGGAGAATTGCTGGTTGCATTGCTCACCTGCTTCATGGTCTTGATTTTGTGACTAACCCCTTGTGACTCTCCGTATCCCAAGGCAATCATGCATGTCAACTTCTCCCCTTTTTCAATCTTGTAGGCTTCATTCACCTTGCGATAGCTTAATCCTGCCCAGCAGGTGTTGAGTCCTAGGGCTTGTGCAAGCAGCACAAGCTGTTCGCCATAATAGCCAATACGCTCATCAAGATCGTCGTCTTTTTGCCCTGCCATTACGAGATAGTTCTCCACGCCATGGAATTTTCCATATGACATAATGCCGGAGAATGCCTTGGTTTCTTGGGTAACCAGTTGTATGTGAAGGCCACCCTCTTTGTTGCACTCCAAGATTTTTTCTTCAAGTGCTCTAACTACCTCAGTTGAAAGAGGTTTGTGTATGTACTTTCGTACACTATGTCTTTGTTTGATAGCTTCTTCTATAGTCATGATTTCTATAATGAATTGTGCATGCAAAGTTAAGAAAAAAACAATATTCAAAGGCAAAAAAACAAGAAAAATCTCAGAAACTTATAATTTTTTATAAAAAGAACAATATATTATACCTTTTCTTGCGTAATCTAGATTTTCTGGTTAACTTTGCAGGAAAAGTACAATATAATACACTACTTGGTATGAAAATTCAAGAAGTAATGAAATTGCAGCGTAAGGCCTTGAGGATTACCCAGCAAGACCTCGCAGACATGTCTGAGATAGCCATTTCTACCATCAAGAAAATAGAGAGCGGTAAAGGCAACCCTTCCCTATCGACGGTTGAAAAAATCATGGATATCCTTGGCATGGAGGTTAAATATGAGATTCGTCAAACCGTTTAAATATAGTAGGATAAGAGAAAAGCTATCCTTTTTGGGGCGGTAAGATGAAACATACCTATTTCAAATCGTCCAAGAAAGAATTCAAAGATTCAATCGTAAATCAGAATGAGAATCATGAAACTGACATATATCTTTCATAGTGGTTTTGCTGTGGAGACCCAATCCTGCGTATTGGTCTTCGATTATTGGATGGATCCCGCCGATTGTATGCCGGTGATTCTGTCCAAGGGTAAGCCTGTGTATGTACTTGTAAGTCATTTCCATGAAGATCACTTCTCGCGGGAAATCTTTTCATGGCGCAAGCGCTACCCACAGACCTCTTTTACCTACATACTCTCCAAGGACATCATCAGACATCACAGATGCCAAAAGGTCGAAGCTGACGTCTTGATGGTAAAGGGAAAATCATGGTGCGACAAAAATATAAAGATAGTTGCAGCCGGTAGTAATGATAGCGGTGTGTCTTGGATAGTAGAAGTTGAAGGCAAGCGTATCTTTCATGCAGGCGATCTGAATAATTGGTACGCCAGGTTCTTGACTTCCGACTATAAGGGGGGAACCATCTGGAGCTTTGAGTTTGGCGAGATAGACCCTCAAAAAGACGAGAAGCAATATTTGGGTGAACTCAAGGACATCAGAAAAATGACTGATAGCTTTGATGTTGTGCTGTTTCCTGTAGATGGCCGCATAGGTAATGGCTATACCCGTGGTGCAAGACAGTTCATAGAGCAATTCCAGACAGGTCTGTTTGTCCCAATGCATTTTGTGGCAAGTGGTTTCAAAAGCGCCTGGCGTATGAAAGAGTTTACCGATGCTGTGCAAATTCCGTTTTGGAAGATAGCACATGAGGGCGAATCGATAGATATATGATTCTTGCTCCATGAAGGGTGGTAATCATTCCAGGACTAGCAAGGCAAGAGATACGACAATATTATAAACATAGAATGACATAATTAACAATGAATCCAATTGATATAGCACTCCGTATAGCAACGTCAGCCCATGCCGGTCAACTTGATTGCGATGGCTATCCTGTTATCCTTCATCCACTCACAGTGGGCTTGATGGGCCATACAGACGAGGAAAAGATGGCAGGCTTTCTGCATGATGTGGTAGAAGATACCTCCTACTCCTTTGAGGATTTGCTTCATGAAGGTATTCCCACAGGTGTAGTGAATGCCCTTCGCATCCTTACACATAAGCCGGGAACTGATTATTTTGATTATGTGCAGAGCATTATCGATTCTCAAAATCCCATTGCACTTCAAGTGAAGTACAATGACCTCCAACATAACTTTCAGAGAGGTAAGGCCTACCCAGACCTTCAGAAGAAACATGGCAAGGCACTGGAAATGATTAAGGCAGCCATCGAAAAATGCTCTCAGGTTGACATCTATCATGTGCCTGAAGACTGCAGTATAGAGGTTGGCATCTTTGCCTGCGGATGTTTCTGGGGCGCGCAACATCAGTTTCAGAAACAGCCCGGCGTACTCAATACCCTGGTAGGATATACAGGCGGCAAAGAGGCTTTTCCTTCCTATGCCGATGTACGAGACCACAAGACGCATCACGTAGAGGCCGTCATCGTGGAGTTCAATCCCCAACAGGTTTCATATGAGAGCTTATGTAAACTCTTCTTCGAGATTCACGACCCGGCACAGACCGATGGTGTTGGTCCTGATTTGGGGCCACAATACCGCAGCTGTATCTTCTATCGTAATGAATCTCAGAAGCAGACAGCCGAACATGTGACGGAACTCCTCCGTAGTAAGGGTGACGAGGTCAATACCTTGCTCCTGCCAGAGGAGACATTCTACATTGGCGAGGTCTACCACCAGCATTATTATGAAAAAACAGGTGGTGAGCCTTATTGCCATCTGAGAACAAAGAAATTCTGAGAAGTAATTTTCAGCAAAATATCAAAGAGGTAAATATAGACTAGAATTTTCATGTCCAGAACTCTTCTTCGCCAGTGGGTTGCATCTTGCCCCCGCACTTTGGGCAAGTATGCATATCCCACCTGTGAATCCTGTCAGAACCACATCTTAGACATAGCCTTCCTACAAGAGAATTAAAACTAGGTGCAGCATCACCAATTACTCCACCCACCACAAGAGGTACTATGTTTCTGCAGTCAGGACAAAACATGGCTTCGATATGCTGTCCCATGAAGCCACGTCCCTCATATACTTCGGTCTCGTACCCACAATCCTGGCATCTGAATATCTTCTTTAGTGACATAAATAATCTCCTTTCTTACCATTTTAACACCCAACTTGCATTGGATATCTTGCCAATCTATACCATCATCGACATGATAGAGACTGCAGAGTAACCCATAATATAATGAAGCAAATAGAATTATTACTTCATTATATTATAGGTTAAGCTTAAACCTTTCTTTAAACATAGCCATCTCTCTAGCCGGGATTTGAAGCAGAGTAGCTAAACTTTCCCATTGACTAACTGCTGCTTGAACCTCTTGGATGATGATTTCAGCTTTCTCCCTCTTAATCAAGTAGCTTTCAGATGAATCAAGCAGAATATTGATGTCTGCCTTGTTTGAAGATTCATTGATCAGAAGACTCTGATATTCATTGAGGGTAGGATTCATATCATAGGCTGGTGATAGAGTCCAGCCCTTTGGTGTGAGTAGAAAGCCATGGTTTCTGAAGTGGTCATCAGAATTTCCAATGCAGATGTTGAAGACAACCCTTCGGTAGAGTTCCAGAAGATTTTTCTCTACGTCGCAGTGTCATAGCTTTAATCTTAATTATGATATGCAAAAATACATAATTTACTTTATTATAAGATGGGTTATCATGTTTTTTTAAGAATAATTAGATGTATTAAATTAAACGCAGAAATCTGCCGGCATTACTGCCAGCAGACCTCTGCGTTTTAATAATATTGAAAATCAGATATTTGTTACTCTGAAACAGCAGCCTGTTCTATCTCTGTTGACTCCTGCTGGGCGTTCTTCTGTGGAGTCTCCTGAACCTCAGCTGGCTGCTCAGATTGGGTTGTTTCTACAGACTCTGCTGTTGTCTCTGCAGGAGTCGCCTGCTCTGTTGAATCCTCTGCACCCGCCTGAGGCAAAACAGGTGTGCTGATCTCTGCTGAATCCTTAGGAGTTTCAGGTGCTACTGTATCAACTGGAACTACTTCAGAATTATCCATCATCATTTTGCTTGATGCAAATACGTTGCTTACTGAAACCATTACCATAGCTGCGATAGCTGCAAAAACGAACTTCTTCATAATCTTATCTATTTTAAATTGTTATTATTTATTGTTATTTTCTCTGTTTGGGGATTCATTATCGAACCCGCTATTCATGGTTGCAACCTGCATGCCAAAAGATAATAGAAAAGATGATAAGCTTGATATACAGAGACTTATAGCTTGTGTGCCATAAATTACCCCTGTGGAATTTGGGGAAAAAGTGTAGAACTATTCCCCAAAAAACTGGGGAATAACAGAACCACGTAATATCATCTATAGCAATAATGCTTCCTTCGATTTAAATATTCCAGGTCTTCTTGGTGAGCATAGGCTTCCTTTTCAAACCTGATGTTGTAATATGCCCGCATCCAATCCCGATATCTGAGATATAAGAAAAACCATTCTATGATGTACCAGAGGTAGAATGGGATATACAACAACTCCCTTGCTTGGGCCGTATGTATGAGCTCATGGTTGAGTTCCACTTTAGAAAGCTCTTCGCAAGTAACAATCATGCCAAAGAGATTGATAGCAATGAAGCTTTTCATGAAGGAACGTCTCTTGATTCTGACAATCCTAGACATAAGCCATAAGATTGCAGAGTTCATCGAGGAAGTTAATCATCATGCTACCATTGCCTCTAGACTGGGAAGCTGCCCTTTCTCCGGCAATTCCCATGGCTTTCATGGCATGAAAAGATGCTTCCAGAGGATCGGAGTTCACAGCAAGGAATGCCCCAACGATACCAGTGGCAGTACATCCCATTGCAGTAACCTTGCTCATCATGGAATGTCCTTCATGAACATAAGCCATTCTTTCGCCATCCGTGATGAAGTCTATGGCTCCAGTTACAACTATGATACAGGAAAGTTGCTGAGCCAGTTTTTTAGCCTGTTTCTCAACCTCATAGGTTTCCTGGTGACTATCCACTCCCTGCATGCCTATCTGGTGAGAGTACAATGCCTGAATCTCACTGGCATTTCCCTTGATGACTGTAGGGTGACACCTGAGGATAATCTGTGATGCTATATCCATACGAAAGCGGGTGGCTCCTACTCCAACCACATCAAATACGATAGGAATTCTTTTTTTCATGGCAGTTTCCCCTGCCAGTATCATCGAGTGAGCAGTGGTGCTTTCCGGAACGCCCAGGTTGAGAGCCAAGGCATTGCTCTTGCTACTGATTTCCTCCACTTCTTCCTCGGCACGCGCCATGATTGGTGATGCTCCAATAGCCAATAGGCTGTTGGCAACAAAGTTCATAGCCACATAATTGGTTATGTTGTGTATGAGAGGCTGCTGCTCTTGTATCAATCGTAAATCTGTCTTCATTTGTTTCACTACATTGTTAATATATACTGTACCCATTGTCCCTGCACCATTGTTTGGCATGCTCAAATCCTTGGGCAGTGGCTCTGTGAATCCATTTGAGTCCCTTGCGCTTGTCCTGTTTAACGCCCGTACCGGTCATATAGAACCATCCGGTAGAGAACTGAGCCTGTGCATCACCTTGCTGACCTGCCATTTCATACCAAAAGGCAGCCCAACTGTTATCCTTCTCTACTCCATCTCCATTCCAATAGTTGGCACCTACATTCTTTTGGCTCTGAAGATGTCCCCTTTGAGCAGCTTTCAGCCACCATTGGTGAGCCTTTACGTGGTCTTCTTTAGTTCCCTGACCCAGGTAAAATGCATTGGCAGCATTAACCTGTGATTGTACATCTCCTTTCTCTGCAGCAATCAGATACCAATGAAGAGCTCTTTCGAAGTCCTGTTCCACTCCATCTCCCTGGTAGTAGCATTCTGCCACATTGTAGCATGCGTAAATATCACCCAGTTCAGCAGCCTTCATGTACCACTGAAATGCCATCACATGATCCTCCACAACACCGATGCCTTGCGCATAGCAGACACCCATGTTGTTCATCGCCATTAAATCTCCTTCAAGAGCTTGCTGACGATATTTGTTTGCCGTTTCACGTTCCTTTTTCATTTCTGTAATCTCAACTTGGGTGCAAAGGTACAACTTTAATTTTGAATTTCGACACCCTAAAGATACAAAAAGAAAAGGCAGCTGCAAGCATCTTCACAAACGCCTACAACTGCCATCTCTATAATATATATGGAAACTTCTTTCTACAATTCTCTCAAATTTTCATGAAACATCGCCTGTTAAGCGAAGTTCTTCATGTTGGATCTTGCACCATACTCAGCGCATGCTGCAACTACCAAAGCTAAAATCATTCCTAAAATCATCATAATCTTATCCTTTCTCTATATCAATCTGTTATCCTTATTTACATCTTCTTTACCTCATCTAATATCCATTAGAGAAGCTTCATTGGAAGCATCCTATGGATGCCTCTCAAAACTTGCTTACTTGCCGAGGCAGATCTTCTTGTTTACATTTACAACCTCTGCAAAAAGAGCAGCTACAACTGCCAATGTCATTCCTAATATCATCATAATGTTACCCTTTCTTTACTTTAATTATTCGTTATTCAATCTTTTCGAGTGCAAAGATAATGCCTTTTTGTGTGCGCACACAATTTTTCGGGAAGAAAATGCTGTCAAGGGTATGATTTCTTGATTTCCGTCAAAAACTGTCATGACAATTGGAGCAAAATGGCATACCAGTATGGATATATAAATATTAAAAATTTGGATAATACATATGTAATTAGTAACTTTGCACTCATGAAGAATTTTGCAGCGATAGATTTTGAGACTGC
>ERZ1023617.55-NODE-55-length-51152-cov-29.084545_pt1 | contig 51152 bp, 39 predicted proteins | sample MGYA00380328_ERZ1023617 | MGnify/ENA primary metagenome ERZ1023617 (study PRJEB33179, sample SAMN07448977) | human gut metagenome | biome: Human-gut; feature: Human associated habitat; material: Faeces | host: Homo sapiens | place: India: Bhopal | collected...
TACAAGAACAACGGCGAGTCGGCAGAGAGCAAGCCCGTAAACGTAGAGGCATACTAGATTAAGGACAAGACAGCTCCTAATGATGTATATGCTAACGTAGAGCGCAACCGCAACATCTCACTCCGTTGGGACAATCCGACCAAGGAGCCGCAGGTGATAAAGGCTGACATCACAAAGCGTCCCGTTACCACAGAAGAGGGATGCCCAGAGTATGTACGTTCGTTCTTCGGTCCGAAGTCGGGCATGGCTGTCGTTACTGACGGAACATACGTCTACACCTCTGTATACAACGAGGACGGACGCATCGAGAAGTACGACTTCGACGGCAACAAGCTCGGCACATACAAGGTGGACGGCCTCAAGGGAATACGTAATATGGCATACGACGGCGAGTGGCTGTACGTAGCTGACAACACCACCAACATCCACCGTGTGGATCCCGCTACGATGGAGAATCTGGAGGACATCGCCATCTCAGAATACTCTCGTCACATGGCTTACATACCATCATTGGACGACGGTAAGGGTGGCTTCGAGGTCGGCGACTGGCAGACTTCAATCTACGTAACGAAGAACGGTAGCAAGATTGGCACCGGTCCGATTCTGAAGGGAGCTTCAGGTACAGCCTACTACAACGGCAAGCTGTATGCTTTCGAGCAGGGCAACGACGCCAACAAGTACACCGTAGGCATCTATGACGAGGAGAACAATCGCGTCGGATCTATCGACCTCGGCAAGTATGTCGAGATAGACAACATCGCAGCAGTATCGGCTGGCGGTATGTCTTCATTCACTGGCAAGGACGGCATCACCTACATGCTCCTTTCATTGCAGCGTCAGGGCGAACCGGTACAGTTCGTAATCCTCGACCTCGGTGGCTTGACCACAGTGGCAGGTTACAACGTTTACCGCAACGGAGAGAAGCGCAACGCTGAACTGCTCACACGCCGCTACTTTGAAGAGACAGAGACTAAGGAAGGCGAGTATGGCTATGCTGTACAGACCGTCTACATCAATGGCGAGACATCTGACATGTCTGCTGTGTCAACAGTTGACATCATCAGCACCGGCACAGCCAAGACTCCTGTCAACACCAACGCCAAGCAGTCGTCTTACGGCTACAACGTGCTCCTCACCTTCGCTGACCCTGACATGTATCAGAACGCAGCAAGCAAGGAGAACTTCGAGGACAGCAACATCGGCGAAGAGGTTTATGGCGTTGACGGCGAGAGCTATCAGTCTGGCTGGACCGTCAATAACGACGAAGCATTCGACGGCAGCAAGTCTGTAACCGTTGACGCTCAGAACAGCGCATTCGGCGTTATCCCTGCAGAGGGTATGCGTTATCTGCGCCTCGCAGCCCGCAACGCTGACGACCACAACGGCGAGGGTACACTTTATGTCTACTACTCAACCGGTGGCACACACCGCGCCAACTTCATCTTCCTCCAGTCATATAAGACCTCTGAGTCTTGGCAGGACATCCTCTGCGAGCTTCCTGAGGGAACAGAGTATGTGGCATTGGCAAAGGACGCATCACAGCCTAAGCAGTACGTTGACGGCGTGGCTCTTTACACCGCCAAGCCGAAGAGCAATCTTTACGGATTCAACATCTATCGCAACGGCGAAAAGATCAATGCTGCTCCCGTAAACGACATCTCTTACGTTGACCGCAACTTGCTCGCAGGCAAGTATAGCTACGAGTTTGAGCTTGTTACCAAGACATCTGCTGTCAGCGAGAAGTCTGCACCGGTAAGCATCGACCTCTATTACGACAACGGTTCGCTTGCTCCTACCAACCTCCGCGTGGCACAGCAGGCTGAAGGCAACCGCCTTTCATGGCAGTTCCCGGCTCTTGGCGAGCCCATCTATCTGCGTTGGCACGACGGCTACAACTATAAGGCCGGTGGTCTGACCAATGGTGGCGCGTTCTTCGCAGGTGCATGCTGGTTTGCTTCTGACCTGAAGGGATACGGCAATCTCGCTCTGAGCGATGTAGAGGTATACATCAATCAGATTCCTGAGGCGCTATTCCTCCTCGTCTATGAGAACAACACCCTCGTACGCCAGCAGTTCGTTCCGAACCTGAAGCAGTACTCATTCAACACCATCCACCTTGAGGAGCCGCTTAAGATTGACGAAGGCAAGAACCTCCGCGTGGCAGTATACATCGAGCAGAACGAAATCACTGTTCCTCTCGGATACGACCGTGGTCCGGCACGCAGCGGACGTGGCGACCTCTACTCTTCTGACGGTATCACATGGCAGACAATGGAGGATTCGGGTTCTGAGGTAGACGCCAACTGGAACATCTCTATCGGACTCAGCCCCTACTCTAACGTCCTTCCCGGCACAGAGAAGAAGGCAGCCAAGAAGATTCCGGCATTCCAGCCCAAGCGCATGGCTGACGCTGACATGACATTCAAGGCTGTGGACACCAAGGGCGAGGCTTCGTCTGACAAGAACGTCTTTGAGGGATACAACGTATATCGCAACGGCGAGTGTCTGAACGACGAGCTGACCACCGACACCGTCTTCACAGACACGAAGGCTTTCTCTGACAAGTATCTCACTTATCAGGTATCGGCTGTCTACTCGGTAGCTGGCGAGAAGTTCTCTGACAAGGTTACCATCATTGCCACTGGCATCGACGGCGTAAACGGTCAGAACGGCGTAACTCTTAAGGTGGAGGACGGACAGCTTATCGTCCTCGGCGCTCACAACGGCGACCGCATCACAGTGGCTTCTGCTGACGGCAAGCTCATCGCAAGCGCCATCGCCACTGACGACTATCGCCAGACTGTAAGCCTTGCTGCGGCAACCACCGGCACCTACATCGTGAAGGTTGGCAACGCCACATTCAAGCTTAACATCAAGCGCAAGTAAAAACCTGACATCCTGAAAAGGAATGCTTACATTAACTAAGAAAGGGTGTGCAAACTTTTGCGGTTTGCACACCCTCTCTTTTTTTATTAACACCTTCATTTCCACCATGCAAATATCGTCTATAGAGTAAAAACATGTTACAAAATAAAAATTGATTTTAGAGTTCCGGTTTGCTGTTTTTACGGTGTTCTGCTGTGCTGACAGCCCCCACGCTTAACGACAGAGCCTCTTTTACGGTCCGAAAATGCCACTATCAGACCGTAAAAGAGGCTCTATTGTATGACAACAGCGGCAGTATTGTAGTGTAAAAGTGGCTCTATAGCAGCATAAAACGGCTCATTTGCGAGTCTGATTTCACGACGCTTCGCCAGAAAACCGCATAACACGCTGTGTATAAACACGTTATCCCAAACCGTTCAAAACTCAAGAATTTCGCACCAAAGATTTTGTTGTGCGCCGGGCTCATAGTATTGAGCATCAGAAACACAAATATTGTCATCGGACAGCATCGCTTATTGCAGCATGCGGAGGAGTCTCCCACAGATATCGCAGATGCACACGGATGTGGAATGCGGAGGTGTCTCCCACAGATAGCACAGATGAGCACTACACACGGAAATACCGGATCTCACTATAGCCCAGCAATTCCATATAGATTCTATTCAATTTCAAATCCCATATCTCGCACAAGTTGCTTGACAACATTTACTTTGACAGTTGAAGCATCCTCTTTATCATATAGAAGAAGAAAAACGACATGACCGTTTTCTATATCTGCAAGGACATTGAAGGTAATGACCCTTGCTCCTCCAGATTTTCCCTTGCCTTTAGCTTTGATTGCCATACGGATTTTGCGTATATTTTTTGTAATCTCATCGCCTTGCAGAGGATTATTCTTAATACTTTCAAGAAAATTCTTGTAGTCTTGTTTAAAACTTTTATATTTCTTAGCGAGACGTTTAGCTTCTTTTGCAAAGCCGTCAGAAACCGATACTGTAATATTACAACTCATCGAGCAAACTTTCTGCTGATTGGAGTTTACGCTTTCCAGCAATGGCTTCCTTTACCTCGGTCAAAGCGTTTCTGAGTTCTTTCATCAAGTCACGCGGTGCGTCAATGGTATTACTTCCGTCATCTGGGGAGATTCGGAAATTGCCAGCACGTGATTTTAGGATTACGTACTCTCCTGCTTTTGCCAAATTCAGATATTTTGTCTGATTAGTGCGAAAGTCTCTTGTGCTAACTACAACCATAATTCAATATATTGTTTACAATGCAAAGATACGTCTTTTTATTGAAACAACAAATCGAATGGTAGCCAATTAACATTATTTGGTAACCAACGTTTTTTGTTAAAGCCCTGCCTAATACTGCAGACAGAACAATCTAACCAAGGAACACCATAATCCATTCCTGATTCGTCTGCGACAAAAATAGGATTCTCTGGAGGGAGAATATGTTTCGCTTCAATCAACCGATTAAAATAGTTGTTGCGAATAGTGATATCCTCAAGCTCCACCCTTCTTGCCTTACTCATTGCGAGGAAACCTTCATCTATCTCAAGTCCAAGATAGCGTCTGCCGAGGAGATTGGCGGCAATTCTACAACAATCTCAATCCCTGCATAATCATCTGCCGACAATACAACATCACTATTACGATACAATCTCTTTACTGCCGACTCTACATCAGAGACAGAAGCACCCATTTCCAAACAGGCACTATCTCTATTTTCAACCCATCACGCTCCATCATTCCCTCGTCCTCGTATGTGACAATTAGTGCCTTTTTCAGAGGATATAAAGAATTAAGGGCTACCAATGCTTTTATCTCACGCTCCAAAGTTGATTCGTCGCTCATTCTATAACTGGCTTGAACAGCCAGACCTTCGTCAGGTACATAAAAGTCAACCTCAATATTGCGGTTGAAATAATACATGCCACTGCCATACTTCTTGTATAAAGTTATGGCACATAGGTTTTCCAGCAATAGAGTGTCAGGGTTGTTGATGAAGAGGTGCAACAGTCCGTTGTCCACAAAATAATGTTTCTTCACAGTTTCTTTTTCTGTGAACTTAGAGGCATAGTTGTCCAATGATATCAACAGGCAAGACTCCTGCAAATATCTCACATATTCCATTATAGTGGACGGACTGCATGAAACACCAGTAGACTTAACCAAATTGCTCAATCTGTTCAAAGAGCAGGGTTGCATCACGCTTTCTGCCAAGCGACGTACACAAAGACGCAGGGCATCCTCATTCTTGATTTTATGGCGCACAATAAGGTCGTTGAAGAATATGCGGTTGTACAAACTGTTGAGCCAGATGCGCTTCTCGCGGAAGTTGACCAATTCTGGGAATCCACCCCATTCAAAGTAAGTTTTGAAATGACGCTGCAACTCATTTGCCTTTCTGCCATACTGCCATCCTCCTACAAGATTCACACCGACAGCCGTAAGATATTCGCTGAAACTATACGGAAAGACATTCACACTAAGATACCTGCCTCCCAAAACGGTTTCAATGTCACGGCTCAACATCTTGGCATTGCTTCCCGTCACATAAACACGATACTTCAAGTTGGCAAGACGGCGTGCAAAATTAGCCCAACCGTCCACATTCTGTATTTCGTCAAAGAAGAATATCGGCTGACCGCTATACATGCTGTGATAAGACTGAAGTATAAGGTCGAAGTCGGCAGCAACCATCCCTTGCAGTCGCTCGTCGTCGAAGTTGACATAAACAATGTCCTCCAACAGCTTTCCCTCTGCCAATAATTGCTGCACACGCTGATACAACAAATAGGACTTACCTGCCTGTCTTACGCCCACAAACACATAGTTGCCATACTCTTCCAAGTCAAGAGGACGCTCCACCAATGGTATGCTTCCTATATATTCTTGATTCTCAGAGATTATCGTTCTGAACAATTCCTTATCCATGTCTTTACTTTTCTTACAAAGATATGCTTTTTATTCGCTGCCACAAAACAAAAACAGACTTTTTTATTCGGCAGCAGCGAATAAATCGTTTTTTTGACAGAAAGACAGGTTTTATTCTCTATTCAAAACTGAATTTATCGGTGTGCAGAAAAAGTTAACATAGGAGCCGCGGGCATTAGTCATTATCTATAAGATTCAAGGTTATTAATCTTTTCTTAACAATATTCTCCTCTACATCAAAAACCGAAGCAAGAACGGATAACTGACACTTCTTTTCAATATATAGTGTACGAAGCAAAGAATCGTCCTGCTCAGACCATCCTGCCACATAATCATCAGTTTTTACTACTGTTTCTACTGGAGAGACAATGTCCTGTACCAAATCTAACTCTTCATCTCCTTCTTCAAAATTACGACCCATTGCACCAAAGGTTTTAACTGAAGAAACAACAGAATGTGTCTTTTTCCTATACGGAACTCCTACAAACTCAGTATTCCAATCCCTGTCCGCATCTGGCAGTCCAAACTCCAGATGTTCGCCTACATTATCAAGAATCAGACAATTACTCTTATTGGAAGTAAGTCTCAATCCACGTCCAACTTGTTGCAGGTATTTCACCAATGATTTTGTAGGACGAGCCAACTGTATAAATTCAATGTCTGGACAATCAAAGCCCTCTGAAAAGATATCAACATTTACGATAATATCTATAAGACCCATTTTAAACCTTTGCACATAAAGGCGTCGTTCGTCACGAGGTGTAAGACTGTCTATACACACAATATTTACGCCTGCTTTTTTGTATTCAGCACATATATGGTCGCTATGCTTTCGACTAACCGAATAAATTATACCTTTCTTACCTTTGGCAAACTTAAGGTAACTCTTAAGCAGATGGGCACGAATAACTCCATTATCCACTACTTTTTCAAGAGCAGAAACTTTATAATCACCTTCAACATCAAATTCGCTAATATTGCTGATAAGACTATGTATGTTACTACTGTCCTTTATAGAGTAATACTTGTACGGTGACAACCATCCTTCAGAGATAAATTCTTTTATAGATTTAGATAATACAAGCCTGTCATAAATTGACGCAAATCCTCTATGGTTCATTCTCCAAGGCGTGGCTGTAACTCCAAGTTTCTTTGCATCAGGATACAAATCCCATAACTTATTATAGGATTTAGCAGTAGAGTGATGAGCCTCATCTATTATTACAAAATCAACACCGAGACAGCTTGCCACTTCGAAGTTCGTCCTATGAGTAATGGTCTGGACAGACGCAACTTGCACTTGCGGACGCAAGTTGCGCTCCTTACCACCAGCAATTATGCCATGACTAACCTTGTATTTGTCCAGACTATCACTTATTTGCTCTATCAGTTCTATCCGATGAGCCACAATAAGCACTTTTACGTCTTTTCCGCTGATTATGCTCCATGTCCTGATATCACTAATAATAGATGTGAACAGACGAGTCTTTCCAGTCCCCGTAGGCATTTGCAGCATCACGCTATCACAATCATCCCAGGCAGAAAATATCTTACGCTTCGCCTCTATTTGGTATGGACGCAAACTTGCATCGTCTCTATAAATGTCACTATATCTCATTATTCAGAAATGAATTGTTGAAGATGCGTGTTTATCCTTTCCAGATAGTTAATGTCAGAGCGTGTCATTGACGTTCCCTTCTTTTTGTCTATCAAGCGGTCAATCCAAGCTATCTTATCATTCTTCGATTTGAATCCAAGACCAAGGTCTATGGCAAATACCTGAGAGAAAGTGTCATTACTGAAATTTTCCTTTATTATTGTCTTGTAATCCATGATCTCCAAATAGTCTCTCCAATCATAATTGTTGGGGTCAAAACTATCATCATCACCAAACATTTTAAGTATCTTGTTTTCTGTGACATTTTTCAATAAAGCAACACTCTTATCCCACTTATCTCCATATACCATTACAAGTCGTTCAAACACAAGTCGTTTAACTTGTCCGCATATGTCTTTCTTTATATTGTTACCTTCAAGCTGAAGGTCCTCATCCTGTGTTTCCTTCCATTCAGCTAGCTCATCAGGACAATAGTTCGGAAAATCCTTATTTACGAAGTTCTGATAAGAACGGAGCCAAAACACATCCGCTCCTTGACCGAGCACTCCTGTTATCGTTCGCTTCTCATCGTCAGTTATGCCGTTAAGATTCTCTGACAACCCTATAATATAGGGCTTTATTGCCTCAAGCCTTTCACTTATAGAAGACGACGAACAAATAACACCGGTTTGGATAAGGAATCTGTGAACAGAGCCAATAAGGGTTATGAATGCATACGTGGCTCTAGGAGTGAAAAGGAATACTTTCCTTGTCTCCTCATTCATTGCATTATTAGCTATACTATACGCTCCATCTACAAAGCATGCGATATTCTTTCTCGCTTCACGCATTGCCTTTTCATTATTTGTTTCATTTATATCATATAGGCATGTGTCAAGATTGCCAGTCCATCGCGTTGCAGTCGCCTTAGGTAACAATCCAGAACGCGAAAGAGCCGTATCAAACGGTTTAAATGCAAGAGTCGCCGAGTCCTCACCTATAGATATCATACCATAAAGCACATTGTTGGAGTTGTTGCCCAATGCTTTTATCACAGAGGAACGCAGAGCTTTCATTCGTGAATCAAGATGGCTGGATTTCCAGCACAAGTCTTCTTGAAGATCCAAACGTAGACTTGGATTCACAGCTTTTTGATTTTCGTTGATATCCATAAATATCTGAAGTTGCTCTTCTGAAGGCATATTTTCAAAAGCAACAACTGGCACAGTGTGCTTGTCCTTGTATTTCGAATTAGCATAACCATATACTCGATGTTGTCCGTCAATTATATAGGCTATGCCATAAGCATTTGGTATGCTTAACAAACCAAACTCTGCTTCAGAATCCTCTTCCTTATGAATCATGTCAAACTTTACTTTTACATCATCACTTGGCTCACAAAAATTCAGAATAATAGAATTAGGGAAAAAGCCACCATCATCAATAAACTTTGTTATACCCTTCAAGCGACTTGGAACCAACAGACGTTGATAAGTTGGAGCCAAAGAATCGTTCACTTTCGTGCGATGAAGAACAAAACCAACCTTCAGCAATATGCTTGGTTCTATGGAAAAGAGAAAATACGACTGCTTACCCATCTTACCCTTTAAAGCTGGGATTGTGATGGGCTTATCGTTTATCAACTCATCCTTAAACATCAAACCTAAAAATTGATAAATGGCTGCATTCTTATAGCATTTTATTAGGCTTGTTATGTATTTATACGTATTATCATTAAGGTGGAAGATACCGTAATTTCGCATTCTCTTTATATCCTCACCTTCTTCAGGAAAACGATAATTTCTTGTGGCAAAGATAAACTTCACACGTTTCTCCAAGCCATATACATGACGCAACGAATCGGAAACACCACGCATATACTGCTCCATCTTGTTTAATTCATTCTTAAATGAATGAGACACACTTTGTGCAGCAGCCTTACATTCCACAACAAAGATAGAATCATCACCGACCGCAACAACGTCTAATTGCTGAATGTCGGTTTCATTAGGTCCCCATTGAACAGAAAGATTCTCATCTCTATTAAGAATTTTGAAACCAAGATTATAAAACATACACCATATGTCATCTTCAAATTGCACACCATTGGCCTTTTCCTTACACATGGTAGTCTTTCTAACCATTGATTTCTTGACAACATATCCTTTCTTCAAATAATCGTCCACCTCACCATTAAACACACTTATAATATCGAATCTGTTGTTTTTAGCCCTGAACTTTATATCCAACACATCCGAATCATGTACCATGTGCGTCTTTATTATCTCTAACTGCTTTTCCGATATACTTGTCATAATTTATTTTAGATTGTTGTATTGTATTATTTTCTTACACCATTTTACGATATTGCTTGAGCGTCTGCAGTAAACAGCATCACTTAATCCCGTGAAATAGCGCATCGTCAGACTTTTAGCCATTTCATATGGACTATCATCTGGATTGTCCGTCATATATCTATAGACCTGCCCAATCATGTCGTCCTCAATTATTCGCTTATATATACGTTCCTTTACCTCAGCCATATTATTTTCGAAAATATCTATACCTAATTCAGTAGGCGTCCAGTCATCATGCAGCAAATCAAGATATTTACATGCATTTGTATAGTAAGCAACTTGTCTTAACGAGAACCCACAATAATCAGCCACCTCCTGCCGCTTACAACATGGATGCATATAGATATACTTAAATACATCTATAACGGTGTCAAGATTATTTGCTTGTATAAGTATCTTATTCATAGCGTTAATAGTTTTTTACGAGTATTTCAGTTGTCATCTCAACGCCCGGAACAAAAGCATTAATTGTCCTTGGTGCTCTTATATGCAAAATATCATAGCCATTGTATAGATGTTCAAAATAGCTAACTCCTGGTTCCATCTCACTATCAGAATTACTCAGCATGAAACGCCCTCCATTAATATTGACGAAATCACAAAACTCCTTCAATCTTTCCTGTTCTGTATCTCCAAAATCATTTAACGTGTATTGACGAAAATTACTTGCACCAAGAAGTGGACGATACGGAGGGTCAAAATAAAAGAAATTGTATTCGTTCCAATCCACAACTCTTACAATATCATTATAATCTCCATGCATAATCTCCACGTTTCTCAAAGCTTCGTGTACGTCAAGCAAAACTTGCTCATTGCATATTGTCGGATGGACGTATCTGCCAAAGGGAACATTAAAATTACCCATACTATTTTCTCTATACAACCCATTGAAACAAGTCTTATTGAAAAAGATAAATAAGGCTGCAGACCTTAAATTATTTCTCTCATGAACTGGAATACGATTATACTCGTCACGACGAGTATAATACCATTGCTTTCTTTCGTCATGTGTCTCTAATTCATAAAAGGAAGTCTGCAACTGGCTCAACTCCCCTAACAATCCGTCACAATGATTCCTAATCATACGATAACAATTTATTAACGCAGGATTTATGTCATTAATGACCACTCTAACTATATTATCATATTGACTCAACATATGAAACAACATAGCACCTCCACCTACAAATGGCTCAATATAGGTTACTTCTTCGTGGGTAACAAAATCGTCAGGCAGGTTATTCACCAGTACGGGTAATAATTTTCCTTTACCACCAGCCCATTTTACAAACGGTTTTGCCATATATAAATTCGATACACAAGTATAATCAAATCAACTCAGGCTTTTGTCTTGGCATACAGGAGAGTTTTCGCGTACATAACGAAATTATCTATACGATTAAAGTCAAGTACAACAAAGGGGGCAAACTACAATATTGTGCCAGTCATAAGACATTGAGAATTTTCAGATACAGGATGTGATTAATGTGCCGATTGAATCAACCAAGGTATCAGCTAAGTTAGACATTGGGATGTGCCTTTATATAAAAACGTGGGATTCGCACTTTGCCCATCTCACCTTCGAGGCCTTCGCATTGCCTAATCGTCAAGACGGACAACGCGAAAGCCCACGTAAAAGATATATAGATACCTACGTGAGTCATCAAAAACATACTTGACGTATGGATACGACAACCCACGGCAGGATATAATATACCTCCCGTGAACATTCACCGTTGTCTTGTCTTCTGACGATTTTCGAGAGTTGCGAAGTTTCGAAGGTCAAAGACAAGCGTAAAGTAAACGCTCTTTCTATAAAAGTAGCCACTCTACATACAGAATACCATATATTACGATAAATCCGTAAGAGAATATGCATTTGCAAAGTTAATGAAATATTTTATGACGAACAAAACAATTTTTCGTTAAAAACAACGATGTAGTCAATACTTGCACAATAATCTTTAACGGTCTTTTTCGTTTAAGAAAGATCTAAAGGTTTCTAAATAGAATACTTTATGATCTAACAAGATCTAAATGATTTGTTGGTTTGCGATTGATCTACGACCTTTGCAACCGACAAATCATTATTGTTTAACAATTAACTTCAAATTATTTATGGACAGAGAATGGATTACAACTTCCGAGCTTTTGGCCTATCTCAAGGCTCATCCCGATGACGAAAAGGAATGCAGGCTCTACTTAGGCCATCGTCTTGGTTCAACACATTATTGGCAATGGAGTTCACAAGAACAGACCTTTATGCATACCCGCGACTGGCCTCCTTCATCTATCAGAGAAAGCGAGATAATAGACAGGTATGGTGACTGCAAATGGAAGATTGAACAGTGAAGCCATAATCAGTACTTCACGAATTCTTTCAGACATTAAGACTGTTTGTATTCATCAAGAAGTCGTAGACATTCATTATGGTTATGCCTTCCTCTGTTTGATATGTAGGTGTTGGCGTACCGACAATTACAATCTTCGGGAAACTGTCATTGATTTTTAGCAACGAGTTTAGCTCCTGCTCCTTTTTTTCTTCTGTTGGCAGTGCATAAGCAGACTGTATATAGTAGCGTTTGTAGCCTTGATTGCATACAAAGTCAACTTCGAGTGTGGAACGTTGGCGTTTGCCATCTTCCACACTTTTCTGAATTACTATTTGACCGACATCGACAGAAAGTCCACGAAGACGAAGTTCATTGTATATGGCATTCTCCATCAAATGAGTGGATTCCGTTTGGCGAAAGTTCAGACGCGCATTACGAAGTCCCAAGTCTGTAAAGTAATACTTGGATGGAGTGTCTATGTATTTTTTCCCTTTGATGTCATATCTCGTGGATTTTTCTATCAAGAAAGCATCTTGCAACAGATCAAGGTAAATCTTTATGGTGTCCTTTGACAATACACTCCGTTTGACAGACTTAAAACTGTTTTCCAGTTTTGTGGGATTTGTCAGACTTCCAATATTGGAGGCGATAAGACTTATCAGTTCTTCTAAGTCATCGTCTTTTTGAATGTCATAACGCTCCTTGATATCTCGGATATAGGTATGTGTGAATAAATTTTTCAGATACTCTATTTTCTGTTGCGAATCAGTCATAGCTGCCACCTGTGGAAGTCCTCCGTATGTCAGATATTCCATTAGCAGCGACTCCTGGCTTCCTTCTTTTACCGAAGAAAACTCTTGGAAACTTAGTGGAGTGATGTGTATTTCGTCACCACGTCCACGAAATTCCGTTATGACATCCTTGGATAGAAACTTGGCATTGCTACCAGTGACATACACATCAGCATTCGGTATCTTCAGGTAACTGTTAAGCACATCTTCAAACTCCCGTACAAACTGTACTTCATCCAAAAGAATGAAATAAGGAAGACTGTCTGTCATTTTGGAATCTATATATTGAAGCAAGGCATCAGGATTTCTCAATGCTGCATTTCTGCGGTCTTCAAGGTCAACTTTTATGATGTGTGCATCGTCAATACCATGTTCTTTCAGATAGTTATAGAAAAGGGTGAACAGCAGGTATGACTTTCCACAACGGCGCATACCGGTGATTACCTTTATCATTCCGTTGCCTTTTCGGGCTATAATCCGATTAAGATGTATGTCGCGTTTTATCTCCATGACTCGATTTTTTTGTGCATTGATACATTTTTGTCGAGTGCAAAGATATAAACATTTATTCAGAACACGATGGTATGACTCGATTTTTTTGTGCATTGATACACTTTTGTCGAGTGACGAGGACATCTTCTTAGCTCAACCACTCTCCTATCCGCTTCTTCCTATAACTCCTTTCGCTTGCAAAAGTTCAGTTATTATTTCAATCTATATTGCTGTGGAGAGATGCCTACATGTGTACGGAAATAACGTGTTAGTGCTGTCTGATCTGAGAAATGGAAGTCGTGGGATATCTGCTTCAAACTACGCTTGGATGTTCGCATCACCAACTTTAATCTCAGAATAATATATTCGTCGATAATATGCTTTGGAGACATACCTGTCTTGCCTCTTACGATAATGCCAAGATATCTTCGCGTAATACTCATACGGTCAGCGTAATAATTCACTTCATGCCCCTTATTGTACTCATGTTCCAGCAAATCCATGAATCTATTGAACAACTCATCACTGCGCTGAGTGCCCTTACTTCGAAGGTCTTCTCGTGGATTGGAGAGAAGATAATCGTAAAAGCCCAAGAAAAACGCCTGCAACTGCAAGGCTACTATACGATCGGTCATGGAGTAATGTTCCACTGTAAAATAGAACTTGAATATACGGAACATGCTGTCCACCACTTCATTAATCAGATATTCATACCCACAGCGCCTGTCAGACTTCAGTGAATCATAGACGGCATGCTCCACATTCATGCTTGCTGAACGTAGGATATCACTACTGTATCTGATAACATAGGCAGAAAAGTCATCATCTACGACTTCCCATTTCACCATATCTCCAGGAAAGAAGATAAGGACATCCTTACTACTTAAATCCCAATACTCAAAATTGATTCGCACTCGAGCATTACCCGAGTGTGAATAGACGATAGCACCATGGTCGATTGCATGAACTTCCTTATCTATCGCTGATTTATCAAAAATTATAAATTCTGTTTCGTTCACGCTGCAAAGTTAAGAAAAAGAGAATACTACAGCAAATAAATAGTGTCAATTATAGATGTAGGAATTGACATAAAACGCCTTACATTTCCCGTATTGTCAAGTTCTGACTACATTTTTGTAAGTCTACGCTCTCCAAAAACCTGTAACTTTGCACTCGAAAATTCAAAGAGAAAATGAATAACAGAATGATTTTGGCGATGTTTCTCGCCTCTACCCTATCAGCTTCGGCTCAGCACAGGATGAGCATCGAAGAAATGTTTAAACTGATAGACAAAAACAATACCAGCATTCAGGCTGGAAAGACTTCCGTAGACGCTGCGCAAGAAGGCATCAAAGCAGCAAAGAGCCAACGACTGCCAGACATCAGTGCCCAACTCAGTGCAAGCTACATCGGCAATGCCTTAATGACAGACCGTGACTTTACCAATGCACAGAACCTCACTTCCCCGCATTTTGGAAATCAGTTTCTGCTGGATGTGCAGCAAACAATATATTCCGGTGGAGCTATCAATGCTGGCATACGTATGTCAGAACTCAGAGCTAAGCAAGCCCAATTAGACCTGACACTCAACGAACAGAATCAACGATTTATAGCATTGGGGCAATATCTTGACTTGGAGAAGATTGCCAATCGTGAGAAGGTACTCAAAAGCAATATCGCGCTTACTCAGAAACTTATTGAGAATATCAAAGAGAAGCATCAGCAAGGTGTGGCTCTCAAAAACGACATCACTCGTTATGAACTGCAAATGGAGACACTGAAGCTAAATCTTACCAAGCTGCAGAACACTCGTAAGATTCTGAATCACCAACTTTGCAATACGCTCGGCATTGACCAGACAGAAGAGATAGACCCTACTGATGATGTTGCCACAGCAGTATTCAATAAGGACAGCGAAGATTATTGGCAACAGACAGCAGAGGCTACAAGCCCTCAACTGCAAATGGTGGCTGTCAATGAACAAATGGCAAAACAGCAGGAAAAGCTTGCCAAGAGCGAACTGTTGCCCAAGGTGGCTGTGGTGGCTCAGAATGATCTGAACGGTCCTATCACTTTCGAGCTGCCTCCCATCGACAAGAATCTCAATGTGTGGTATGTGGGCATTGGCATAAAATACCAACTGTCGTCGATTTTCAAGAGCAATAAAAAGTTGAACCAAGCCAAACTTCAAAGTAAAGCAGCCTCAGAACAGAAAGCTGTAGCAGCCGAACAGCTTAATAATAATGTTCAGGCGGCACATACCAACTATCTGCAGAGCTATGTGGAACTGGAGACCCAGCAGAAGAATGTGCAACTGGCTCAGCAAAACTATGAGGTGGTAAACAACCGTTATCTCAACCAACTGGCACTCATCACAGACATGATAGACGCCAGCAACATGAAGCTGGATGCTGAACTGAACGAGGTGGATGCACGTATAAATATCGCATACGCATATTACAAAATGAAATATATCACAGGACAATTATAATAAATTATAGAAATGGAAAATATCAAGAAATACGCTTACAACACTCTTGTTATCTGTCTGATTGCCGTCGGAGTAATCATTGTTATTGTGAACTTCAGTCACTTTGGCAATGCGGAATTTACGGACAATGCCCGAGTGAGACAGCATGTCACACCTCAGAACACTCGTGTTCAGGGATTTATCAAGGAAGTAAGATTCGAGGAGTTTCAGCATGTGAAAAAGGGTGATACGCTCGTTGTGATTGAGGATGCAGAATTTCGTCTGCAACTGGCTCAGGCAGAAGCAGCCGTCAAAGGTCAGCAGTCTGGTTCGTCGGCTGTAAGTGCCAGCATGAATACCGTAGAAAACAACGTAATGGTGGCTGCTGCAGGTATGCGAGTGGCAACAGCCGGCATTTCGGAGGCTAAAGAAGGTATGGACAATGCCAAGAAAGACTATGACCGCTTTGCTGCCTTGCTGAAGAAAGGAGCTGTAACCCAACAGCAGTTTGACAATGTGAAAACACAGTATGAACAGGCTGTCAGCCGCTATCGTGCTGCACAGGCACGACTGTCGCAGGCATCAGCCTCCCGTCAGGCTACGGCTGTGGTCAACAACGAGCAGAAGCATCGCCTTGGACAAAGTCGTGCAGGCGAGAGTGTAGCCGAAGCACAACTCCGTCTTGCCCGCCTGAACCTTTCATATTGCTATATCATCGCTTCGTGTGATGGCGTCGTAGGCACAAAAGACATTCAGGAAGGCATGCTTGTACAGCCAGGTCAGACGCTGGTAAACATCGTAGATGCCAACAGCATCTGGGTGGAAGCCAACTATAAGGAAAGCCAGCTGCCAAACATCCATGAAGGAGCTGAGGTGGAGATGAAAGCCGATGCGGTGCCAGGCGTTAAATACAAAGGACATGTTGAGCGTATCAGCAGCGCCACGGGCAGTGCTTTCTCGCTGTTGCCAATCGACAATGCCACCGGCAATTTCGTTAAGGTAGAACAGCGTGTCTCCGTGCGAATCAAGTTTGACGGCAACAAGCCTGAGGACATGAAGAAGCTCCGTGCCGGCTATAATCTGGAATGTGAGGTGAAATACTAATCCGAAGATTATGCTTCCATTACCTCCTCCCCCTCCAGCCGGCATGGGTTTTGCCATGCCTATGTTTCGCGACTGGGTTCCTAAATGTATTCAGCCGTGGATATATGTGCTCTGCGTGTTTGGTTTTCAGTTTTCTGGCGGCATGTATCTTGGTGCGCTTGAGGACATACAGGGTTCCACCAATTTTATGATTGAAGACCTGATGATGTTGCTCTATGCCAATCTTGCAGGTATGGCGATTTATTTTCCGATGCTTTTCCGCATGAAGTTTCACTTTACCAACCAACAGCTCATCATCGGATCTGCTATAGTGGTCTCGGTGTGCAATCTCGTCACCATCCACACCACCTTCATGCCACTGCTGCTTGTTGTGTGTTTCATCGAAGGAATGGCAAAACTGCAAGGCACTTTCGAGCACATGAGCAACATACAGCTGTGGATTACGCCTCGTCGCGACTTTGCTGTATTCTTTCCAGTGCTACATATCGTGCTGCTCACCTCCATCGAGGGTAGTGCATTTCTTGCAGCATGGTTTGGCTATCATTTCACTTGGCAGATGATGCACATCTTCATCGTGGGATTCATGTGCCTGATTATGACCGTCCAACTGGTGCTATGCCGACCGTTCTGTCCTATGCCACAACGCTTAAGCCTCAAGGGTATTGATTTGCCAAGCGGACTGCTCATCAGCTTGATAATGTTAGTGGTATGTTACATATGCGTATATGGTGACTACAAGATGTGGATGGACAGTCGCGAGCTTCGCATTCTCGTGGGTGTTGCGATACTTCTGACCGGCGTGTTGATACATCGCTTGCTACGAGTGAGCAATCCGTACGTCGACCTCAAGATATTAAGGTTGCGCAATGTGCTCCTTATCATGATGGTTGTAATTGTCGGAGAATTTCTTTTTGGATGCGAACATACACTGGAGGAGATACTCTGCGCTGAAGTTCTCAAACTCGAAGAGCACACCAAGGAAGAGTTGTTTCTCTGGGCATTGCCCGGCTTCTATATCGGCATTGCCATCGACCTGCTGTGGCTCAAAGTGCTAAAATGGAAAGTCTGGAAACTCTTTGCCATTGGTTTTGGGTTTATCCTTGCATATGCCCTGTTGATGTATTTCACCCTTGATATGGGCGTCAATATCGAGCAATTCCGTCTGCCTATCATTTGTCGTGGTGCAGCATACTCCATTCTTGCAGCCACACTGATGTGGTCGCTCGATGAGTCGGTTCCCAGTCTGGAGCAATTCTTCATGGGACTGTTTGTCTTCAACATCTTCCACATGTATCTGGCAGGAGCCGCCGGTTATGGCATCTACACACACTGGTTCTCTACGTTTATGAATGATGATATTGCACGCTACGGACAGCAGCTTACGCTTACCCACATAAACATGCAGCAGTTTGACTTTAACGCATTCATGGACAGTTATCTGCCAAGCATGATGAACGTGGCCATTAAGCAGATATATGGTATTGTCATCTGGATAAGCGGCATCATGACGCTCTTGTTCATGGCACTGGACATTCCTGCCGTACGAACCAATGTACGCAAAGTACCGATGTGGCCAGTTTACGGTATTGAATATCTTGCACGACTGACTGGCAAGAAGAAAAATTAGTAATATATCGTGAGTTCGACGTTAACGGACTCAATGATTCTATCTTTATAAGCAAGAACATGTTCCGTCAATGAAAAAGTTGACAAAACAGGTTCTTGCTTATATCAGTTTATTCCAATAATTCCTTTCGCTTACGAAATTTGAGAAAAAAAAGAAAAAGATTAATGTTAAAAGAATGGTGAGTCTGAGAAAAATTCCCTAAATTTGCGCCCGATAGCAGCGAAATCGCCAAACTTACTAACCTATATATAATAAGACCCTAAACAAAACTGAAGAGAATGAAAAAGAGAAAAATACTTATAGCAGTCATACTGTCAGCTGCCTTCCATGCTCAGGCACAGAAGCTTTCGCCTAACACAAGCCTGATGCTGAACGATTGGGAAGCACAGAAGAAGGAAGCAGTACAAAAAAACGGAATGAATGCCCCAGCCGACAGAATGGTATCGGCATTTATCAGCGTGGACGACAGCAAGGTGGCAGACGAATTGCGCAAGCACGGCGTGACGGTCCGCTCGGTCCTTGGTGGCGTCGTAACGGCATCGCTGCCCATTTCCTCCATCAACACCATAGCAGCCATTGACGGCGTGACGAACATTCAGGCCGGCACGGAAGCACGCCTCCTCATGGACAACGCACGCGCTGACGCCAACGTGGACGCTTGCCATACAGCCACCGAAAGCCTTGGCGACTACACCGGCAAGGGCGTAGTGGTGGGCATCGTGGACAACGGTTTTGAATATGCACATGCCGACTTCCTCAAGAACAACTATACGGAAACGCGCGTGGCACGCGTATGGGACCAGTCAGCCACAAGTGGCACCGCACCCGAAAAATACGGATATGGCGCTGAATATACCACACTGAATGAGATGAAACTACAACGCTGTGACATGTCAAAGACTTTCCACGGAACTCACGTGGCTGGCATAGCCGCAGGTTCTGACCAGTCGTCTAAATATTATGGTGTGGCTCCTGACGCTGACATCGTGCTGGTAAGCTTCTCATCGCAGAACACCAGCGTCATCGACGGCATCAAGTATGTGTTTGACTATGCAGAGAGCGTGGGCAAGCCATGCGTCGTAAACATCAGTCTGGGCACACACCTCGGTCCGCATGACGGCACATCAGCCACCGACCGCGCCTTGGCAGAACTGGTGGGTCCGGGCAGAATAATAGTGGGCGCTGCCGGCAACGAGGGCGCTACGCAGGTGCATGCCTCGAAGACATTCAAGGAGGGCGACACAATAATGAAGACCATGATTGGCTTCAACGACGCTTCTGCCGGCGCCAAGACAGCCCGCATCGACATCTGGAGCGACAAGGACGCTGCGCTGAAGGTGAAGGCTGTGGTGGTGGATACGAACGACGGAAGCATTCTGGCTGAATCGTCAGAGGTGGCTACGGACGGCGCTGCCGACATGAAGTATACGTTCCCAGACGGATGCGGCGTGGAAGGCAACGTGCAGATGGCTCTGCAGGTGGATTCGCACAACGACCGCCCGGAGGTACTGGCGCTATATCGCACATCCAGCTTCGAAAACAACCGCCGCATCGGACTGGTGGTAACCGGCAGCGAGGGCAGCACCGTGCACATGTGGAACTGTGACGTGACGGGCAACTTCCTCAGCGAGGGCAAGACAGGATGGACAGACGGCGATGCCAACTACACCATAGCAGAGATTGGCGGCATCAGTCCTGACGTCATCACAGCAGGATCGTACAACACCAAAGACAGCTATCAGAACTTCATGGGCAACGTGTACGACCTCAATCCTGAGGTGGTGGGCAATCTCGGCGAACGTTCGCTCTTCTCAAGTTGCGGTCCTACTACAGACGGACGCTACAAGCCGGACGTGACAGCTCCCGGATGCGCCATCGTTTCAGCTACATCAAAGTATTATCAGGGCTTCTTCCCATTGACAACGGTGGACAAGAGCAGCTACAATAACGACTATTATGACGTGAACATGGGTACGTCAATGTCGTCACCCTTCGTGGCTGGCACAGTGGCACTCTGGCTTCAGGCCAACCCGACGCTGACCCCGGCTGACATCCGCTCCATTCTGAACGCTTCGTCACGCCATGACTATAACACCGGCAGCGCAGACTCATGCGACCGCAACAAGTGGGGCGCAGGCAAGATAGATGCTTACGCAGGTCTGCAGATTGCAGCCGGCAAGACTGGCATCCGTGACACGCAGGCTGACGTGCAGCAGATGAGCATCACGACGGACCGCGCAGCACGCACCGCCAAGGTGATGTACGCTGCCAAGGGTAACGCCACACTCAGCATCTACACCACCACGGGACAGAAGGTGGCAGCCAAGAAAATCACAGCCAGCGGACAGACCGTCAGCCTCTCACAGCTCAGCCACGGCGTCTACGTGTTCAGACTGGAGCAGGGAGGAGCGGCTCATACTGTCAAGGCCACGCTTTGAGAGTTGAGAAGAGTTGAGAGTTGAAATAAATAAAAAATAATAAATAATAAATAATCATTAACCATAACTTAAAAAACAGAAAGACATCATGAAAAAAACTTTACTTTCCGTATGTCTTGCCGCACTTTCATTAACAACAGTGTCGGCACAGGATGAGAAGCCCGTCACCGAAAAGCCTAAGGGAGAAGTGGTAGACCTCTATCGTTCGTCGAAAGGCTACTACGGCTTCTTTGGTAACGCCAAAGCCAGCACGTCTCACGGCGAGTGGACCCGTATGGTTTTCGCTGATAACGGAGCTGTATGGCTGGAGAACCCCATCAGCACCCTCTACGCCAAGTCGTGGATCAAGGGCCACAAGGCACAGGGCGACACCATCGCCTTCGACCTTCCGCAGGTTATCTGGGAAGAGACCTTCCAAGGCACCACAAGCTATGGCAAGCTCTACAAGATGGTTGTGGAGGAAACCGACAAGTACGGAACATTCGTAAGAGACGAGGAATCGCAGACTCTGAAGTATGTATGGAAAGACGGCAAGCTGACGCTTTGCGATAATATGGCTTGCGGTATGTGTACACCTACCGGCGGATGGACCGGCTACGGCGAAAACTACTTTGAGGGCATCAACATCAAGAACAACACCACCAAGCCTTCCGAGAACGCAAAGGTGTACGACGGTCTGATGCTTTACCTCGACCTCAGCGATGCGTCACAGCAGTGGCCCGTTAAGTACGCCATCGACGGCGACGACGTTTATATCGGCAACCTCTCCACCAACCTCAAGGGTTACTGGATAAAGGGAACAATGAAGAATAACGAGGTGACCTTCCCTTCAACATCATTCGTGGGCATCGACACCACCACAGTATGCTACGCTTATGCTTCACGCGTGGACTACAGTACAGCTTACACCGCGTACGGCGATCCTTATGACAGCACCTACGTATTGAACGAGCCGCTCGTATTCACATACGACCCTGCTGCCAACACCCTTTCTTCAAAGCAGAAGATGGGCATCCATCAGAGCGACGGCGTGCGTGAGCCGCTGAAGAGCACCGACATCTTCGACGTTTACCGCGTGCCACTCATAAGCCCGTGGGTGGAGAAGCCTAACAGCCCGCTGCCTCCGAAGTTCTCTGCCGTTATGCCATGGATAACGGACATGACACCTAACTACAGCGGTGTAGAGTTCCTGTTGAGCTATTACTCTGTGGACGGCAACTACCTTGACCCCACCAAGCTCTACTACAGCTTCTACATCGACGGCGAGATGGTGACATTCACACCGGAGGAATACTTGAACGTGACAAAGGAAATGGACCTCGTGCCTTACACATTCGACGACGAATACCAGTTCTATAAGGTAAGCGACAACACACGCCGCCTATATTACTACCATCAGCCGAAGGAGAAGATAGGCTTGGAGGCTCTCTACGTGGACGAGGTGGACGGCAAGCCCGTAACTTACTCTTCAGGCATCACAGAGTATTACTTCAATGCGACCGGCATCAACAACACCACCCTCGAGGAGGGTAAGGTGGAGTCAATCACATTCACCGACCTTTCAGGACGCCAAATCCTGCGTCCGGGCAAGGGCGTATACATCCGCACCATCACTATGAAGGACGGCACAAAGCAGTCGAAGAAGGTGGTAAGATAATTCAAACTATTAAGAAATAACCGTAGAGAGTTTAGAGTCAGAACGGCTCTAAGCTCTCTACTTTTTTTATATTATTCCCAAATCATATCCACTTACTAAAATTTGCCTTACATAGAGTAAAGCATTAAAAAAGATAAACAAAAGGAGGATTTTGATGAATTGTCTTTGATGGTCGGCAATTAATTGTTAACTTTGCATAAACAAACAAAGCATAACCGCTACGGCGGTAAATGAGAAAACCGATTTTCAACTAACTCATGACTGCTTATTTAGTTACAACTACTACTACAATCAAACAAAAAGTGTTCCGGTGCGATGCCGGAGCACTTTTGCAATTTAACAAAAGTGTATAGAATAAGCAGCCACGACACACCACACCCCATGACTTCTTAAAACTAAAACAAATTCACTTAGGTATGAACAGAATTCTAATAATCATATCTCTCATCATGACAATGATAACAACCACGACAAGCGCCGCGGTCAAGGCGAGCAACGACATTGTGCCGTTGCCAGCAAGCGTAAGCATACAGAAAGGCACACCCTTCATGCTCTCCTCAGCCACACGCATCGTATACGCAGGCAGCGACGAGGCGATGAAGCGTAATGCGCAGTTCCTCGCAGACTATCTGGCTCAGACCACCGGCATGAAACTCGACATTGCTTCTGGTAAGGCACTGAACAACAGCATCTCACTCAGCACGGACAGCAAGCTCGGCGAAGAGGCTTATCGCATCAGCGTGGACAAGAAGGGCATCGTCCTTACCGGCGGTTCGGCGAAGGGCGTGTTCTACGCCATCCAGACGCTGCGCAAATCGATGCCCGTCGGAGAGCAGACAGACTGCATAGAGCTGAGCCCGGTAAGAATAGCCGACCAGCCCCGCTTCGGTTATCGCGGCATGATGCTCGACTGCTCGCGCCACTTCTTCACCGTGGACTTCATCAAGAAATATCTTGACCTCATGGCTATGCATAACATGAACGTCTTTCACTGGCATCTCACCGACGACCAGGGATGGCGAATCGAGATAAAGAAATATCCGCGTCTTACGAGCGTAGGATCGAAGCGGTCGGGTACCATCGTCGGATTCAACTCGATGGTGGACGACCAGAGAGAGTACGGCGGATTCTACACTCAGGAGCAGGCTCGCGAAATAGTGGAGTACGCACGCCAACGATACATCACCGTCATCCCCGAGATTGACATGCCAGGACACATGAAGGCAGCTCTCGCAGCCTATCCCGAGCTCGGATGTACGGGCGGTCCCTACGAGGTGGGACACAGATGGGGCATCTATCTGGACGTGCTCTGCCTCGGCAACGAGAAGATTTATGCTTTCTGCGAGGACGTGCTGAAGGAGCTTTCTGACATCTTCCCAGCCGAATTTGTCCATATAGGAGGCGACGAAACGCCTACAGAGCGTTGGGCAGAATGTCCGAAATGCCAGGCAGTGGCTAAGGAGCACGGACTGACAGCAAAGACGCTGCAGGGCTACTTCACCAACCACATGGAGCGATTCCTCAATCAGAACGGAAAACGCATAATAGGCTGGGACGAGATTCTGGAAGGCGACATCAACCAGAGCGCCACCATCATGAGCTGGCGCGGAACCGCCAACGGAGAGAAGGCGGCAGAAAAGGGACATGACGTTATAATGTCGCCCACGACATACTGCTACTTCGACTTCTGCCAGACGGACACCAGCACACTCTACGAACCGTCGCCGCGTGACGGATTTATCAGCGTGGAGAAGGTTTACGGTTACGAACCGCTCGCAGAAGGCATGTCAGAAAAGGCAAAGAGCCACATCCTCGGAGTGCAGGCTAACGTGTGGACAGAATATCTGACTTGCCCGCAAGCCGTGGAATACTATAGCCTTCCGCGTATGTCGGCGCTCAGCGAGGTGCAGTGGAGCAGCGCCCCGAAAGACTTCGATGCCTTCAAGCAAAGACTGACACGCATGACCAGCCTCTTCAAGCTCTGCGGATATACATACGCACACCACCTGTGGCCCGAAGAGATGATCTCGCCGTGGGAGGACAATTAAACCACACGGATACATATATATATTGTAAACATAATCAACTAACATACATATTTATAATATTATGAGACTAATTATTGAAAAGGATTATGACCAGCTGTCAAAGTGGGCTGCTGAGCATGTTATCGAGCGTATCAACAAGTTCAACCCGACACCCGACCACAAGTTCGTGCTCGGTCTGCCTACCGGTTCATCACCCATCGGCATGTATCGTGCTTTGGCACAGGCTTGCAAGGAGGGACGCGTATCCTTCAAGAACGTCCTCACTTTCAACATGGACGAATATGTAGGTCTGCCTGAGAGCCACCCCGAGAGCTACCACTCATTCATGGCAAAGAACTTCTTTGACCACGTGGACTGCCCGAAGGAGAACATCCACATCCTCAACGGCAACGCAGAGGACCTCGAGGCTGAGTGCGCTCACTACGAGCAGATGATCGAGGAAGCAGGCGGCATCGACCTCTTCATCGGTGGCATCGGTCCTGACGGACACATCGCTTTCAACGAGCCGGGATCTTCACTCGCTTCACGTACACGTATGAAGACTCTGACCACAGATACCATCGTGGCTAACTCACGCTTCTTCGACAACGACGTTAACAAGGTTCCGACAACAGCTCTCACAGTAGGCGTTGGCACAGTTATGTCTGCACGCGAGGTGATGATTCTCGTAAACGGTCACAACAAGACACGCGCTCTCCAGGCTGCAGTAGAGGGTCCGGTTACACAGATGTGGACCATCTCTGTTCTCCAGCTCCACCAGCACGGCATCATCGTAGCTGACGAGGCTGCTACCGACGAGTTGAAGGTCAGCACATACCGCTACTTCAAGGACATCGAGAAGAACAACCTGTAAGAAGAAGGTGGTTTAACAAAAACCAATATATGGAGAAGAAATTCAACATAAAGCGAATCTCAGCCACCAATGTAAAGGCGGCTGAGATTTGTCGTATTATGGACGAAGCCGGAATAGGTTTCGTACCCGTGGACAACCATTGCTGGGCAGAGGCGTTCCCCTATCGCCCGAAGATGGAAGTGAGAATGGCGCACAACGGCGCACAGCTGCTCATCAACTACCGAGTGACTGAGGAGACGGTGCGTGCCGTGGCTCCTCACGACGACGGCAATGTATGGGAAGACTCGTGCTGCGAGCTGTTCCTCTCGCCTGTGGCAGACGGCACTTACTATAACATGGAGTGCAACGCCGCAGGAACAATGCTCATAGGCTTCGGTCCGAAGCGCGAGGGACGCGAGAGAGCACCGCAGGAAGTGCTCGACAAGGTGGACCGTTGGTCATCGCTCGGACGCACTCCCTTTGACAACATCGAGGGAGAGCAGACATGGCAGCTTTGCCTCGCCGTGCCGACAGAGGCTTATTATCATCACAAGCTCGAGTCGTTCGCAGGACTTCAAGTAAAGGGAAACGTGTACAAGTGCGGCGACAAACTGCCTCGCCCACATTTCCTCTCGCTCTACCCCATCGACCTTCCCAAGCCCGACTTCCACAGACCCGAATTCTTCGGAAGCGTGGTTTTCGAGAAATAGACAGGAAGACATGTATTAAAGAAATCATTCATTTTACATTTATAAAAAATGGATGATTTCTTTTTGTTTTGTCTCCGATTTGCAGTATCTTTGCAGATAGAATAAAAAACCAAACACTTTTAAACAATATAACATTATGGCATCCACACCAGATTTCAAGTATGCTCCTATGTTCCAGATGGGCGAGGACACTACTGAATACCGTCTGCTCACCAAGGAAGGCGTAAGCACCGGCGAGTTTGAAGGCAAGACAATTCTGAAGGTTTCGAAGGAAGCACTCACACTGCTCGCACAGCAGGCTTTCCACGACGTTGAGTTTATGCTCCGTCGCGAGCACAACCTCCAGGTGGCTAAGATTCTCTCAGACCCTGAGGCATCAGAGAACGACAAGTACGTGGCTCTCCAGTTCCTCCGCAACGCAGAGACTGCAGCCAAGGGCGTGCTCCCCTTCTGTCAGGACACCGGTACAGCCATCATTCACGGCGAGAAAGGCCAGCGCGTATGGACCGACTTCGAGGACGAAGAGGCTCTCTCACTCGGCGTATACAACACCTTCACACAGGACAACCTCCGCTACTCGCAGAACGCTCCGCTCAATATGTACGACGAGGTGAACACACGCTGCAACCTCCCCGCACAGATTGACATCGAGGCTACTGAGGGCGACGAATATCGCTTCGTAATGGTGGCAAAGGGTGGCGGCTCAGCCAACAAGACATACTTCTACCCCATGACAAAGGCTACCATCCAGAACGAGGGCACACTGCTCCCCTTCCTCGTAGAAAAGATGAAGAGCCTCGGTACAGCGGCTTGTCCTCCGTACCACATCGCATTCGTCATCGGTGGCACATCTGCAGAGAAGAACCTCCTGACAGTGAAGCTCGCTTCCATCAAGTACTATGACTCGCTCCCCACAACAGGCGACGAGACAGGACGTGCTTTCCGTGATATAGACCTCGAGGAGAAGCTCCTCAAGGAGGCTCACAAGATCGGACTCGGCGCACAGTTCGGCGGCAAGTATCTCGCTCACGACATCCGCGTAATTCGTCTGCCGCGTCACGGCGCAAGCTGCCCCATCGGTATGGGCGTAAGCTGCTCTGCAGACCGCAACATCAAGGCTAAGATCACAAAGGACGGTGTGTTCCTTGAGAAGATGGACGCCAATCCTTCAGAGCTTATCCCCGAAGAGCTCCGTCGTCCGGGCGAGGGCACAAAGGGAATCGAGATAGACCTCGACAAGGGCATTGACGCTGTTCGCGCAGAACTCTCAAAGTATCCTGTAAGCACACGCGTCAACCTCAAGGGCACCATCATCGTGGCTCGCGACATCGCTCACGCCAAGCTGAAGGCTCGTCTGGACGCTGGTGAGCAGATGCCTGAATACTTCAAGAACCACCCGATTCTGTACGCAGGACCTGCAAAGACTCCGGAAGGATATCCTTGCGGATCAATGGGCCCGACAACAGCCAACCGTATGGACCCGTACGTTGACGAGTTCCAGGCTAACGGCGCCAGCCTTGTGATGATTGCCAAGGGCAACCGCTCACAAGTGGTTACAGACGCATGCAAGAAGCACGGCGGTTTCTATCTCGGCACCATCGGTGGCGTAGCCGCTGTTCTCTCACAGAGCAGCATCAAGAGCATCGAGTGCGTTGAGTATCCAGAGCTCGGTATGGAGGCCATCTGGAAGATTACGGTGGAGGACTTCCCCGCATTCATCCTCGTGGACGACAAGGGCAACGACTTCTTCCAGCAGCTTAAGCCCTGGTGCCCCAACTGCAAGTAATGACTACTGACGCATAAAAACACTTGTGGTCCCAACGATGCCACACAAACCATGACCTATAAAGGCTATTGGATATAGCGACATCGTTGGGACTCAAGATAATCTCTCATAATTTCCTGTTAAAGGAAAGGATACGAAATAAAAACCCCACATCCCAACATTATAATATATATATAGACAAAGAGTACAAACTGTACATTAAGATTACGCACTGCTACAAAACACACTACACGTTTAAAGACTTAACTACGATATAAAAAGAGAATCGCTAATTGTAAAATATAAAAACGTGTAATTATGGAAACTGCAAAGAACGATAAGAATGAGATTATGGTGAACTGCGTGAACAAGAAACTCGTCGCAGCAATCAAAAAACTGAAGATGGAAATACAAAGACGCATCGAACACGAACGCGAGCTGCAAAAGGCTTCACAGCCAAGCGCAAAAGCACTCGTTTCTGCAATCATCTTCAAGGACACAGAAGGAAACACACAGACGGTCTTGCAAGTAAAGACCTACGTATCACCACGTTTTCTGGAAAGATGCCTTAACAACCAGTGCCTTTGGGAACTTGATGAGTCGGCATACCCTACAGAGAACGGACTCTGCCGCGCCCTTGCTAACATGAAGCGCGATAAGGGCTATGAGATGAACGACATCTACAACATCAATGATTTTGAGACAGTTGTAAGCAACGCATAACGCTACAACTAAATTAGTAAACACCTCCATAACCGTGACAAAAGTCACGGTAGGGAAGGTTTGCACCCTAAATTATTATATTATTAGAAAAAAAAGATATACCTTTGCAATGGTTTACGAAGCGTAAGCCAAGGGGTGGCGGAACATTTCCGTCTGAGATAATACCCTCTGAGCTGATCCGGACAATACCGGCGTAGCGAAAAAAGGTACATACAAGACATAAAAAGCCATAACCCCTTTTTGTGTATTTATATAGTCTTAGGTATAGATTGCTAAGATTCAGGAGAACTATTAAAACATTTAAAAAGATGAAGAAAATCATCAGCGCAGCTATGGCTGCAGCATGTGTTGTGCCGTCACAGGCAGAGAACACACAGACAAAGCTCGACACCACTAACGTGCAAAACATCAGCGAGGTAGTGGTTAAGGCTGTTCGCGCTCCTCAGAGCGCACCATTCGCCATCACTAACGTACAGAAACAGCAGCTTCAGGATTTCGCCAAGAGCGGAAAGGAGCTTCCGTTCCTCTTCGCACGCACTCCGGGTGTGCTCTCATGGAGCGAGAACGGCGTGGGAACCGGTACAACATACATGCGTCTGCGTGGCGCTGCTGACAGCCGCATCAACGTAACTATTGATGGTGTGCCTCTCAATTCGCCTGAAGACCAGTGCGTATTCTGGGCCAACATGAACAGCTACGCTTCACTCTTGGGAAGCGCACAGATTCAGCGCGGTATCGGAACGTCCACTAACGGTGACGGTGCTTTCGGCGGAAGCATCTCGCTTGCGACTGCCACACCGGCAGAAACACCTGCTATGGAGCTTACCGGATCGTACGGTTCGTTCAATACAATGAACGCTGGAGCAAGCTTCTCAACAGGACTTCTCTGGAATCATCTCATCTTCGACGGCGCTTATCACGAAACAAGCACGGACGGATTTATCCACGGTACTGCAGGTCGCTCAGGATCTTACTACGGCGGACTGACATGGCTCGGCAACAAATACAAGATCAGCTATAAGAATATAGGCAACTTCGAGAAGACAGGACAGGCATGGAACGGAGTGGCTGCATGCAACTATGACGGCGACACAAGTCTGCGCGACTACGGCATGCAAAACTATACTGATATGTATGAGCACGGATTGGGCAAGTTTAACTCGCTCTATGAGGAGCTCATATTCCCTGACACCAAGGACGGAAAGTTCACCACCAAGCGCTATCAGATGCGCGACGGTAGCTATTGGGACAAGACCACGGACAACTTCTATCAGAACCACAACATCCTGAACTTCGCCTGGACGCCATCAGAGCACTGGAAGCATAGCGTAACACTCCACTATACTTACGGTTACGGCTACTATAAGGAGTTCAAGCAGAACACCACACTGGCTTCAAAGTTTGGTATCAACGAGACATACATCAACGACAGCGGCAAGACCAAGTATACCAAGTCTGACGCTATCCGTCAGAAGGGTCTTACACAGAACAATTACGGCGCACTCTATAACGTATCTTACACTGACGGTGCATGGGACGTTGTCGGAGGTGCCAGCATGCAACTCTTCCGCTGCAACCACTGGGGATACCTGACATACATCGCCGACGAGGCTATAGAGAAGAAGTATCTCGGAAACGGAAAGTATAAGTATTACGACTCGGACGCCAACAAGAACGACTGGAGCGCATTCATTAAGGCCAACTATAAGTTCGGCACCGGATGGAATTACTTCGTAGACTTGCAGATGCGCTACGTCAACTACACTACGGACGGCATCAACGACCGCTTTGTAAGCGACGCCAACGGTAAGTACACAAACCAGAATCTCGACATCAAGGAGAACTATTTCTTCGTCAATCCGAAGACAGGTATCAGCTACACGCACAACGGACACAAGGCATACGCATCACTCGCATACGCCAACCGCGAGCCGGAACGCAACAACTTCACAAACAACGGCAGCTACGGCGCACCAAGCCCGGAACGCCTCCTCGACCTCGAATGGGGCTATCAGTATCAGGGCAAGAACTGGTTTGCAGGCATCAACTTCTACTATATGAACTATGTCAACCAGTTTGTGATGACAGGAGAGAAGAGCGACATCGGCGAATCGCTGACCACCAACATCAAGAACAGCTATCGTCTCGGTGCTGAGATATCAGCAGGATGGAACCCGCTGTCATGGTTGTCGTTCGAAGGCAATGCCGCTCTCAGCCAGAACAAGCTGAAGAACTTCGACGAATGCGTGGAAGACTGGGACAACGGATCTACATGGAACCATTACGACAAGTCTACTCTCGCTTACTCGCCGTCTGCCATCCTCAACGGATTCGTGGATATCCACTTCGCTGGTTTCCGTGCCACATGGCACACCAACTACGTAAGCAAGCAGTATCTCGACAATTCAGAGAGCGCTGACCGCCAGCTTCCCAGCTACTCACAGACCAACATCAACGCCAGCTACACATTCAATTTCGGCAAGCGCGTGCTCGGTCTGAAGCAGGTGGTGCTCGGTGCTGACTTCAACAACGTCTTCGATCGTCACTACGCAGCATCAGGCTACGTATACTACGACTGGTATTATCAGGGCAAGCGCACATCAACACTCGCCTATATACCAATGGCAGGATTCAACTGCATGGGACATCTGACTCTTAAATTCTAAGTATGACAGAATATCTCTCCATCCATTGGCTCGACATCACCACCACCATCCTCGGCATCGCCTACATCGTACTGGAGTACAGGGCGAGCATTCTGCTGTGGATTATCGGCATAGTGATGCCAGCCATGGACATCTATTTATATTGGAGTCATGGACTTTACGGCGATGCCGGAATGGCGGTTTACTACACAGTTGCCGCCATTTACGGCTACGCTGTATGGAAGTTCGGACGCAAGAGTAAAGGAAAAGACGAAAGCGAGATGCCTATAACGCACTTCCCGAAACGCCTCATCCTTAAGACCACAGCCTCATTCTTCCTCGCATGGGGAGCCACGTATTACGTGCTGAAGGAGTATACGGGAAGTACGGTGCCCGTGCTTGACGCATTCACCAACGCCATGAGCTTCGTAGGACTTTGGGCACTTGCCCGTAAGTACGTGGAGCAATGGGTGTTCTGGATTGCCGTTGACGCCATCAGCTGTTACCTTTATATAATAAAGGGCATCCACTTCAAAGCTGGACTTTACGGTCTGTATGTCATTATAGCCGTAATGGGATATATGAAGTGGAAAAGAATGGCAATCAAAGAATAGAAGTATACTTAAAAACAAACTATGAATAAAAAACTACTGACAGGAGCTTTGGCTGCAATGGCCTTCCTCCTACCCTCTACCGCAGCGGGACAGACTGCGGACTTCAACATCATTCCGCGTCCGCAGCAGGTGAACGTCAGCAATGACGCACCGTTCACACTGAGCACAAAGACAGTCATCAGCCTTGGCACCAACAGCCAGGACATGAAGCGTAACGCCAATATGCTCGCTTCTTACATCGAGCAAGCCACAGGTATTCGCCCCACTGTCGGCAAGAGCAAGAACGGCACTGCCATCGTCCTCACCATCGACAAGACCATCGCCAATGCTGAGGGATACAAGCTGGACGCTGACGCAAAGCAGATACGCATCGCAGGAGCATCGGCAGCAGGCGTTTTCTATGGCATCCAGACCCTGCGCAAGTCGCTGCCTCTCGTCAACGGCAAGGCATCGAAGGTAAGCATTCCAGCCGTTCACATCACTGACGCACCACGCTTCGCATACCGTGGCACCCATCTCGACGTATCACGCCACTTCGTAACTGCCGACTCCGTGCGCCAGTTCATCGACATGCTCGCGCTGCACAACATCAACCGCTTCCATTGGCACCTTACTGACGACCAGGGATGGCGCATCGAGATAAAGAAGTATCCGTTGCTCACACAGATTGGTTCGAAGCGTGCACAGACCGTCATCGGTCACAATTCAGGCAAGTATGACGGCAAGCCTTACAGCGGTTTCTACACCCAGAAACAGATTCGCGACATCGTCAAGTATGCCGCAGACCGCTATATTACCATCGTTCCTGAGATTGATCTCCCCGGCCATATGCAGGCTGCTCTCGCCGCTTACCCAGACATGGGATGCACCGGCGGTCCTTACGAGGTGTGGCAGAAGTGGGGCGTGTCTGACAACGTGCTCTGCGCCGGCAACGACAAGACCCTTACATTCATTGACAATGTGCTGAAGGAAATCACACAGCTCTTCCCGTCGAAGTATATCCACGTCGGTGGCGACGAGTGTCCTAAGACCCAGTGGCAGAAGTGCCCCAAGTGTCAGGCTCGCATCAAGGCTCTTAACCTTGAGGCAAAGGACGGCCATTCTGCCGAGGAACGTCTGCAGAGCTACATCATCACACATGCTTCCAACTACCTGAAGTCGCTCGGACGCAACACAATAGGATGGGACGAGATACTCGAAGGAGGACTCGCTGAGGGCGCCACTGTTATGTCATGGCGTGGCGAATCGGGAGGCATTGCCGCAGCAAAGCAGCATCACGACGTGGTGATGACCCCTAACAGCTATCTCTATTTCGACTATTATCAGTCGCTCGACAAGGCCAACGAGCCTCTTGCCATCGGTGGTTACCTGCCGCTTGAGACCGTCTATTCTTACGAGCCGATGCCCAAAGAGCTTACAGCTGACGAGGCACGTCACATCATCGGCGTACAGGCAAACATCTGGACAGAGTATATGCCCACTTTCAAGCAGATGCAGTATATGGCTCTGCCCCGTTTGGCAGCACTCAGCGAGGTGCAGTGGAGCCAGCCCGCACTAAAGGACTACACCAGCTTCACCAACCGTCTGACAGAGTTCACTCACATGTATGACCGTCTCGGGTATAACTACGCCAAGCATCTCTACAACGTGGCTATCCATGTAGACAGCGACAATAAGTGGCGCGAGATTCTCATTCACATGACCACAGCTGGCAATGCTGAGATCCGCTACACACTCGACGGCACAGAGCCGACAGCCAACAGCACTCTCTATACAGGCGCTATCGTTTTGCAGAAGTCGGCAAAAATCCGTGCAGCTGCCTTCCGCGACGGCAAGAGAAGCAGCGTGACCAGCCAGGACATCAGCTTCAACAAGGCCACAGCATGCCCCGTAGAACTGCTCCAGCCCACTCACAAGAACTACACATACAAGGGTGGAACCACTCTCACTGATGGACTTCTCGGCGACAAGGGCTTCGGCACTGGACGCTGGCTCGGCTTCAGCGGCAACGACCTTGAGGCAGTCATCGACCTTAAGCAGAACACCGATGTCTCAAGCGTGAGCCTCAACACCTGCGTGGACAAGGGTTCATGGATTTTCGATGCACGCAACATCGAGGTGAGCGTGTCTGCCGACGGCAAATCATTCACAAAGGTGGCAAGCAAGTCACTCCCCGCACTTGAGGAGCAGACACCTGACAACATATATACTTACGAGCTGACTTTCCCACAGACCACCACACGTTACGTGAAAGTGACTGCCACATCAGAGCACAACATCCCTGAGTGGCACGACGGCAAAGGCAAGCCTGCTTTTCTCTTCGTTGACGAAATCAGCATTAAGTAGAGTTAGGAATTAGGATTTAGGAATTAGGAATTCCATCCCTAACAAATAATAAATAACAAATAATAATTACCAATTAAAAAAGGCTTTAATATTGGGCATTCATCACCAATATTAAAGCCTTTTTTATTATTCTTTTATATTCCAATCGCCTTACTTCTTCACCTTCGTAGCGAATACGAAGTAACCAATAAGGCAGCAGTAAGCCACGAGCGAAGCCACCTGCGACAGCGGATTGGCAAGCCATCCGCTCATCCATTCTTCGCTGACGAGATGTACGTCGCAGAAGCGCAGGATGGCAGAAACAACGCCCATGAGCGCACCACCGGCAATAAATCCGCTGGCAATCAGCGTACCTTTCTCATTGCGTTCACGGTTGACCTCCGGGTTCTTAGAGCGTGACGAAACATACCAGCTTACGATACCGCCCACAAGAAGCGGAGTGTTAAGCTCCAGCGGGATGAACATACCGAGAGCGAAGGCAATGGCAGGTATCTTAAAGTAAGTCAGCACCACGGCGATGACAGCACCGATGCCATACAGCGCCCAAGGAGCACCCACACCGTTCATCAACGGATCGATGACAGCAGCCATAGCATTAGCCTGCGGAGCTGCAAGCTGACCGCTTGCAAAACCGTATGTCTGATTGAGGATAATCATGACACCACCCACGGTAGCAGCCGAAACCAACGTACCGAGGAACTTCCATGTCTCCTGCTTCTTCGGTGTGGTGCCGAGCCAATAGCCGATCTTGAGGTCAGTGATGAATCCGCCAGCCATAGAGAGAGCCGTGCAGACCACGCCGCCCATGATAAGCGCAGCCACCATACCGCCAGTGCCTTTCATTCCAACAGCCACGAGCACCACAGAAGCAAGGATAAGCGTCATGAGCGTCATGCCCGACACGGGGTTAGATCCCACAATGGCAATGGCATTGGCAGCGACAGTAGTGAAGAGGAAGGCGATGCCAGCCACGAGCAGGATACCCACAACGGCGAAGAGCAGATTGCCCTCCATAACGCCGAACCAGAAGAACAAGAATGTCACGATGAGCGTAACGATGGAGCCAACGGCAATAATCTTGAACGAGATGTCGCGCTGTGTGCGGACAGTCTCTTCGCCGTCATTCTTACCACCCTTCATCTCTTTAGCGGCCAACGACACAGCACCCTTGATGATGCCCCATGACTTGATGATGCCGATGATGCCAGCCATAGCGATGCCACCGATACCGATGCTCTTGCCATAGTTCTTGAATATCTCCTCAGCGCTCATCTGACCCACAGTCTGCGTGATTTCGGGATTCCATATATTCAGCACCTGGTCATGGAACACGATGGACATACCGGGCACGATAAGCCACCATACCACGAACGAACCGAGGCAGATTATGAAGGCATACTTCAGACCGATGATATAGCCCAAGCCGAAGACAGCAGCTCCCGTGTTCACCTTGAAGACGAGCTTAGCCTTATCAGCAGCCATGGCGCCCCACTCCACCACACGCGTGGTAAAGGTCTCGTTCCACCATCCCACAGTGGCGACGATAAAGTCGTAAAGACCGCCTACCAGACCGGCGAGAAGCAGCGGCTTTGCCTGATTGCCACCCTTTGCACCGCTTACGAGCACCTGCGTCGTGGCAGTAGCCTCAGGGAAAGGATACTTGCCGTGCATGTCCTTGACGAAATACTTGCGGAACGGAATCATAAACAAGATGCCGAGGATGCCGCCGAGCAATGACGAAATAAACACCTTGACGAACGACACGCTCATCTCCGGATACTTGGCCTGCAGAATGTAGATGGCAGGGAGCGTGAAGATGGCACCCGCAACAATAGTGCCCGAGCAGGCACCGATACTCTGGATGATGACATTCTCGCCGAGAGCCTTGTTGCGCTTCGCAGCGGTTGACACACCCACAGCAATGATGGCAATGGGGATGGCAGCCTCAAACACCTGACCAACCTTCAAACCGAGATAAGCGGCAGCGGCAGAGAAGAGCATCGCCATTACGATACCCCACGTCACCGACCATGCGTTCACTTCCGGACACTCCCTCTTCGGGTTCATCACCGGCTCATACTGCTCGCCGTCCTTCAGTTCGGTGAAGGCATTTTCGGGAAGCTGAATGATTTCTTTTTCGTTTTCTTCCATGTTTAGTTATGTTTTATGGTTAATAATAATATGCTTATACAGAGTGAGTACAAAATTAATTAAAAAAGAGTGAAAAAAGAGGGTTACAATAATATTTCTGAACAAAACTGTAAGATGCGGAAATAAAAATGTGTAATTTTGCATTTGTTTTAACTACTACTGACAATAAACTATCTTATTTCATATTAGCATTAACATTTTTATTTATATAACCAATCACACTTTATGAGAAAGACAATACTGTCATTATGCCTTGCGTTTCTCGCTACGGCCTCATGGGCAGCCCCTGCCAAGAAAGGTCTTACGCGCGTAATACGCCTCACAGACGGCACAGAGCTGACCGTCGAGCTCAAAGGCGACGAGTTTCTGCATTACTATCAAGCAGCAGACGGAAAGTGCTACACCGACAACGGCAACGGCACCTTTGTGCCCTTCGACCTTGAGACAGGAAAAGCCAATGCCATGGCAAAGCGTGCTGCCATGCAGCAGGCAAGCCAGAAGATGAAAGCCAAGCCGCTGCGCTCTATGCAGCAGAACGCAGGTCCGAACAAGGCGTTCGGCGACGGAACCGGATATTACGGCAAGAAGAAGGGACTCATCATCCTCGTGGAGTTCCCCAACAAGAAGTTCAAGAACGGACACGACAACGAGTTCTACACAAAGCTTGCCAACAAGGAGAATTACGTGGATGGCGTATTCAAAGGTTCGGTACGCGACTATTATTATGCTCAGAGCAACGGTCAGTTTGAGCTGACGTTTGACGTTATCGGCCCCATCACCGCACCGGAGAACTATAACTACTACGGCCAGAACAACGCCAGCAATAGCGACTCACACGTAGGCACGCTCGTCGCATGGGCATGCAAGGAGGTAAAGGACAAGGTGGACTTTCATGACTACGACTGGGACGGCGACGGATATGCCGATCAGGTGTTCGTGCTCTACGCCGGACCCGGTGAGAACAACACCAACAACAGCGACCTCATCTGGCCGCACATGTTCTATCTCTCAAACAGCGACATAGGTCAGGCTGTATACATCAATGGTGTATACGTCGACACATACGCATGTTCTTGCGAGCTTAACGGATATGGCACAGCGGACGGTATGGGAACCATCTGCCACGAGTTCTCACACTGCCTCGGCTATCCTGACCTCTACGACACCACATACAGCGGCAGCTACGGTATGGACGCGTGGGACCTCCTCCATCAGGGATGCTACAACGGCAACGGATTCAGCCCCGCCAACCTCACCGGATACGAACGATGGATGGCAGGATGGACAACTCCCGTGGAGCTCAAGACCGACACCGTCGTAAGCGATATGAAGTCGCTCACAGACTACGGCGAGACATACATTATCTATAACGAGCAGAACAAGAACGAGTTCTACTTCGTGGACAACCGCCAGCGTACAGGATGGGACGAGAGTATTCCCGGCAACGGTCTTCTCATCACACACGTCGACTATAACAAGAAGGCATGGCACTCCAACAGCGTGAACAACGACCCCAACCATGAGCGCATGACTCCGTTCCACGCAGACGGATGGAACAACCGTACGGGTTCGTCAATGAGAACAGCGGACGGCGACCCCTATCCTTATCAGAACAACGACAGCCTTACAAACACTTCTATACCTGCCGCCACTCTCTACAATGTCAACGTGGACGGACGCCAGTATATGAACAAGGCCATGCTCGACATGAAGCGCAACGGTGACGGCACAATGTCATTCCGTTTCCGCGGTATGCAGGGCACATCCAACCATGAGCCGGGCGACGTGCTCTTCAACGAGACCTTCAACGGATGCGCCTCAACGGGTGGCAACGACGGCATCTTCAACAAGGGTGCCAACGGATCGTTCAAGCCTGACGTAGCAGGATGGACATACTCTAACAAGGCTTACGGCGCCAACAAGTGCGCACGCTTCGGCACCGTGACTCTCCCCGGCGATGCCATCACTCCTATCTTCAGTATCAACGGCAAGACCGTCCTCACATTCAAGGCAGCTCCCTGGCTTGGCAAGGACAACACGCTGGACGTATTCTGGGGCAACCAGATGCTGAAGCGCATCTTCATGGACGACGGCAAGTGGACAGACGTTACCATTGAGTTCGAGGGAACCGGATATAACTCGCTGACCTTCTCAGCTGAGGACCGCTTCTTCCTCGACGAGGTAAAGGTGATGGTTCCGTCTGGCGAGACCGGCATCGTTACTGTAAACAACGATAATCTCAAGAACGTACGCAAGGGTGTCTACACCATTGACGGACGTTATCTTGGAACAGACGTCAACCGTCTCGGTAAGGGCCTCTACATCGTAGACGGCAAGAAGATGGTGAAGTAATATACAATTGAGAGTTAAGAGTTGAGGGTTGAGAGTTATGATTACCTTAGATAACAATCAGAATTTTATCTATAAAACAAATCATAACTCTCAACCCTCAACTCTTAACTTTTAACTTTTAGAAGCTATAGTAAAGTCGTGCGCTTAGCACCGTGAAGTCGCCATTGGCATTATTTACATACTGAAACGTTGGCTGTATGGCTATATTCTTGTTTATCTGTCTTTTCCACGTCAACTCCAACGAATATTCATTTCCCTGATGATAACGTGCATACTGTCCTGACACGCCACACTCATTGAGGCTGTCGCGGTAAGCGCCTCCAATCTCCGCATACCTGTAACATCCGCTCCTATGGGACGTATTCTCCGAATACTGTGCCATGAGCGACACGTCCTTGTCCGCCGACCTCCATAAGCTCTGTTCGCCATACACCCACCAGGCGCAAGTGGTCTTTCGCTCTGCCTCTTCAGCAGACACCATCTCGCCCTCATCGTCAATGCCGAACTGGCGCGTATGGACAGCCACGCCTGCAAAGTAATTGCCACGATCGTGCGAATACTCCAGCTGAGCCATGTCGAAGATGCCGTCCTTCTTCGGACGTACGAGGAACGGATTGTCACCGTGTTTCCATCCGTTATATCCCACACCGTTATACAGACTGTTGCAGAACAGCCATCCTCCCTTCTGCACGTCAAAGTAGACTGTCAGCCCAGAGAAGGGATAATTGGCTATAGGATAACTTGACGCTATCGTGGGCACGATGCCGCAAGAGCTGTTGGTGAAGAGCGCCGTTATGTCAGACGTGAAGAAGTCTTCATTCACATTGCGCACACCCACGAACACATGCCCCGCCTTCCATTCATGCATGTAGCCCAGCACGGCAATGCCGCCGAACATATTGTCAGCTTCAATGTTGGAGAAGCCCTGCCAGTCGTCAATGATGCCGTCGTTGGTCTTAGCCACATGCAGCGTGGCAGCCTCAAAGGTGCCCCCGTTCCACAGCGGGACGTTAAGCTCCAGTCTGAGCAGATTCACAAAGTTGGTGTTCTTGTTCATGTCCCACTGCCATTCCGCAGTATATACGCCACTGAACTTCTGGGCTTGGGAAGACGAAAAATTCATAATGTTAAATAATAGTGTAAGAGCAATTATACGCTTCATTCTTTTTTCTTTCTATTCTTCTTAGTTTTATAAGGCATTCTTATTGTAGTAGCAAAGGTATAACTTTTCGGTATTTTACGCAAATATTCCTAACTTAGAAATCCTCCTGCGGCGTTTCCCTCCTGTCCCATCCAGCGCTGCTCACCTCTGGACGCGAGCGCAGACGCGACACCACAAGGTCGAGCAACACCTTGTGTTCGCCCAGTATCTGTATGTCGCAGCATACCATTACGTTCTTCTCGCCATCACCCTTATAGAACATCGAGTTCATCTTCACCTCCTTGTTAAAGGCGAGCGTGTCCATGATGATGCTCTGAATCAAGTCCGACGCACTTCGCTGACACTCCACGCGTATGGTGTAATGATAAACCTTGGTGGTGCACTTCACAATGTACTTGCATAAGGGTCGGAGCAGACAATGCGTCAGCAGCACGAATATCACCAGCACAAATCCTTCCTTATACATAGCCACGCCCGAAAGCGTTCCACATGCAGCCGAACACCATATCGTCGCTGCCGTATTCAGACCTCTAACGGTGAATCCCTCCTTCAGAATAAGACCGCCACCCAGGAAGCCAATACCCGAGACAATCTGCGCCGCCACACGTGAAGGGTCGCCACCGTCCGTGGTCATCGTTACAGACAACACCGTGAAAGCAGCCGACGCCAACGAAACAAGGATGTTGGTGCGAAGTCCGGCATTATGCTGACGGAACTGCCGCTCCAAACCAATCAATGCGCCCATCAGAAAGGCGCAACCTATTCTGAACATATAATCAGTCATTCCTATCATTTTATTATTTATTAGTGATTAGTGATTAATTATTAGTGAGTATGTGTGTTAAAAAAAGTGTATAATAGGCATCCTGCTGTCGTACCGTGTGCTCACACGATGGCTCAAGACACTGTATATAAAGGCGTTTAAGCGCTGGTTATAAAAGAGAGTTGTCATAAAACAATAAAAAACAATCGGTCAGACAAAGGGTTTATCTATAAATACTTGATTGAACTTTCGCAAGTTCAGTACTTGATAAGTCTTTGTCTGACCGATACGTATGACGGCTTGAGGTTGCAGGAGTAGCTTTTACACTTCCTTCCAATCCACCAGTCCCTTTCCCTTGTCATCCAGTTCTATGGCAATAGCAACGACTTTTCGTTTGTCAGCTTTGAATGGCTCGGTATATTGCTTGGTTCTTATTTGTTCGGTTGCTGCGTCAATACCACCGTTGTTGCTTAGCTTCAATTCAAGGACATAAATGAAGTTGGTTGTTTCCACCACCATGTCTATTCTGCCCGTAGCAATCATCTTCTCTACTTCCACCCTACAACCGATGGCATTAAAGATGGTGCTCAATATCAAATACAATCTTGTATAGAGCCTTGCGAACTTCATGGTTTGGAATGCCAAGCATATAGATGCCTTCTGTATAACTTTTTATTGTAAGATATCCCGATTGGTAGAGGAACAGTTCAGCACCTCCTCCTGTCACATCCGAAGTCTCCAAAGTATCGCTGTCTATTGGGCAATCTTCAAAATTCTTCATTTTTATCTCCATGTCATCCACAAATTTAGGAAGCAGTGAGGTAGCACCGGATGAAGCCCAATAATTCTTCAGTTTGGAATCAGCAAGGGCATTGATAAGACAGAACGGATTGAATATATCCACCATATTTTCATGGCAGAAATGATAGCCATCGTAATATGCTGTCAACTGTGCTACGGCTTCATCGAATGTCCATCCTTTACTTACTGCCAGCTTGTTGATTTCCGGCTTGAAATTACGCAGCATCTCTTCTTTGGTAATGCCGCAGATGGCAGCATATTCCGGGTCGAAACTGATGTTACTCAGATTATTGAGCACAGAGAAGAGAGAAATCTGTGTAAACTTGGTTATGCCTGTGATGAAGACAAACTTCTCGTATTTGTCGTTGGCTTTCAATATGGCAAACACCTCTCTATAGATGCTTGTGCATGCTTCGTGCTGAGGAGTCTTCCATGAATGCTGCAATGGAGAGTCGTACTCATCTATGAGGATAGCCACTTGTTGTCCGGTTTTGCTGTAAGCACCCTCAATTATGTTCTTGAATCTTACGGCAAGGGAGCTATCTTGGCGCACAACAATTCCATACTCCGTCTCTAAAGTATGAAAAGCATCGTCAAGATAACTTCGCACTGTTTCAGGTCCAGCACCTGCCTGACTCATATCAAATCGGACGACAGGTCGCTTCACCCATTCCTTCTCCATTTCCATTATCTTCAACCCCTCGAATAGTTCCTTCTTTCCCATGAAGTAGGCTTCGAGAGTATCAACCAGCACCGACTTGCCAAAGCGGCGTGGGCGGCTCAGGTAATTATACTTCTTTCCTTCATTGGCAAGTTGCCAGATAATATCAGTCTTGTCAACATAAAGGTATCCTTCCTTTCTCATTTCCTCAAAAGACTGGATGCCTACTGGCAATCTTCTATTGTTTGTCTTTACCATAATATCCAACTCGTTGGTTTCTTATTGCAAATATACAATGGTTTTTTCAAATATCCATGCTTTTTCTTCTTTCTTTGTAGATTAATGTGTAGTGGCGATTATATGTGGAGCAGTGGCTCTAATAACTTTCTAATACCGTTCTAATAAATTTCTAACTGATGCTACGGAATACTTTGAGTAGTTTTGCACCGCGAAACAAAAAACATAGTAAATCCATAAAAGAAAAGCATTATGTGGAATACTAAAAAGAACAAAGTACAGAAGACCTTCAATGCCGAGAGGGTATTGATGGCAGCAAAGACACCAATTGAGGAAGTGTTTGCTTACTTCCAGACCACATCGTTAGGACTCGTCGACGAAGAGGTTGAGAAGCGTCAGTCGCTTTATGGAAAGAACGAGATTGAGCACGAAAAGAAGAAGCGTCCGTTGGTGATGCTTGCCAAGGCGTTCATCAATCCCTTTGTGGGTGTGCTCACCGTGTTGGTGGCTGTCTCGTTTGTCATGGATGTGTGGATGGCTGATCCGGCCGACAAGGATTGGACTTCAATCATCGTCGTTTCGACCATGATAATCCTTAGTACCATACTTCGCTTCTGCCAGGAGTGGAAAGCCAACCGTTCGAGTGAGGCATTGCAGAAGATGGTGACAAATACTTGTTATGTGATTAGAGCAGGAGCTGCAAGTCGTGGCGGTTCACCTGGCGATGAGATAAGCAATGAGGAACTTGTGCCAGGCGATGTTGTCATGCTCTCGGCAGGCGACATGATACCTGCCGACATACGCATCATAGAGTCGAAAGACTTGTTTGTAAGCCAGTCGAGCTTGTCGGGTGAGTCGGATTCTATTGAGAAATATCCCAATCTGTCAAGACAGCGCAAGCACTCGGGCTGTATTGTTGACTTGGACAACATCTGCTTTATGGGCTCGAATGTGGTAAGTGGTTCTGCCAAGGGCATAGTCTTTGCGACGGGCAACCATACCTATCTTGGTACAATAGCCAAGAGCGTGGCTGGACATCGTGCAGCTACGGCTTTCGACAAGGGCATTACCAAGGTGAGCCTGTTGCTCATACGCTTTATGCTGATAATGGTTCCAGTCGTGTTTCTTGTGAATGGCATCACCAAAGGCGACTGGATGGATGCCTTCATCTTTGCCATATCCGTGGCTGTGGGTCTTACGCCCGAGATGCTTCCAATGATAGTAACCGCCAACCTTTCAAAGGGAGCGGTGATGATGTCAAGGAAGAAAACCATCGTTAAGGACTTGAATGCCATACAGAACTTTGGCGCAATGAACATTCTTTGCACCGATAAGACAGGAACACTTACGCAAGACCATATCGTGCTGGAGCGTCATGTAAATGTAGACGGAACTGAGGATAAGGCGAACCGCATCCTGCGACATGCCTATTTCAATAGTTACTTTCAGACGGGACTGAAGAATCTGATGGATCGTGCCATCCTCTCGCATGTCAAGGAACTTGGACTTGAGACTCTAAGCAGCTCGTATAAAAAGGTGGACGAGATACCGTTTGACTTTACAAGAAGACGTATGTCGGTGGTAGTGGAGGACATGAATGGCAAGCGGCAGATTATCACCAAGGGAGCCGTTGAGGAAATGCTCACGGTATGCGCGTATGCTGAATATGATGGCGAGGTGCTGCCTTTGACTGATGTAATGCGCAGCAAGGCTCAACGTATCGTAACGGAGATGAATGCTCAAGGCATGAGAGTGCTGGCATTGGCACAAAAGAGCTTCTTGAGTAAGGAGAACAACTTTGCCATTGATGACGAGAAGGACATGGTGCTCATTGGTTATCTTGCCTTTCTCGACCCGCCAAAGGAGTCGGCAGCACAGGCTATAAGCCAGTTGCATGAGCATGGAGTGGAGGTGAAAGTGCTTTCGGGAGACAATGAGGCTGTAGTGAAAGCAATATCACGACAAGTGGGCATTAATACCTCTGCCTCTATCACAGGTCCTGAACTTGAAGTTATGAGCCGTGAGGCTAAGATGAAGACCGTGACCGAGTGCATCATCTTCTCAAAGCTCACTCCCATGCAGAAAGCCGAGATAATCCAACTGCTGCAAGCAAGTAATAATACGGTTGGTTTTCTTGGCGATGGCATTAATGATGCTGCGGCCTTGAGAGAGTCGGATATTGGTATTTCGGTTGATTCGGCTGTTGATATAGCGAAGGAGAGTGCCGACATCATCCTGCTTGAGAAGGACTTAATGGTATTGGAGAATGGTGTGCTTGAAGGTCGTAAGACATTTGGTAATATCGTAAAGTACGTCAAGATGACAGCCAGTTCTAACTTTGGCAATATGTTTAGTGTGTTGGCTGCGAGTGCATTCTTGCCATTCCTTCCGATGCTGCCTATTCATCTCTTGATTCAGAATTTGCTATACGATATATCTCAGACCACCATTCCATTCGACCGTATGGATAGCGAGTATCTGCGCAAACCACGTGTTTGGGATTCTGGCGATTTGAGTAGGTTTATGATATGGATAGGTCCTATCAGTTCGATATTCGATATTGCTACGTATTTGCTTATGTGGTGGGTGTTCAAGTGTCAAGGTCCGGATATGGAATCGCTGTTCCAGTCGGGATGGTTTGTTGAGGGCTTGCTGTCTCAAACGCTTATTGTACATATGATTCGCACACGCAAAGTGCCATTCATACAAAGTTCAGCCTCATGGCCCGTAATGCTCATGACCTTCTCTATCATGGCAATAGGCATCTGCATACCATTTACATCGTTCGGTAGCTCAATAGGACTCACACCTCTGCCTCTATCGTATTTCCCATGGCTCATAGGCATCCTGTTGTCGTATTGCGTGTTGACACAATGGTTGAAGACACGATATATAAGGGTATTTAAGCGTTGGTTGTAAGGGAGAGTTGCCATTAAATAATAAAAACAATCGGTCTGGCAAAGATCTTATCTATAAAAACTTGATAAGTCTTTTTTCATAGACTACAGATGGCTCGGGTGTAAAACCCCGAACCATCTGTAGTATGACAGACACGGGACGCAATGCCATGATGAAATATGTGGAGGCATTGAAGACATACTCCTTGATTTTTTCAGAAGACTTTGGAGCGAAGGCATATGATATCAGTATTACACAAAGTTGTCCCTTTAATAATTCCAAATATTGTCAGAAGTCTTCTTGCGACGACTCCTTTTTCTCCCAACCCACACTATATACTTCTGAGCGTGAGCGAAGTCGTGACACAACAAGGTCTAACAGAACTTTGTGCTCGCCTAATGTTGCCATGTCGCAGCATACTGTGACACGCTCGTCATCGCCTTTGTAGAACAGAGAGTTAAGCTGTACATCTTGGTCGAAAGCGAGAGTGTCCATTATAAGCTTTTGTATGCTGTTCGATGCGTTTCGCTGACATTCGGCACGTATAGAATAGTGGTATACTTTGGCTGTGCGTTTTTCAAGAAGTGCGCATAGCGGACGGAAAAGGCAATGAGTCAACAATACACATATTACCAATATGGCTGCCTCTTTATAGAGTCCGACTCCAGAAAGAGTGCCACATGCTGCCGAACACCATATAGTGGCAGCTGTATTCAGACCTCTCACCGTTAATCCGTCCTTTAGAATGAGTCCTCCACCCAAGAAACCAATACCCGAAACTATCTGTGCTGCTACACGAGAAGGGTCGCCGTTGCCAGTAGTCATAGAGTAGGACAAAATAGTAAATGCTGCTGCACCTATCGACACTAAAATATTGGTACGCAGTCCAGCATTACGCTGGCGTATTTGTCGTTCCACTCCAATAAATGTGCCCATCACGAAGGCACATCCTATTCTTGTAAGATATTCAGAAAACAGAATCATAACTATTTGTTTTTTTTCTTGCAAAGATATCGTGTTTTATTGGTAGTGGGTATTAGAAAAAAATTAGAGTGTGATTAGAATCTAATTAGAACAAATTCTAATAGTTTTCTAATACCGATTATTCTGTTTTATTTGTGGAAATGATGTAACTTTGCACCCAAACAAGACATGAGAAATGTATGATTAGTATATTGGTGATAGAGGACGAAAAGCGAGTGGCCGATCTATTAAAGATTGGCTTGGAGGAGAATGGCTATCAGGTTATGGTGGCTTATGATGGCGAGATGGGATTGCGCTTTTTCCATACCAATTCTTTTCAGCTAATTATATCGGATATCATTCTGCCAAAACTCAATGGTTTTGAGGTGTGTCAGCAAATTCGTAAAACCGATGAGCAGATACCCATTCTGATGCTTACGGCATTGGGAACTGCCGACGACAAGTTGGAAGGATTTGATGTAGGAGCTGACGATTATATGGTGAAGCCTTTCGACTTTCGCGAACTCTTGGCAAGGGTAAGGGTGCTGTTGAAGAGACGTGCCATATCGAGCGTTGATGTTGTTAAGGAGATGAAGTATGCCGACTTAACAATCAACCTTGAGCGACAAGAAGTAACAAGAAACAATATACCCATAAAACTCTCGCCAAAAGAATACAGTTTGCTGGTGTATCTTGTTGAGAATGTTGAAAAGGTAGTGAGCCGTGTAGAAATAGCAGAGAAAGTATGGAATACTCACTTTGATACTGGTACTAACTTTATTGATGTCTACATCAACTATCTGCGCAAAAAGATGGATAAGAACTTTGATGTAAAGCTAATTCATACCAAACCTGGTGTGGGGTTTATATTGACAAGTAGACAAGTATACAAGTAGACGAGTTGATTGTTGATTGTTGGTGAGTTGAGAGTTGATATTTGATTTGCAAACTTAATTTTCCTTTTATCTATATGAAAATCAGAACAGCCCTTACTTTAAAATATACTTGTGTCACAGCAACAATATTCTTGCTGTGTACGGTTCTTATTTATCTTGTTAGCGAGCATACTCGCGACCAAACCTTTTTTCGAAACCTTAAAAGCGAGGGCATCACTAAGGCCAATCTCTTTCTTGCAGGTCAGGTGGACGCTCGTACCATGCAGTCGGTATATCTTAACAATCGTAAGTTTATCAACGAGGTGGAAGTGGCTGTTTATACTACTGACTTCCAAATGCTATATCATGATGCCATACATAATGACATAGTGAAGGAGACGCAGGGCATGATAAACGCGATATTGAAGAAGAAGGAGATAGAATTTCATATAGGCAAGTATCAAGGTATCGGTATGGTCTATATGTATAAGGGCAAGCAATATATAGTTACTGCCGCTGCCTACGATGGTTATGGCTACAGCAATCTTGTGGGGTTACAAGAGGCCTTGATTATAATGTTTATAGTAGGTTTGCTCTTGATCTTTGTTGCTGGATATTTCTTGGCACGAATGTCACTGAAGCCTATCCGTAATATCGTGAATGAGGCGGAGATGATAACGGCATCGCACATTAACCGTCGCATACCGGTAAAAAACGAAAAGGATGAATTGGGGGAACTCAGCATTGCCTTCAATGAGTTGCTTAAGCGTCTGGAAATTTCCTTTGAGTCGCAAAAACAGTTTGTCAGCAATGTGTCACATGAATTGCGCACTCCTTTGGCTGCCTTGACAGCCGAGCTTGACGTGTCGCTGCAAAAGGAGCGCACCTGCGAGCAGTATCGCCACGCTATGCTTAATATGCAGCAGGATGCAAAGCGAATGACACGACTGATTGACGGACTGCTCAATCTTGCCAAGGCTGATTATTGCAAGGAGGAGATAAGTATGAGGGAAGTTAGATTGGACGAACTGTTGCTTGATGTTAGAGAATTAATAATGAGAGCACATCCCGACTATAATATTGAGTTGGTTTTTGGCAATGAAGATGACGACGACGACCGACTTATAACCACGCTCGGCAATCCTTATCTGCTGAATATAGCATTCTCTAATCTGATAGAAAACAACTGCAAATATTCGGCAAACCATTCTTCTATGGTGCAAATATCCTTTAGAGATAAGTGGAGCGTTGTACGAATGTCTGACAACGGTTTCGGAATGTCTGACAAGGATAAGGAGAATCTTTTCACTTTGTTCTATCGTGGAGCTAAAGAGCAGACAGTTGATGGTCACGGCATAGGTATGACCCTCGCCCATAAGATAGTCAGTCTGCATGGAGGAAACATAGTAGTAAATTCAGAACAAGGCAAAGGCACTATTTTTGTTGTGGAGTTGCCGCATGTGTGATGCTACTGTCGGCAAACCATTTTATTTACACTTCCTTCCAATCTACCAATCCTTTTCCTTTCTCATCCAGTTCTATGGCAAGAGCAACGATTTTTTATGTTGATAGAGATGTGTATCTCTATCTGCCAGGAGAAACAGCTATGGCACTAAACGTTGCTGAGCAAATAGCAAAGTTATGATTTATTGTAAACAAAGGTTAAATAATGGCTATTTTATTGCAAATCATTTGGTTTATAAAATAAACTAAGCTAAATTTGCAACCGTAATCATTAGTGTTAGAAGAGAATAATGCTGGCTAAAGCAAGTGAGAGTCGACCTCCTTGCTTCTCTTTTTCCAAAGATGGTTTATAAAATAAACTAAGTGTTTAACCTGGCACATCGCGTTTGATATAGGCAATAAGTGTGTCGCAATAAAGTAAGAAAAAATGGAAGAGAAGAAGATTTCGGAGCAGGAGAGTCTTGAGCTTATCACTCGGATGATAAATCAGACAAAGAAGGATTTGTCTGTAGGCAATGGTAACAGTTTCCTTATGTGGGGCTATCTTAGTGCAGCAATATCGTTGGCAGTAATCGTCATGTTGCTCGCAACCAACGACCCAAGATATGCTTGGCTCTACATGGTCATACCTATAGCAGGATTCACAGTCTCAGGCATAAAGACCTACAAGGCAAAGCGTAAGAGTCATGTGGCAAGCACTTATGCAAGCAACACTATAAATAATGTGTGGGCTATTATTAGTGCCGTGTTTGCAGTCTACGCCATTAGCTGCCTTTTACATTTCGGAGAAGTAAGGAGTTGGAATGGAATGTTTTTGTTGGGTATGTTGTTGCCGAGTATAGGCACATACACCACTGGCGTGATACTTAAGGAGAAGTCGATACAGATGTGCGGACTTCTTGGTGTAGTGATTGGTACAGGACTGCTTCGCGACTTTGTTTGTGGTGAACAAGTTATCAGTATTATGCAGATGGGACAGATGGTCTTGTCCTTTGTCATTACCCTTATCATCCCCGGACATATCCTTAACTTCAAAGCAAAAAAGCAACAATAATGAAAGAGTTGGATCCATTACTCCATAGCCAGTTGCGTCTTGCCGTAATGTCGATTCTGCTGAATGTAGAGGAAGCAGACTTCAACTATATCAAGGAAAAGACAGAATCGACGTCAGGCAACCTTAGTGTACAGTTGGACAAACTGGTCACAGCAGGCTATATATCAAAGACTACAGATGGCTCGGGCGTAAAACCCCGAACCATCTGCAAGATGACAGACACGGGGCGCAATGCCATGATGAAATATGTGGAGGCATTGAAGACATATTTTGCAGGGTTGTAATAAGCGGTTGTAGAATGCAAAATGTACTTATATGATATTCGTATTTGACATTATTCTATTAATGCCAAATACGATATCAAGAAGCTTGTATGTTTCAATGAATAACAGTATCTTTGTTGCGGAAAATCTATGAAAATCCGCAATACAAACAAATAAATACATGATGTATGATTGAACGTATATGCCATATTGACAATAAGTTAGAGGATAGTATATTCTTGTTTGGTGCCCGTCAGACATGGAAAAGTACTTTTTTGCGTCAGAGCATACCCTATGTATTTATTTCTCCTTGTGAGTGCTGAGATTTCCGACTTCGATTTACAACAAGCTATCAATTATAGAATGTTGCCACCGCATTATTTGGCAAAGACAATCTTTTAGGATTCCGTGTACCTGCTTATACCAAGACAATGAAACGCAGATTGGTGCAGGCTCCTCGATTCTATTATTTTGATATAGGTGTAGCCAATCATTTGTTGCATCATAAGGAATTGGTGAGAGGTACGGCTGAGTATGGTCATGCTTTCGAACACCTTGTAATTCAAGAGTTAAGGGCTTGGCTCAGTTATAAGGAAAGTACGGAGCAGTTAAGTTATTGGAGGGCTTACACTGGTCAAGAGGTGGATGCCGTGATTGGTGATGCGAGAGTAGCAATAGAGATAAAATCCGTAGAAGAAGTATTGCCAAGACACCTTAAGGGCTTGAAGACCTTCGCCTCAGATTATCCTGAAAGCAAGTTGTTGATAGTTTCGTTAGATCCTATCAACAGAAAGACGGGAGATATTGAGTGTGTCTATATCCTCGATTTCTTCAAAAGACTCTGGAGCGAAGGTATATGATTTGCGGAAATACACAATATTTGCATTTCTAACGCTCAATACTATGAGCTGAGCGCACAACTAAATCGTTGGTGCGAAATTCTTGAGTTTTGAGCGTGCAGCGATAGTGTGCTGACATACAGCTGATTATGTTGCTGTGAAAAGAATTGTGCAATGAATGACGGAGCCAAACAAGCATCATTAGGTTGCAATAGTGCCACTTTTACACTCCAATACAGCCACTATTGTCATGCAAAAGAGCCACTATTGCACTCTTATAGCGTTACTATTG
>ERZ1023617.62-NODE-62-length-48075-cov-17.299271_pt1 | contig 48075 bp, 38 predicted proteins | sample MGYA00380328_ERZ1023617 | MGnify/ENA primary metagenome ERZ1023617 (study PRJEB33179, sample SAMN07448977) | human gut metagenome | biome: Human-gut; feature: Human associated habitat; material: Faeces | host: Homo sapiens | place: India: Bhopal | collected...
CCCTAGCTGGTCCACACTTCTATCATAGCAACTTATGCCTCGGCGTAGGTTGCTTCTTTGGTTTTTTCGGGGAACAAATGATTATTTTATAGAGAAAACACTACTACTTCCTCCGCAGCATTTTTTTATAAGCCGAAGGAGTTTGTCCCATTTTGCTAACAAAATATCGACGGAAACTACTGATGGAGTTAAAGCCCGATTGGTTAGCAACTTCCTGCAACGATAGGTCGGTAGACGCAAGCAAAGTCATGGCATGCTTCACACGCCAATTATTAACATACTCATAGAACGTGGTGTTTAACTGCTGATTGATGTAGTTTGACACATAAGTTCGATTGGTACCCAACTCTTGCGCCAAATCATTGATATTTAGTTGTGGGTTTAAATAAATGCGCTTACTACTAAAAACGTGCTCGAATGCCTCATCAAAATGATAACGAGGCAAATTGCTGGCAGATTCAATACACTCCGTAGTTTCGACAGCATGCTCTGCAGACATTTCAACACTTACGGTTTCTTCCTTACTCGTTGCCGTCAATAATTCGAGCATATCCTCTTGCCGATACACAAAGTAACACAATAGGCCCAAAATAATGGAACACAGCACATTATAGACTGCTGCTCCATAGGGGCTGTTGCTTTTGGTGGCAATGAACCACACAACAGCCAAAGCTACATATAGGAACCAAAACAAACGCATCCAACGCAATGATAGTTTATCGTCTGACGAAAAATTAGCTACCAACTGCTTATTGAACTGCCGCACTGCCACAAAGCCATAAGAGATAACGAAAATGGAGTGTAGAAAAGCCATCAGCATGATGCTATCGTAGATAACAAGCATGGGCTTAACGATATATGCCGTAAGCCCCACCATGTAAGGCGCAAAATTAACGATTGCAAGCAAAGGGCGCATACTCTGCAAATGCGTTAAGCGATAAAGGAGCAATAATGCCAAAGGAACAACCGTCATCTGCAGCATATCGGTAATAGGTATTTCGTTTTTGCCCAAAAAGTTGTGTATAAAGAATACGTAAAATTCAAACAGACTTATCAATAGCAAATAGAGCATGAAGTAGAAAGCAGAGCGCTGCAATTGATGATGGCGCCCCTTAATATACAAGGCAATGGTACCCAATATTTGGAACATAAAAAACAGCCCGCACGAAAAGTCACGAAGCCGCATGGATATTTCAGTATGCATGTCGCTTTTTTAGATTGTTAATGTTTCATCGGGTTCAAAATTACTTAGAAAGTTCTAAAAAGTCAGCTTTTTGTTTCAAAAACTTCCATTCCCCTGTTCTAAACAATGCTTCATTGCGTAAAAAACAAGCGTCAAAACGTACAAAACATTCATACTCAGCCATTTTGCACATAAATGGTTGCACAGCATTCCCTATATTTGTAAGCAAAACATACCTCATATTACTAAAACCTAAACGTTATGAGAATACTACTTCACACACTCCTTGCAGCATTTTATTGCTGCCTGGCAATATCCTCCTTGCCTACACAAGCACAGGAGATTTGGAACGGAGAAATAGACAAGAATCTCCAAGGGACAGGTTCTGTATCCGATCCATTCCTTATTAAAACAGCCAACCAATTGGCAGGTCTGGCTAAAAGAGTAAATGCAGGCGAAGACTTTAAGGACAAACACATCCGTTTGGATGCAGACTTGTTTATGAGCGATGCGTCGAAACCCAGTGCCGAAAAAAAGCAGTGGACTCCCATTAGTGGCATTTTCTATAAACAGTTAGGAGCATGGGAGTGGAGCTCAGACACACTCTACTTTAGAGGGCACTTTGATGGTGCAGGGCACACCATACATAATCTCTATTACAACCAAGTGCCCGATTTTGGGAAAGTAGACATAAATGACCCCACCAGCGACATCCGACTTGACTTTTCGGGTTGGAACAAAGGCTTGTTCGGCTATGTGGATGGAGGCTCCATTAGCAACCTAAAGTTAGAAAACGACACCATTATAGGTGCCGTAGCCATTGGCGGTATTGCTGCCATTAACCGAGGCGGAACCATCAGTCACTGCTCTGTGACAGGCTTTGTAGGCTCTGTTGAGAGTGGACCATGCGGTGCCATTGTGGGCTTAAACAATGGAGGCATTGTGGAGTTCTGCACAGCCAATGCTACCACTAAAGGAACACGCGCTGCAGGCGTATTGGTAGGAACCAACACTGGATCCAAAGCTATTATTCGCGACAGCCATGCCGAGGGCAAATGCCACGTAACTCAATACCGCGCAGGCGGTTTTTGCGGAGAACAAGTTGATGGTGCACTCATAGAGCGCTGTTGGGCCAATGTGGAGGTAACAAACAGTGCCTACAAATATGCCAGTTTCGATTGTGCAGGTTTTGTTTCGAACAACGATGGCATCATACGCGAGTGCTACTCTACGGGCAACGTTACCTCGCCCAAAAGTGCCGCAGGCTTTGTTGCTTGCAACGTAGGTCGCATTGAGTCGTGCTATTGCACAGGCAATGTCACAGTAGGAGGCTGGGGCTGCACAGCTTCTGCCTTTGTAGGCGAAAATGGTGTAGGCAGTAGCAATTGGGGAGAAATTTTGAACGATAATCCTGGCGTTGCCATCAATTGTTTTGGCACGGGCAGATGCACAGGTTCCGACGACCAAGCTTCACTAGCAGGCTTCCTTTCCACCTATTGGAACGAATCGCCTAATAGTTCGCGTACTCTTTTTTGCTCATACAACAGCACCAATAATCCCATTGCTGACGTCAACCTACGCACAAAAGGAGGCTCTATCCCCAAAACTACACAACAAATGCAAAGCCAAGAGTTTGTTGACACACTCAACATGGTTGCCGCATGGATGGGAACAAGCACATGGACTTATCGCCCAGGTAATTACCCCATCCCTACTGGGGTAAAAAGCAACGACCTTACTAACTACATAGGTGGTGGCGATGGCACAAAAGAACATCCCTACCTCATAAGCACCAAAGAGCACCTACTCAGTTTCGCTCAACTAAGCAACTTGGGATGGGACTTCCGTGATCAGTACATCCAACAAACGGCTGACATCGACCTCAATCTGCCTCAAGCACAATGGAACGAAGAGATGCCCACCGAATGGATTCCCATTGGGCAAGGTGCTAATCGCAACAACATGGGCGAAGACAATGGCAATGCCTTCACCTTCCGCGGTTGTTACGATGGCGACTATCACGAAGTGCGCAACATGTACATCAATAGCCACTATGATGATATGGGCTTCTTTGGCGTGCTCAACCATGGTGCCACCATCAAGAATTTGGGCGTTACCAACGTATGGGCAAAAACCGTTAAAGGCAACATCGGCATTTTGGCTGGCAGTTCGGCACGCAGGTCGCGCAATGTTAACATTGCACAATGTTGGACATCGGGACAAGTTGAGAGCACCGGATGGGCAGCTGGAGGCATCTTAGGACAAATTGCCCTTGAAGGAAACACCAACATCCTTAACTGTGCCAGCTCTGCTCACATCAAGGGACAAGCATACGCCTCAGCCATCGTGGGTGACCAAAACTACATAGGAGGTGAGGCATGGAGCAACGACACCATTGCCAACTTCATCTTCACAGGCACCTTCGAAAAAGAGGAATGCGTCGTACCCTTGAGGGAACGCGAACGCCTCTTCAACACCTATTTCGATGCTAACGTATATGCCTACTCCACCAACCCCGATCAGGTAAACATTTTTGGCGGACGTTCAACTACCTATTTGCAAAGCAAGGAGTTGGCTAACATCTTTAACTATTGGGTCGACCAATGGAACGCTACTCACCCATTGCAACTAAACTACTTCAACCACAAGGAGGGGAAATACCTTGCCACAGAAGAAGGCTTCACACCTCCTTACAAGGTAACCTTTAACAGCCAAGGCGGATCTCCCGTAATGGCACAAAGCATTTTAGAAGATAGCAAAATTGCAGCACCCGTAGCTCCACAACTCGACAATAAGGTGTTTGCTGGTTGGTACACTGATGCTGCACACACACAAGTGTTCAACTTCGACAACAACCTCAGCAACAACATCACCCTCCACGCCAAGTGGCTCGACACCTTTAGCTACGACCTCAAACCTTTTCAAAATCCCTTTGCCACCAGCTATGTCATCAAAACTAAAGAGCAGTTGTTAGGTTTATCCATCATGACACGTGGCATTGAGGGCGTGCAAGAGGCAACAGACTTTACGGGTAAAACTGTGAAGTTAGGTGCCGACATCGCACTCAACGACACTACCGACTGGAAGTATTGGGGCAAATGCATACAAGCTGTGCCTTGGCCCTCAGTGGGACAAACCTATACCCACACATTCAACGGAACCTTCGACGGACAAGGACACACCATTTCGGGGCTTTATCAACTCTGCGACAATACAACCGATTTGGGCAACTACGAAGGCATTCAGCAAGGGCTCTTTGGCTACTTAGGCGCAGAGGCAAAAGTGAGCAATGTGTACATTACAGCCTCGGCAGTGTTGCGCACAGCAGACTGCGACAACAGCAACACCTACGGCTATGTAGGTTTGTTGGCTGGCAAAAACAAAGGGTTGGTAGATAATTGCCACGTAGAAGGCTTTGTTGAAACAAAGAACCTTAGCGACATAGGCGCACTCATTGGACACAATCTTGGCTTCGTGAGCAACTGCAGCAGCAAGGGCAGCGTCACCTCACACGAAAATCGCCACGGCATGAGCACAGGTGGACTCATTGGCTACTCTGAAATGCCCACTGACACAGACACTTTGCGTAATTGCCATGCCTCGGTAACTGTTCAGGGATTTGCCAATGTGGGCGGACTCGTTGGTAAAAGCACACGCGGTGTGTTGCTCAACTGCTATGCTACAGGCAACGTAACCTCCAACAACAATGAGGGTTGGGCTTGCGGTGGTTTGGCTGGCGAAGCGTCTAATCTCATTCAATGTTATGCCCAAGGCGATGTCAACGCACCACAAGCCACGAATGTAGGCGGACTCGTTGGTAAAGCATTCAACCTCAACCAATGTTATGCCACAGGAAACGTTGTGGGCAAAGAAAACGTGGGCGGACTCACTGGCGGTGCCATAAACTATGAGATTAACGCTGACTCTTGTTACGCCAAGGGTAACGTAAGTGGATTAAAAAATGTGGGGGGACTCACAGGCATTGGTCGCAAACACACCCAATGCTATGCCACGGGCAACGTGAGCGGACAGCAATATGTGGGTGGACTCGTTGGCGGAAATGGCAACGAAATTACCAACTGCTATGCCCAAGGTAATGTGCAATATGCGGGCGAAAGTGCAGCTAATAACGAAGTGTACGTGGGTGGACTTGTTGGCATAGGTTTCGACCTTAAGAACTCGCATGCTACAGGCAACGTTATTGCACCTCATGGTAAATATGTAGGTGGCTTGGCTGGTAAAGGCTCCGCAAAGAGCTGTTATGCCACAGGCGATGTTGAAGGCGGCGACTGCGTGGGCGGACTTGTTGGGCAGCACATCGACGATATCGAACTTGCCTATGCTACAGGCAATGTTAAGGGTAACAACGAGGTGGGCGGACTCATAGGCTCTGCAACCAAAAGCTTTTGGGATTCAATGAAAGCAGTTACACGCTGCACAGCAAGTGGCAATGTTGTGGCTACTGGCAACTGTGTGGGCGGACTCGTTGGAAACAGCTGTGGTGTAAACCTCACCGAGAGTTATGCCGAAGGCAGTGTTTGGGGTAATAACAACGTGGGCGGACTTGTTGGACAATTGGATGTAACCACCACGCATTGCTACGCTCGCGGCAATGTAACAGGCACAGGTTCTGCCGTGGCTGGCTTGGTAGGTGGCAAAGCTTGGAGCTACGTACGCTCTTCTTATGCCACAGGAAAAGTTGTGGGTGCAGAAGCTGACATCGCTGGCTTGCGCTGCAACGGCTACCCTACTCCCGACAATGCGAGCAACTACTTTGATAAGGAAACCAGCGGACTCTCTGACGATGCTCTCGACACGCCTTGCAGCACCGAAGATATGAAGCGCATCACCACCTTCACGGGTTGGGACTTCGAAAATTTGTGGGGCAGACGTGCCGACATAAACGAGGGATACCCTTACTTGCGTTGGACTATCAAGGAGAATCTTCCCAACGATCTTGACGTTCCCTCAGGCATCAGCAACCTCCTCAACAATCCACGTCAGCAAAAAGTACGCAAACTACTTAAAAACGGAGAAATCATTATCGTCACTCCAGAAGGACATCACTTTGGAGTTGATGGAAAACACATTAAATAAGTAGGGTGTTCAAATCCGCAAAAATGTTCTGCATGAGATTTGATAATTTTATCAGGAATTTTTTTACGCGCTAGCCTCACCCCGTTAGGGGTTATATAAGGTAGCCAGGTATGAGAGTGAGAGGGAGCTTGTCTCCCCCTCACTCTCATGCCTGGTTTCCGTATGAAACAACCTCAAACTACGCACGCCGTAGGTGTACAATTGGGCCTAGGCGAACAGCCGTTTTCATAGGACACGCATGAATAGAAATCCCCTTTATTCATGAGGTAGTTATCTTAAAACCTTACAAATACAACGTCAATGAAAACGGCTATACGCCTAGGCCCAATTGCACACCTACGGCGTGCGAAGTGCATCGGGAGCATATCCAATAACCAGGCATGAGAATGAGGGGACAAGTCTCCCCTCATCCTCATACCTGGCTACCTTATATCACCCCTAACGGGGTGAGGCTAGCGCGTGAAGCATTGTTTAGTCATAAATATCCATCAATGAGCCATAAATTTTCCATAAATCTCTCGCGCTAGCCCAAACCCCGAAAGGGGTTATTTATGGAAATTCAAAAAATAAAAATTTATGGGAATTTGTGGCTCATTGATGGACATTTTTGACTACCCCAAGCGCGAAGCGCAAATAAGAAAACATTGTTTTACCAAACTTTTAGACTATACAGACTACTACTTATTGTAAAATACAAAAAAGTTTGAGGACTTTCATCAATAAGGACATGTAACATTTGGGTACCTCAATAATTTGTAATGAAGTCGTCTATACTTTTATGACGAAAATTGATTTTAGAATAGATAAAAATTCAATCAAATCTTCGTCATAAAAGTATAGACGACTTCATTATATTGTTTGCTCCTATCGTCCAGCCTATTGCTGGACGACAAAGTAATATGTATTAAATGGCAAAGTATATTGATATAAATTGTCGTCCAGCATAGGCTGGACGATAGAGTAATACTACATTCTGACTTCATACGCTTCAATAATCCTTATACCCGAAGCTACATATCATGGCATTAGAGATTGATTGGCAGGAGATCCTAGGTTCAAGCCCTAACTGGTCCATATTGAAAATCAGCAACTTACTCGCCTCGGTAAGTTGCTGATTTTTATTCTTCGTAAACATTTTGTTTCAGTCTCCAGCCTTTCGCTATGCAGTAACATGGAGTTTCTATAATGCGTTATGGCATCTGAATGGAGAAAATGATACCCATTTACTTGCGCTAGTCTTCCCTTACAGAAATATTAGAAAAATCGACCTATAGGTCGATTTTTACAAGGTCCTCATTAGAAATTTATTAGTAATTCTATCAAAAAATCGCAGAAACAAAAGGCTGACTTCTACAAACAGAAACCAGCCCACGACATAGTTGTCAAAATATTTTTTCATTCTATAATAACTCTTCGTAAGATAAGAGTTTTTCCACCTCTTTCTAATTGTTTTGAGTAAATTAATTCTGTGAGAACTACAACTAATCCATCTCTACTTAAACCACTCCTCTTCAATAAAAACCTAAATCATTTGTAGGATAATTACAAGCCTTTCGTGGTTTACACATTTATTGTTTAGTTACAGTTGCCTTGTGTGTGTTCACGCTGAACGTACCAAGCGAGGTTTTCACTTTGTACACCCCATTCTTGACAGAAATAAGCTTAGCAGACATGCCCATGAACGAGAAGCTACCATCCGCATTTTTATTGATGATGTGTCTGCCGAGTGGCGTATTCACCACAATATGGTTGTTAGTAACTTCCACCACACCATAGGTTGTGCCCGAGGGAGCCTTTTTTACAGCCTGAGCCACCTCTTTTGCAGCCTCCTGTACGTCGTCGTTGCTTGCATTCGCAAAACATGCTGTGCTGGTTGTTACAGCCATCATCAGCGCAATCATTACTTTCTTCATTGTTCTTTAAAATTTTAATTGTTTTGTCTTATTGACAATGCAAAGATACGGCAACTTTCTAGCGATTAAAAGTCATTTCAGTCACATTGTACAAGTTGTATGGTTTCTTGTATAAGTTGACAAATAATCGCATCCTAAACACTTGTTTTAAGGTCATAAGTCACTTTTTTCCTTACCTAAGATTCGTTTTATTTCGGCTTTGGTTGCAAACCCAATATACTATAAAAACGCATCGTCTAATTGATTAAAAACTTTTCATGCCACATTATTACTTACGTAAAAAACTCGCAAGTTCTTCACTTACGAGTTTTTTTCAAAGTTTCAATACATAAAAGACAATAAGAACTACGAAGCCTCCCTTGCATAAGCATAAAAGACGTTTTGCCTTATTGTCTTTGATATTGTTAACGATTTGTTTGCTTCTACCTCACAACGCGAATGATTCCTAAGCCATTGCAGCGGGCGCAAGTATAGACATAGCCATTATATCCTTGCACACTTCCTTTACCATGGCAGCGAGGGCATTTTATAAAATTAGCACGCATTGAAGCCCTTAGCGCACCATATTGCACGTTTTTGTTTTGGAGTGTTTTATTCCCATACCTTTCCATCATTTGCGTAGAACGATTTACGAATTTCTCCGTATCAACCGTTACTTTTCCCACTTTACCGGCACACCTACTTAGTAATGGAACTGCTTCTTTAACAACTACTTTGCCACAGCCAGCTTCCACCTTTACAGGCCAATCTACGATGGCTGCCAATATCACGACAACCGCAAAAGTTTTTTTGATAAGTGATTTCATGAACTACTTATTTTTAATGGTTTTACAATAGAGCTTTTATAATCGTTACTACAATGAAAATAATTACGATAATGTAAAAACAGCCTACGGGACTGAATTTATCGTCTTGCGGCACAGCTTTCGAAAGTTGTGGTGTTGGTGGCTTCGGTCGTGTCAGTGGATGTGGCGGACATTGTAATATTGTCACACCACTCCTTTCTCTTGACACATTAATTGTAATGTCTTGATCTTGGATTGTAACATCTTGATCTTGTGCTGACGGATTTTTCAACCATTGCAAGATGTCGTCCACACTTTGCGGACGCCTTGTCCTATCGGTGTTCATCAACCACACAATAAGCTGCTTTGTTTCATCAGAAACATTCGGCATTGGCAATGCGATATTTTTGTCGCGGGTATGATCTTCATAAAGACTTGTGTATGTCGGTACCACCCTATTCGTAAGCAAACGATAAAGTGTTGCACCAAGAGCATAGAAGTCTGACCATGGCCCTAACTTATCGAAACTGCCATCCACTTGTTCTGGAGGGGCATATCTTTCAGTTCGTGCTACGCCCGTAAACTTAGTAGCTCCCACGCCTCCTATATAATCTTTGCTTGCACCGAGATCTATCAACTTTACATATCCGTTCGGTGTTTTCATGATGTTGGCTGGCTTGAGGTCGAGGTGTAGCAAATCTTTTGAATGGATTGCTTTCAAGCCGTCGAGTATCTGATTCAGATAGTTGTATACGGCGGTTTCGGTATAGGGCGCATTTCTTTTTCTCAAATACTTCTCCAAATTGGTGCCCTCTACGAAGTCCATCACATAGTATGCCGTACCATTCTCTTCAAAGCAATCGTACACTTTCACCACATGCACATTGCTTATAAGTCTTAGTCGCTCATACTCTTTTCTGAACTTCACGATTTGCTCACCAAATTGTTGCGTATAATTTCTGTTTGTGCTTACCGACACGCCGTCCGCGTCACGAAAGTTTGCCGCAGTCATGAAGAACTCTTTGATGGCAACCTTCGTGTTCTGCAATCTACACACGGCAAGATAGGTTTTTCCGAAGCCACCCGATGAGAGGTGGTCTCGGATTATATACCTGCCATTGAGCATAGTCCCGATGGGGAGCATTGATTTATCGTTTGTCATGCTTAATGAAGTTTACGGCTTTCAGTTCGCACACCATCCTTATCTACAGTCACACATGTAGTTTCATTTAAGATTATTATCTTACCTGAATCTTCGCCCATCATTTCTTTTTTCATAGGTATAATCCAATCATAATACAAGCGTTTCTTCTCTGAGGCTACAAAATCCCGTATTGCAGATTGGTCATCTATCAGATTTTCTCCTTGTAACGACAGATCCGTAATTTGTATATCTACGTCCGTCGTATTTTCATTGAAAGTCTTATCAGTTATACTCCATGTGCCTTTTGTAGTACAAGACACCGTCACAATTTCTTGTATTCCATTTCCTGTATCAAAAACAAATCTGATTGTTCCTTTTGACGAACAAGTCTTGTCCTCATTGTAATCATCATATTGTTCTCCAGTATAATCAAGTCCACCAACACTATCTGATACATGGTTAAGCGACGTATACCATTTTCCAACATTCAATCTTTCCGAGGGATTGAGTGAGTCACAGCCTGCCATCATTACGATGACAAACATCGCTATTAATACATAAAAAGTTTTTTTCATTTCAGTCAGTTTTAAGAGTTAATTTCGAATTAAGGTTGGGGATAGTAGGGGGCGTCATTATAAGCGTATGCTGTTGAATCAGCGTATGCTGAATCAGTAAGCGTTGAGTCAATATATGTTGAATCATATACGGAATCACATACGCTATCATCGTAAATTTCTCCACTTGTTCTATTGCCGAACCCAACTCCACAAAAAATCCCAATTCCTATTGGCACAACGATTAAGAATATGATACACAATATGTTATTGCCACTATGATCTGACTCTGTAGCTGTCCCTTGCCCATACTGGTTGTCTTGTTTCTCACCTTCGGCAAAGAATAGTAACACGTTCCAAAATGGTACGAACATCCATGCGCCCGACTTGCCTAAATCGTGGCAACGCTTGGCGCATTGAGCATAGAGAAACCAGAAAAAGACTGCTGTACAAGCAAGGAATAACAAGATTACACCTCCATTTCCGTCGGAATGTTCTATATCAAACAAGAGGGAAGATGCAAACCAAGCTACGAAGCCCACGACATACGAAAGTATTAGTTGCAGGCGCCCTATTCTACCCTTGAATGAGAATGGACGGAAAGAGTCTCTTTTTCTCCAAATTTCCACGTCCTTGGTTTTCGGTTCACTATTAGTGTCCTTCTGCTCTTCTGTACTCCGTGATGAACGCTCTGTTCCCATAGCAATGTCTATTACACGCTGCGTCTCAGACATGCCATGCGTAAATACATAGTTCAGAGCTTCTCGCAAGGGAACATCGAACGTTTCACTAAACTTTTGAGCCAAGAGACGTTTGGGGTCCGTATTATCTGAGTCACTATTATCTTTAACCGATTGACTCCCCACAATGGTTTCCTCATCTGCTGTAAAGTTTTGTTCTTCGTTCTCAACACTTTTACTTTCAGCTACAGAAGGTACAGCGTCCAAAGACAGTTGGTTCTTAAAATCACGCACTGTTTGTGTACGCTTCTTCACATTCGGACACATTGCCTCGGTTACCACCTTAATAAGATTGATTGGCACACCTTTTTCACGCAGATTGTCCTCTACCAATTCATCGTCGCTCACAAGTTCGGAAGCTGCGGGAGGCGTTTCGCGGGTAAGGAGTTTGTAAAGTGTGGCGCCAAGGGCATAGACATCGATAGTGGGACGGAACTCGCCGCTCTTTGCCTGATTACCCTGCTCTATGGGCGCATAACCAGCCGTGCCGAGACCGATGTTGGTGGAGGTTTCGGGTTGACCGTTGGCATCGTAGTGCTTGCTCAGTCCAAAGTCTATCAAGAAAATGTGGCCATCGCTTGCACGACGCATGATGTTGCCGGGCTTGAGGTCGAGGTGGAGCATGTGGTGTGTCTCATGCATATAGATAAGCGCATCAGCCACTGCCTTGATAATGTTGGTGGCCTCATCGGCACCTATCGGACCAGACTTTATATAATCGTTGAGGTTCTGACCTTCTATGTAGTCCATCACATAGTAAAACGTTCCATTCTCATCGAATAGGTCGGTTACACGCACGATATTGGGGTGCTCAAGGTGAGAGAGGTTGCGCGCCTCTTTTTGAAACTTACAACAATAGTTGTACGACAGGCTGCCGTCGGTCATGCCCGTAATGCTGCCATCTTCGCCACGCGAGTTAACCTCCTTCATAAAGAACTCTTTGATGGCGACTTTCTTGCCCAAATGTACGTGTTCGGCAAGGTAGGTAATGCCGAACGCGCCTTGTCCAAGAACACGCTCTATTCTGTATGCCCCCTCACGCAGAAGGGTGCCGGTTGATAATTTCTGTTGCATGGGTTATTTAAGGGGTTATTTAAGGTTCTGTTTTGTCATTCATTCGCATGTTTACTTTTTTGAGGCCTTCTGTTTCTTTCTCTAAATTCTTCTGCATCTCCTCAGCGGCCTTTTCAGCTCTTGATTTAGGAAGAAATGGAATTTTGACATCAAAACACGCATGCAGGATTCCAAGCGTTAATCCGATTAAGATTACGGCCAACTCAATCCATTTGTTTTTATTATTCTTTTTCTCTGACATACTTATTTATTCTTTACGTTAAACTTAGGAGTTTGCTTCTCTTCTTTTGGAGAGCCTTTTCTACTCTTGAAAATCTCGCTAACAATGTGTTCGTCCTCCTTTACGTCCGGCTTGTCGTCTGCAACCGTTTGCGGCTTTTCCTGCTTAGCTGGTTTTGCAGGTTTGCGGCCCACCCCCTGTGGCTGTCGTTCGACAGAGGCTGGTAAAGATGTTTCGCGTTGAGGTGAAACAGGTCGTGAAGAGGTGTTCTCTATGAGCGCATCGCTATTTTTCTTCTCAGCAGACCGGCCCTTGGCAGAATCTATTTTAGTGCTATCGGGCTTTGCGCTCTCATTCTCTTTGTTACCCAAAAGGACGTACGAAGCGCCAGCGGCTATAATGACTAAAAGCAACACGACCAACAGCCACGGCAACAGATTACGGCACTTAGACCGCGGAGTGGTGGCAGGAAAGTCGGGAGTAACAAACGTGCCCTTTGGCTCTTGCTGGCGAGGCGGAACAGGGGGTTGAAGGGGATTAGCACCTGTAACCTTTTCTATATGTATAAGGTGTGCCGTGTGGTTGTCCTTGTTTTCCTCAGTCACGCTGCGGAGCATCTCAAGTTTTTCTTCATCGGTGGAGTTTGGTTTGGTGATGATGTTGAGAATATTCTCGTCGGTGGACTGCTCAAGCATGCCGTCGGAACACATATAAAAATAGTCGCCTGGCTGAATGTCGGTAAGGTGAGCAATGTCAGCTCTTGCACGCTGCTCTTGACAGGGTTGCATGGCACGCGTGATAACATTCTTCTGCGGATGGTGGAGTGCCTCTTCCTCTGTTATCTCACCAATCTTTACAAGGTCGTTAACAAGCGAATGGTCACGCGTATGGAATACTATGTGCGCTGGCGAATGCTTAGAGGCTGGACGCAATTGGTAAACACGACTATCACCTATATGGGCTACTGTTGCGCCTTTGGCGTGTAAGCAAAGGAATGTCATCGTGGTACCCATCTTACGTTCTGCACCATCGTCCTTAGCATCGAGCGCATCGTAGGCTGCAGCGAGAGCTTGGCGGAATAAGTCATCACAGAGAGGTTCATCGGCACGCCACTGACTAAGTATAATACGACTTATCTGCTCGCACACCGTGGCAGAAGCCACCTCGCCTTTTTCATGTCCGCCCATTCCATCGCACAAGACAAATAAGCGATCGCCAGACGTAACCTTTCCTAATGCAGGGAAGAGGGAATCTTCTTGATTTGCCCTTTGACCAAGTTCCTGTAGATTATATGCTTCAATTTCAAATTTCATAAACTGGTTAATTTTTAAATGTCAGTTCCGTATTTCCCATTTTAATACGGTCACCATTTTTAAGAATAAGTTGGTCTTGTTTACCAATGAGCGAGCCGTTTAGATAAGATGGATTTTTGTTCGCCCCATTCCTAATAATATTGATTGTATGTCCACTCTCATTGCGAACCTCTATCACTGCATGACTGCGACTCATGGTACGATCGTCAGTAACAATCTGCACAGATGCTGAAGACGAAATAGCCTTACGACCTATGGTGTTAAGACCCGAGCACAATCGATATTCTGTACCCTTTTTATCAACAAGCATACCAATGGTTACTGAAGGTGCACCACCTATACGAGTTTCATCACCATTACCTTGCCATGTTCCTGATGCAAGTCTTGTTTCTTCGCCTCCAGGTTGTGGTACGGAGTTGCCTCTATATTGGGTTTCGTCACCACAAGAACTTATTGGTTGGGACTGTTCTTCATACCGCTGACACTTACCCACTATATGCTTTTCATGACATACAGGACATGTAAAAGACGCCGCATTGATATTGGGAGCATCCTTCAAACGAAGGATTTTACCACAAGTTGGACATTTAATCTTTATATCACTCATTGTTAGATTTTTGCTTATTGGTTTTACCACCGCATCACTGGCATGTTATCAGAGAAATTACCCCACATCACAGGATGCTGACGGTTTGCAGACTTTTGCTTCACCTTAGCACTCACATATCCAAATAACTCCTTTGCCGTAATAATACGATCTCGGTTTTTATCAGCCCCACCTCGCAAACCATGTTGTAAGGCATAAGTAAAGAAGACATTTGTCATCTTCGATGTTTCGATAGAAATCTCATTACTACGGCATGAAAAGAAGAACATCACGTTGCTTGTCTTGTTGACATTTGATTTCACTTTAGCATTTCTTTTACCTTGTCGCATAGCTCCTGAATAACAAGCATCGGCAAATACCATTTTGTTTTTACTCTTGCATGATGCTATCGCTGAGTAGATATCGTTGTAATACAGAAAACCATCATAGCAAACAAATCCACCCTTTATGCCATGCCCACTAAAGAACATCACAACAATATCATTGGGAGTTGCAATAGCAGCCATTTTTTGTAATGCTTTTTTTATGGTTGCCACCTTTGCCTTGTCGTTCATTAACAAACAGACCTGTGCATGTTTGTTCTCCTTATAAAGCCATTGCATTGTGGCAGCATCATTGTGTGGTAAGCGCAGATCATTTTGGGTACCAGGGTAATCAGATATACCAATTGACAATAGATAAATCTTAGCCTGTCCTGTTAATGGCAACAATACAAAAATAGCAACTATAAACAAGCCCTTTATGAAACTAAGCCTCATAGTTTATATCAGCATGATTGTTATAATCCTCTGATAAGTCGTCATTTGCATTATAGACAAATGTTTCTTGTTCCTGCTGCTGTTGTTCATAATCAACCGCATTTTGAAAATTCGACATCTGCACACATTCATTGGAAATGTCATAGACCTCGTATTCTTCTATCTGTTGGGTATGATTTTCATCCACACCAAGAACATCTGCCACACCATCCCCATCTATATCCGCAACAACAGCATATTCCTCACCATTGGTCAGCACTGCTGCTTGCGTATTCTGTCCATTCTCTCCTGGCACATCATATACACCCAACACTTGCACACCATTAGCGTCGTCGTTACTTGATTCGTCCACAACAGCCTCTACTTCAGGATTAGGTGTCATAGGATTTGCATTATTAAGATTTGTATAATCAGGTCCTTCACTCGCAGTATCATCCGCCTTGGTTTCAACTGCTTCAACCTGAGGTTCTACTTGTTGCTTATCTTGAGATGCCTCAGCAGTTGAAGCATTAGATACTTCTGCTGTCTGCGCTTCATCTTCAGGTTTTTGCTCTTCAATTTCTTTGCCATGGCTCATACCATCAGCTGCATATGCAGCGCCAGCACCAACGACACCGCCAACTATTCCTGCAGCAGCAGTAGTAACGATTGGCTTTACTTTATTCGACTTCTGTGCAGTAGTAGCCTCTACATTTTCCGTCTGTTCAGCCTTGTTATTATTCTGTGGCTTCATGACGATTGTTTCTTCGTTATTCATAATAGTTGCATTTAAAAGTTATTAATTAGTTATTTGATGACGCAAAATTAGGTTGTTTTTGTTTCAATACCACAAGAAAATCGACATTCTGTATAAAACATCCCGATTGTTACACGAAATATCAATGTGTGTATTTGCAACCACAAGCCAAGCACTGTTTGTTATACTCAATATTCCTATATGGGATTGCCCCAAATGGTCTTCCACAATCAGGGTTGGGACATCTGTATTTCTTGGCGTATTCTTCATCAAGATCATGCAATTGCTGCTGCACAGATATCCCAATACTGCCTCTTATGAAAAAATAAACGCCAACGCATAAAGCAGCAAAGACAAGAACCATGCGTAATGTTTGGTCTATACCTTGAATAAAACCAATACACATACCAAGCATGGAGAAAATTCCTTGCAGGCGCTGTCTGTTAGCAAACTTTGCCGCATTATTCATTATCTCCATTCTTTTACTGTCGTATTCATTCCACACAGCCTTCATGGGTTTCAGTGAAAATGTCGGCATTTCTTTTTGAGGAGCCATCCCATTACCCATTGAACAACCAGCTAATTGCAGTATCTGCTGCAAAGGCACAAGAAATTTCTCTTCACCTAATTGCACACGACTTGATGGTGTGATACCCTTGCTAAATATTGGGTTTCCGTCAACAAAGGTCACATTCTGTGCCTTGATATTCTCTATATGTATATTGGTTCCATTGACAATAAGTTTACAATGCCGACGACTTACAGACAAAGGAACCATGCCTGCCTGCCCAATATTAAACTCACGTCCACCAACAATGCAGTGCAAACGTCGTGCACCTTCTTCTCTTCCTATGATTATTTCCACTATTGTTTTTTTATTTAATCAACAACCATATGTGTCTTGTTAGGAACACGTCCAACAAGGATTTCCTTCAACTTTTTTAAAGCTTCCTTCGAAACGCCCAACTGAAAAGTAAAGTGAACACCATCGGTCACAACAAGACTCTGCAACAAAGGTTGAACCTTGTATATAAAATTAAGATTGACGATAAAACGCTTACCAATACGTGCAAATATAGAAGCCCGCTCACGCAAACTTTCAGAAATAAACCGTTGCACGTTACTAAGATTCATACAAACAGAAACCTTCTGCTTGTTAATAAGCACAATATGGGTATAATTGCCATCGCCCTCCATATACACAATTTTGGAACAATCAAGGCGAATAAGCTCATCGCGAGTATTGAAATACAAGTGTCCAGTAGCCATAAAAGCCATCAATTAGCACATTGCTTTCTCCCGAACAATGTAAAGGTTAGTATTTTGATTAAGGCATAAAAAAAGCGTGGAGAACCTACCTGTTGTCCATTCCACCCATCGAGGCTCTCGCATTGCCTATCACAGTTGAACAGACAACGTCAGAGCCCACGCCGATATGAAAATCCAATCCGTGAGGTCCATGTATGCAGAAAAGCATTGCACCTATAAGGATACAATGATGGCTAGCAGAGAACCACACAGGGTTGATATAATCACACCCGGGGCATCTACCGTTGCTGAGTTCAAGACTGTGAAAAAAGAATTTGCGAGATTCGATGGGTCTCAAACAGAGCGTCAAGTAAACGCCTTAATTATGTCAAGCCTCTCTTACCCACACGACATTCTAAATATAAGTTTAAACCTACAATAGAATCGGCGTGAACTGAGGCAAGAATTCATTGAAACATAGCGCATAAAAAAAGCACTAAGTCAATTTATTCGCTCCAAAAGTAATATATTTTTTTCAAACAAAACAAAAATAATAAAAGAAATACACGTTTTTTTAGATCAAACCTAAACTTTTACTCAAAGAACGCACTGTAGTGAGCAAGAGTTTGAGAACATAAAAGGGATTTCAAAATCCACAAAAAAGCTATGCACTATTGGCAACCATCATTTAGAGAGGATGTTGCATGAAACTAACATAACTTGAGAGGCATATAAAAACAGTTGTGCAGATGAGAAGCTACCCAAGTTTGTTTGTGGGGGCAACCTTCATCTGCACATCTGCACATCTGCACATCTGCACATAGTTTATTCGCGTATAAAAGCGTGCAGTTGTGTGTTTTTTAAAAGAGGGAGAGAACTGAAACCTTTTTCACTGTTGTGCGTGAGAAATGTGTGAATGTAAGCAGTGTGGCAATGTCTGCAGGTGATTGTTTTATTGGGCTGTTTTACTTAAAGGGAGGGAGAGGTGCAGACCTACCTGTTGGCTTGTGATTGTTTTGTGTGTCACACACACAGTGGTTTGAGGAAAAGTGATTGTTGTTTTACTTAAAGGGGGCACCGTCCGGGGCGTCTTGGGGTGGACGGCAAGGGAGAATGGATTGTTTTATGTGTATGTTTTGTCAGCTAAATTGATTGTTTCTTGTTTTTTACACCTTCACGCTTAACCCTTCAGCAACTCCTTTAAGAAGTCGTCCGTCATGTTACCCGTGAGGTTTATGAGGCGAAAGTGGTGGTCGTGCTTCATAAAAAGCACCATCTCCACAATGAACTTTCCGCGTCGGCGCACATACAAGCGTTTGCTTTGCCGTTGTGCATAAGGCTTGTAACGTTGGTCGTTGCGGTTAGCCAAATGCACTGCCTTGTTGTAGAGCCAATCGGTGTCGTGCTGCTCTGCGTTATGAGCCATTTGTATGGACTTGAGTTGCGAAAGCACTTGCCGCATGTGGTTGTTATCTTCCACATCGGGCAACTGCATCATGCGTTCGAGCATTAAGGGCGACACCGTGGTGCATTGCAGCGTACTTTCGTGTGCATAAAGCGACATAAAGCGCGAGGCAAAGTCTTGCTCTTGCTGCGCTTGGGCTGCTATTGCCACAAACATCGCTAACCAACTTATAAAAATATGCTTGATGGTTTGCATAATTTTTTTTGTATAGAGATGAGGTGACAATTAGGTTATCGTTCGGTGGGCGAAGGCACTGCATGATGCTTTGCCGAATCGTTCACGGCTGTTTTTGCACCTTCTTTAAACATTTCGAGGGTTTGCACGCTTGCCTCGTAGGCTTTTTGTGGGTCGGTGTACGAGTCTTTGTATGCCGACTGGTTGTAGTCCCAAGCACTGGGGCTATTAGGCTGTGAGGTAAACGAGTGTTGTGCAGCGTTGCCAAGCAGTGTGACTATTGCCACGGCTGCGGCTGCACGGAATAGCGGACGGAGGCGACGACTGAGCGAGATGCGCTCTACCCTTACCACTGGTGCAGGGGCTGGCTTCTCACTGGCTTGACCAATGGCAGCAAGCACACGCTCATCGAAATCGGCACCTAAGTGCAGCTGCGCCTGTTCTTGCTCATATACGAACAAACTTTTGTAGCGCTGCAACTGTGCAGGCACTTGCTCTTGGCTAAAAAAAGCCTTAAGTATGCGCTCCTCCTGAGGGGTGGTTTCGCACTCCCAGTAGCGTTCAAGCAGTTGTTCAATATATTTATAGTCCATAATTCTCAATTTTTTCGTATTGGGTTTTTATTGCCTTACGCGCTCGGTGCAGCGTTACCTTAAAAAGGTCCTCGCTAATGTTCATGGTCTGTGCAGCCTCGGCATAGCTCATTTCTTCTATGTCGCGTAGCTGCAAAGCCGTGCGCAAGCGTTCGGGCAAGGCATTGAAAAGTTGATGAACACGCTTTAGCTTTTCGTCGCGTTCAAGCTTTTCGTCGGGTGTGGGCTCATTGTCGTAGGGGTTAACAGCTTCAGCCTCGAGCGAAGCATTAGCGTTTTCACAACGTGCCACGCGGTCGAGGGCAAGATTTCGGCAAATGGCAATGCAGAACGCCTCGATGTTGGCTACTTGCGCCAACTCGTCGCGCTTGTTCCAAGCACGAATCAAGGTGTCTTGCGTAAGGTCTTCTGCCTCTTGAGCATTTAGCGTGATGCGCAGACCCATGCGGTATATCTTGTCCTTCAGTGGGAGCAAGTCTTTGCGAAAATCTATCTGTTTCATTTGAGCTCTCTGTATTGTAGACGGCTTTGTGGGGAAAAAGTTACAATGATGAACGCATTTTTTTGCTATTTTTTTCTACACAACACCATAACATGCTGATTATCAGCCGTTGTTGTGGCAAAAATAAATAGGTCGCCCCCCTCTTTTATTTTAAGTTTTTTGCGCAACACATCTACCGTAGCAGGGAAATTACGCACTGTGATGTTAGCTTTTGGGGCTAAGTTTCGCAGCTGTTTCACATCGTCCTTGCTAAAGCCCAACACCTGTTCTACCTTAAAGGCACGACCTGGAAAACTGGTTATCCCCTCAACATCGGTGGTGTAGAGGTGTGAATTGGGGTGCAACTTTTTTAGTCCGTAATGCACTCCCATCCACTTAAAGGCTCCTGCTTTCATGGCTGCAGCCCCGGGTTCGTAAAGATATTTCCCCACCTGTGTGGCAAACTGTGGTGTGGCAGTTGCCTCGTGGTGTGGTGTGAAACTAAACGACCCTTCGGTTTCACGCACAAATATGCGCGGAGTTTCTGCTCCTTGCTTAAGCACCAACAAGAGGTCTTTGCACTCTCCACCATGCCCCACTACATGCACTTGGTGCACGCACCCCAAGGCTTGTATGGCAGCAGCTATGTCGAGCATGGGCGAGAGTTTCACCACCACATAACGTGCGTGGCTGAGCAAGGTTTGCGCCAAGGCACACACATCGGGTTCGCAGTCTTGAATGAGCACTGTTTTGCGCCCTGCTGCGTTGCGCCGTGCTGGGTCAAGAAATATCAGGTCTACCCCATGCGTCATGTTTTTGAGATATTCCACCCCATCGGCACACACCACTTGTGCATGTTCTAAGCCTAACAACTTAAAATTATGGCGAGCTAATTGGCAGAGATTCTCTTGCCGTTCCACATAAACCGCCTGCTCAAACTCGCGTGCCACAAACGAGAAGTCTACGCCCAATCCGCCCGTAAGGTCTACCATACACTTAGGCATTTGGGCATCGGCAGCAAAGAGCGACTTTACGACCTCGGCTTTATATTGTGCAGCCGCCTCGCCCGAGCATTGCTCGAGTGCCAAGCGTGGTGGATATTCCAAATCGTCTACTTTAGCCCACGAGGGTACCTTATGACGCAGGCGTTGCCACCCCTCAACCTGTTGCAGTATGTAGCTTGCGCCCTCCTCGTGTCGCGATGCTAACATTAAAGCCAATCTGTCGAGCGGCATTTGGCGATATTCTTTTATTTTTTCCTTCATAATGGATTCTATCGGGTAATTGTGAAACAAAGGTAGTGAAAAAGCGGAGAAAAGTAGAAATTCAAAATATTTTATTCAAGTTTCGGATTTAGTCAAGGCGGGCGCTCATTTAATGTATAATTTATAATTTTACCAAACATTGCTTCATGCGCCAGCCCAACCCCGAAAGGGGTTTATTTATGAACATTCAAAAATAATAATTTATGAACATTTATGACTCATTGATGGACATTTTTGACGAAAAAAACAAAGACATTGTTGACGAAAAAAACGAATAACTTGCGCAGTTAGGCAAGTATTATCCAAAAAAAGTTTCGGATTTCAGCATAAAGCATCCATCCGAAACTTCTCATATAATATTACAACATTTCATTCTGTTGTTAGAACACATATGTTATTTTAATTCAAACACATGACTGGTACCTTCTTCTTGGTCGAAAATAGGGAGTCCCACCTTCATCAGATAGTCGCCACTAAATGTCTTGCCATTGAAACTAAAGGCTGACTGTGTGCCTGGCATCAAGTTGATTTCCTCCACTTTATAGGTGCGATCAGGATTGAGTCCCTCAAAACAAACTTTCTGTGAAGGTTCTTTATAACGCGGATGCAAGTTATAAGCAAAAACTACCGCGTGCGATTTATCCTTCGACACATAATTAAGGGCACAATGGTCTGTTTCGTAAGGTGAAACCAGGCGATACTGATCGCCATCGAGAATCACGGGCTTCAGACGTGTCCAATTCTTTACGGCTTGTTGCAAGAACTGATAGTCTGCCGTACCTTTGATGGGTTTCAAATCGATGTCGAAGCCTAACTTACATGAACTGCATACATCTGTGCGGAACTTCACACTGGTGCGTTTGTTCCAATTGGTAACATGCGAGCCCATTGCTTTAGCTGGGAAGAACTTTGACAGACTCCACTGTATGTAAAGACGTTCGTAAGGATCGGTATCATCCGAACACCAGAACTCGGTGAAATACTTCAATGCCTCGTAGTCCATGCGACCACCGCCACCCGAGCAAAGCATCATGGGTAAGTTAGGATATTTGGCTTTGATGCGACTCATCACGTTGTAAACGCCACGTACATGGTCGATGTATAGCTTGCCCTGATCATTTTTAAGATAGGGTGAGTGGATGTTTGTGATGGGGCTATTGCAATCCCACTTAAAATAGGCTACCTCAGGATTTTCAGTCATAATGCGGTCTACTACCCCAAACACATAATCTTGTACCTTGGGATTCGACAGATCTAATACCAACTGGTTACGATAGTAATAAGTTTCGCGATTATTCTGCTTAATTACCCAATCGGGATGTTTCTCAAAGAGTTCGCTTTTGGGATTGACCATCTCTGGCTCTACCCAAATGCCAAACTTTACGCCTGCAGCCTTAGCATCGCGCACCAAACCTGGTATGCCATCGGGCAACTTGCTGTGAGTTACGTCCCAATCGCCCAAACCTGCATGGTCGTCCTTACGAGGATATTTGTTGGCAAACCATCCATCGTCTAACAAGAACATGTCTACACCTAAGTCTTTGGCATCCTTCATTAACTCAGCCAGACTCTTTTGGTTAAAGTCGAATCCTGTGTTTTCCCAATTATTTAGCAAGGTCATGCGGTCGCCCTCGCCCATATTTATTTGGTAACGACGTGCCCAATCGTGCAAATTGCGGCTTGCCTGACTTGTGCCACTTGTGCTTGTGGTGAAAATAAACTCGGGGGTGGTAAATGTTTCGCCTGCCTTGAGTTTGTAATCGGAGGCATAAGGGTTGATGGCTGGAATGACACGCAAACCACCCACATTGTCTACCTCGAAGGTAAAACGGAAGTTGCCTGTCCATCCAATGGTTCCGAGCACCACATTTCCCTCATGTTCTTTAGCGGGTTCGTTAAGTCCGAGTTCAAAGAAAGGTTCGGTGTGCATGGCTGCACGCGAGCCAAGTTTGGTGTCAATAATCTTCTTTCCTGCAGTTAACTGTACGGTTTCGGGCTGTCCCTCCTTAGCCCAATCGCTGTGGTAAGAAGTAAGGAAATATTTAGGGGCATTAAAATAGAGCATCGTACTGCTGTAACGCCAAAGAGTTATAGGACTCTTTTCTTTGTGAGAAATTTCAGTCCATGTTTTAATCACATTTTCCTTTGCATAGGCTGCGTAGTGCAGTTTTACAGTAACAGGATATTTATCATCTTGTAATGTAACGATGGTTTCAGTTCCCCCATTGATGTTTTTTGTTTCGCTACTTTTATAATAAAGGTAGGTGGTCATGTTGCCATCAGCATGCGTAATTGCCACTGCGGGTTCAAAGTAGTCCTCGTTGCCCGAACCTGCATACACCTCGTGTCCGCGTGTGGTTACTGCACCATCTGAAGCTGCATAAGTATTCCACGAAATTAGATCGTAGTCAGCAGCATTTTTAAGTTTATCTCCCAAATAGGTTTGATAAAGTCTGCCTTTGGGCGAAACTTTTAGCACAAGATCGGTTTTATCCGTACTTACACGAATGGTTTGTGCGTTGACCGTTGCCGAAGCAAGGGTTATTGCCATCATGGCAAGTGTGGGCTTGATTATGTTGCGAATCATAATTCTGTAATTTTAATTGTTTGCAATGAATGGGTTAAAACTTGAAGTTGGCACTAAATTCTACGGTGAATGGGCGCATATAACTACCACTCATATATTTTCCGGCATACTTTCCAGCATCAGCCTTGCTGATAAGTTCCGAACCGCTGATGGTACCTTTGGCTCCCTTTTGATTGAGGAAATTAACAACACTTGCACCAAGCGAGAGTTTTTTGTTTACATTCCAGTTTATGCCTCCAAAGGTTTCCCAATGTCCATTAAAATAGAGTGCCTCTTGCAAGTTTGCATAAGTTTTGCCAAAGTAACGGAATGAGAGCCATACATTCAAATCCTTTGTTATGTTGTATTTGGGGTCGAGTTCAACAAGGATTTGCGGAATTTCCTTTACGATCATGTTGTTAGCATTTACCGACATCTGTTGTCCATCGCTAAAGGTTACGCTGGCATTGTAATTCTTGTATACAGGCTTTTGGTAGGTGAACAATGCGTGCAGTGAGAAATTCTTGAAGGGTTTGATTTCAGCTGTTGTTGTCCAACCCAAAGTTTGAATGTTGTAGATGAGCAACACCGTTTTACCCTCGCTTGTACCTGGCTTTGTCAAATTTTGCTGATCAATGTTATTTGACTTGGCTATGTAAGTAACCATTGACGAGAGATCGAGCCAGTTATTTTTGTAGTAAATACCACCACGTACCAACGGAATAGTCACACGCTTATATTGTTCGGCTGTAGGACCTGTTCCTGCGTAGTCGCTAATGCGCGGATAACGCGTGGCAATGGTACCATCTGCCATAACGCCTAATCCACCCACAATGTCGTAAGTAAGTTGTGCCGTTGCAGCGTAATTAAGTTTATTTTTAGTTACGTTGGCAGGATGAATGCTATGCTCTGTAGCAACAATATTGCCGTTTTCATCGCGATTATATGTATTGAAGTCACCTATATGGAAACCTGAAAAACGCGATTGAGCAATTTGGTCTGCCGACATGCGATAATACTCCAAGCGTCCACCATAGTAGAGATTGAGTTTATCGCTGATTTTCCAATTATCAGTTAGGTAAAGTGCTAACTTATTTTCAGATCCTTTGGTGTATTCAGGACTTAACTCGTTGAAACCGAAGAATTGTGTACGCTTTGCGGTTTGTGTAGGGTCGGCAGGATCGGTTGACATGCTATAAAGTACTTGGGGATAAGGTGAAACTGTACCCGTCCACTGTAAAGACGATGAATGATAATTAAGGTGATAGTACCATTCATTCAAGCCTAAGCGCACTGCATGTCGTCCCATTTGCTTATTCAATTCGGTGGTAAACATCGCACTGCTTACCTTACCGAAGTGTAACCATGTGCGACGTCCTTCAATAAGTCCTTCGTACGGATTTTGACCGTTTTCATCGAGGGTATAGCCATCTGCAGCCGTAACTTCGCGAATGGTACTTCCACCAAAATCTACATAATTTGCTACAGGCACGTTCATGTACTTTGCATCAAACTTCCATTGCAGGCCGTTGTCCCAACGATAGTTAGCAAGCAAAGCTACCTCATGCGAACGATTTTCGCTTCCTTTATTAAAGTTCCACGTCTTCTGCTCACCCGTCATAATATCTCTATAAGAGTACGCACCATTATAGGGTACGTAAGAGTTGAGTCCTGGGTCGAAGCCGTTTACCTTCTTAATGGAACCATCACCCACATAAATAAATGGAGCTGCACTGGCAAAATTGCCAGGGTTCTTACTATTGGCATGCTTATATTGTACCGAAACATAGCCTTTACCACCATTAAGGATGCGTGTTAAACCTGCATGATATATTTGTGTACGATCGGCATAGTCGGTAAACTGTAATTTGAAACTACCTGGATCGAAGTTCTGATAGGTACCAGCATTATAGAGCCAATTTTTGCCGATTCCACCATTAAAATTCAGGTCGAAGTTTTGCATTCCAAAATGGTTAACACGATAATTAAGTTTGCCATGAAAACCCTGCTGACCTAAATCAGTAAAGCCTGTCACGGAGTAAGCTATATTACCCGTGGTGATGGCTGACTCTGATGGTGAGAGTAATCCGGTTTGACCTAAACTTGCATCGTTACGCCAATGTGCTGAGAGTTTATGTACCGACGATGAATAAACAGCTGGCAAACCATTCTCGTAGACATTAACGTCCTCGCTTGGCAAACCTATTTGTATTTCACGTGGCTTATTAGCGTCTGCAGCATTGAGCATTACGTTGCGCTCTTCGCCTTGTTTACCACCACCATTGTCGGTAGAGGCATTACTTTGTGCGTGTGCCTGCATGCTTGCTGTAAGCAATAGGCACGAGGTTAGTGCTTGAAATGTAACAGATTTCATCAGGTATCTATTTTGATTTGTAGAGTTTTCGATTCAAATCACAACTTGAAAAACTTAGATTGCAAAATGAACCGTTATTGGATTTCGCTGGCAAAATTAGGGCAACCACGCACTAAAACCATGTGTTGGTAAATGGTAAGTAGATTATTTTAAAGGAATAAAATTAAAAAAGCATTGATACACAAAGAAATACAGAAGATAAAGTAAAAAGATAAAGTAGATATAGAATATATGAAAGTAAATACTTATTTTTGCCTTATCAATAATAAAGCCTATTTCTTATGAGATATTTCCGATTTATATTTATTTCATTTTTCATTCTTTGCTGCAATATGCCAACAAAGGGTAACGATGTTTTCTGTGAACTTGACCAATACGTTGCACGACGTGCTGAGTTTATGCAAAAAAAGCAAGCGCAAATTGATTTGATTAAGGCTGAACTACATAAACCACTATGCACAGAAAAAAAACTGGATGTTTACGACCGCCTTTTCCAAGCTTACTATACCTTTCGCTTCGACTCTTCAATGGTTTACGTAAACAGAGGCTTACATTTGGCTAAAGAAGCTAAAAACAGCGATTTCATCGCAGTTTTCAGTATTCATCGTGGACTTTTACTTGCAACGAGTGGTTATTATAGTCAAGCGAAAGCTGTGCTTGAAGAGGTTGATGTAGAAAAACTGCCCCAACGTTTGCTGTTTCAGTATTATTACTCCATGAGTTGGCTCTATAACTTTTGGGCTGCCTATTGCGATGACAATGAATTTGCTCCTGAAATGCGTGCAAAACGCCTCACTTATCTGAAAGAGACCCTACAACATACACCACACAATGGAGCTATGCACAACTATTTAATGGGAGAGACTTTGTATTATGGTAACCACAACCGTGAGGCTATGAATTATTACAAAAAGGTGTTGCAGCAAGTGGGGATTGACAACCGTCTCTATGCCTCAGCAGCTTACGCACTTGCACGCGGATACAAACAGATGGGAAAGATGCAACAATATGAAGATTACATTGTAAAAGCTGGCATTTCGGACCAAGTATGTCCTCTCAAAGAGAACTTGGCATTGCAAGAACTTTCACTCTATCTTTATGAAAAAGACCGCAATAACTCTGACCGAGCAGTAAAATACATTTATTGCTCTATGGAAGATGCCCAATTTTATAACAATCGGTTGCGTATGTTAGAAATATCACGCATTCTGCCTAAAATTGTTTCTGCGTATCAAGACCAAATCAATCAACGTACACGCTTACTTTATTGGGGTTTGGGTGGTGTTAGTGTATTAGCACTGCTGCTATTGGGACTTATTGTATTGGCGTTTAAACAAAATAGTAAGCTCAATCAGCGCCGTTTGCAAATGCATGCACAAAACGAAATATTGGAAAGACTGAATGGCGAATTAAGCGAAACAAACCGCCACCGCGAAACGTATTTACGACTTTTTTTGGACCTTAGTGCTATCTGCATTGGTAAACTTGACAACTTGCGAAAATTGGTATCACGTTCGATTAAAGCGGGAAAAACAGACGAATTATTGTCTAAAATAAACCGCGTGCGTATACAAGAGGAAGAGGCTAACACTTTCTACGACCATTTTGATCGTGCATTTATTTTGCTTTATCCCGACTTTGTACAACAACTCAATAAACTGTTGCGCGATGAGGAACAAATTTGCCCTACCTCACCACAAGCTCTCACCACTGAGCTACGCATATTTGCCTTGATGCGTTTAGGGGTTACATCCAGTCAGGAGATTGCGACACTACTCTTTTATTCTACTCAAACTATTTACAACTATAAAACTGCGATGAAAAATCGTGCTAAAGTACGCGATACTTTTGAGGCTGACGTAAATGCGTTGTGCCATATTATTCAAAATTATTAGTATCACCCTATATATCCCAAACGTGCCAGTCCTTCGGTAAATTAAACTTGTTAGTTTCTACCAAAGGGCTGGCACGCATATATTATAATAAGGGATAAATGTTTTTAGGGTGGTTCTAATAATTCTGACAAGTTGATTTATTTTGTGCTATTAGCGTCGCAGTATTCTAAGAGTTTTATGGCATCGACATATTGTGCTATACCAATGGCTACCTCTTTTGCAGCTTTCATGGCGAGAACTACGGTTTGGGGACGGTGCACTACGTCGCCTCCAGCAAATACACCGCGTCGGGTTGTCATGCCATAGGGGCGGTCGCCACAAATGACGTAACCTTTTTCGTCAACGGCTATGCCTGTGGTGGTGCTGACAATACGTGCTGCTGGACGTGAACCTATGGCAAGGAATACGCGGTCGAAAGGTTCGGTGCACTCGCCTTGGGGAGTTGATAGACGTATGGCACAAACATGCCCTTTTTCGTTGCCTATAAACTCGAGCGAGTTAGTTTGCCACATAAACTTTACGCCTTCTGCCACTGCATCGTCATACTCGCTCTTGATGGCAGGCATTTCGGCTTGTGTGCGACGATATACCACGGTGACATCGGCTCCTAAGCGTTTGGCGGTTCGCGCTGCATCCATGGCTACGTTTCCGCCCCCTATCACTGCCACGCGGTCGCCTCGGCGAAGGGGTACCATTTCATAGGGCATAGCTCCTTCCATGTAGGCATTGACGTTGTGAAGGAAGTCGGTGGACTGCGTGACGCGTCGGAGATTGGCGCCTGGTATGTTGAGATTTTGAGGAAGTGCGGTGCCTGTGCCCATGAAGATTGCATCGAAGCCGTCGGCAAAGAGGCTATCAACGGTAACCCCACTTTGTGGGTCGCCCACGAGGCAGTTTGTGACAAAGGTTACGCCAAGAGCTTCGATACGCTTAATTTCGTTGCGCACCACGGCTTTGGGGAGTCGGTATTCGGGAATGCCATACATGAGCACTCCGCCAAGTTCGGGTTGTCCCTCAAAGATGGTGACGTGGAAACCTTGGCGTGCGAGGTCGCCTGCCACAGTAAGTCCTGCGGGTCCTGAACCTATGACGGCTACTTTGCCACGTGTTTTTTGGGGGATGAGCTCGTGAGTAAGGTTCATTTCAGCATCGAACTGTGCGATAAAACTTTCGAGTTTGCCAATGCGCACGGGTTGTCCTTTACGTGCAAGGACGCAGTGACCTTCGCATTGTTTCTCATGTGGGCAGACGCGTCCACAGATGGCAGGTAGATTGGTTTTTTCGTGGAGTATGTGCATGGCTTCGCCCATGTTGCCTTTTGAAAGCTCGTGGATGAAGTCGGGGATGTTATTTTCGATGGGACAGCCTTTGCGACATTGGGGCACTTTGCAGTGTAGGCAGCGCTTGGCTTCGTCGATAGCTTGGCGTGTGGTGTACATGCGGTTGACCTCTTCGAAGTAGGCGTTGTGGGTAAGGTTTTGTGCGGGCGACATATTGTTGCTTTGCATGGGAAGGAGTTTTAATTTTATAATGAATAATGTATAATGTATAATTGCCTTGCGGAACAATTATACATTATACATTATTCATTATTTTCGTAGTTCGTCAATTACTTGTTGGATGGTAAGGCTTTGTTGTTCGCCTGTTTCCATGTTTTTGAGTGCTACTTTGCCTTCTGCCATTTCTGATTCACCCACGAGGGCTACGTAGGGAACTTTATGAGCATTGGCATAACTCATTTGTTTTTTCATTTTCACAGAATCAGGGTATACCTCAGCCGAGATGCCCGCTTGACGTACTGCAGCTGCTAAGCGTAAGCAATGTGCAGCCTCGGCAGCTCCGAAGTTGATGAAGAGGATGCGTGCACCCGAGTTTGTTTCGGCAGGATAAAGATCGAGTTGTGTGAGCACATCGTAAATACGGTCGGCACCAAACGAGATGCCTACGCCACTAAGCCCAGGAAGTCCGAATATTCCAGTAAGGTTGTCATAACGTCCACCGCCCGTAATAGAGCCAATTTGCACGTCGAGGGCTTTAACCTCGAAGATGCAGCCTGTGTAGTAGTTTAAGCCACGGGCAAGGGTGAGGTCGAGTTCGAGCTCGTTGTGAAGGTTACTGGCTTTGAGTGTTTGAAGCACAAAGGCGATTTCGTCTACGCCCTTAAGTCCCACCTCGCTCTGTGCCAAGGCTTGGCGCATGGTTTCGAGTTTCTCTTCGTTAGTGCCCGAGAGCGAGATTATGGGCTGTAATTTTTCTACAGCCTCATCGGTAAGCCCTACGGCACGCAGTTCATCGTTTACCTTGTCGAGCCCTATTTTATCGAGTTTATCAATGGCTACGGTGATGTCGATAATTTTGTCAGCAGCGCCAATGATTTCGGCTATACCGCTAAGGATTTTTCGGTTGTTGATTTTGATGCATACGCGAATGCCAAAGCGACTGAATACTTCATCGACAATTTGCATAAGTTCTACTTCGTTGAGCAACGAGTCAGACCCTACAATGTCGGCATCGCACTGGTAGAACTCGCGGTAGCGACCTTTTTGGGGACGGTCAGCACGCCACACGGGTTGAATTTGATAGCGCTTAAAGGGCATTTGCAATTCGTCGCGGTGTTGCACTACGTAGCGTGCGAAAGGCACGGTAAGGTCGTAGCGGAGTCCTTTTTCGCAGAAACGTGCTGCGAGTTGTGCTGCGCTTTTTTGGGTGTATTCTTCGGGAGAAACTTCGGCACTGAAGTTGCCTGAGTTGAGAATTTTGAAGAGGAGTTTGTCGCCTTCCTCGCCATACTTGCCCATGAGAGTGCTGAGGTTCTCCATGGCAGGTGTTTCGATTTGACGGAAACCATAGAGGGCATAGACCTCGCGAATGGTGTTGAAGATGTAGTTGCGACGTGCCATTTCTACGGCACCAAAGTCGCGTGTTCCTTTGGGTATACTGGGTTTCTGTGCCATCTTGTTATGTTGTTTTGTTTTTATATATGGGTGGTTCTAAAAATTCTGATTTTAATATTCTAAAATTCTGATAGTTGCTTTGCACCCTCTCGCATGTGTCTTTTTGTTAGTTCGCTCAGTCACATAGCCCGCTATGCTCCTTCGTTCACTAACCAAAATACACACACGATAGGGCACAAATCAACTTATCAGAATTATTAGAACCACCCATATGCGAATGTGTGTTGTGTATGTTATGTATGTGTGTTACGCTTTTCGACGTTCGTCGGTGTGTTTTATTTCGGTCATCGGACCATCGAATTGCGTGTGTTGTGGTTCTTTTACTTGTTTGGCGTAGCGGCTTACGCTAAGTATCATGCCAATGTAAGCGCAGTTGATGAGGGTGGAGGTTCCGCCGCGGCTGATGAGTGGTAGAGGCTGCCCGGTTACGGGGAATAGCCCGACGGCTACCCACATATTGAGCATGGCTTGCGACACTAACAGCAAGGTTAGCCCCATAGCAAGGAAAGGTGGAAAATGCCGCTCGCACCGACTGGCGATGCGTCCCGCTCGGAAGAGTAGGATGATGTAGAGGAATACCACGATGGCTGCTCCCCAAATGCCCATTTCCTCGATGATTACGGCAAAAATAAAGTCGGAGAAAGCTTGACTTAGAAAATCGCGTTGCACGGAGTTGCCAGGCATTTTGCCTATGCCATTGCTTGAAGCTATGGCAATGTTAGCGTGGGCTACTTGGGCTTTTTTGTCGATGTCGTAGGTGCGAGGGTCGTTGTTGCGATCAGCTTCTTCACCGCCAACAAAGTGCTCTTCGATGCGTCCCTTCCACGTTTCGAGTCGGTGTAGGAAGGATACTTGTGGAGAAATGGCTACTAACATGCCTGCTAACACGCCTATGAGTGCCATAACACCAAAGAGTTTGCCTAACTGCACCAAGGGTACTCTACCAATGAACATCATGAGCACTACTACACCAAAGAGAAGGGCAGCGGTGGAGAGATTCTCGGGAAAGATGAGAAGTATGGGAATGAGCGAGAGGAAGAGTATGAGCTTCATGGCTTTGCGGTTGGTACCTTCCTTGGTTTGCGTTTGGGCTAAGATAAGTGCTACGGTAATGACTACTGTGCCTTTGGCTATTTCGGAGGGCTGAAACTGAATGAAACCGAAGCTCATCCAACGTGAGGCTTCGTTGGTGGCAGTACCTGAAAGGAGGGTGGCTATGAGCATGATGACGGAGGGTATCCATAGCACAACGGGGAGTGCCTTAAAGAGGCGACAGGGTATGCGATGTACGATGACAACGATGAAGGTACCCACACCAAGGAATAGGGCTTGCTTGAGAAGAGGATCCCAAAAACGACCTGACTTGTAGGCTAAGGTGCTAGCAGCGCTGTATACTTCGACTAATGAGATGATGCAGAGGAAGAAGAATACAACCCATATCACACGGTCGCCCATAAAGAGAGAGCCTAAACGCGTTTCTTTGCGCTTTGGCTTTGCAATGGGCTGCTCGGAAGCTATTGGCTGGGCTGCTTCAATAGCTGACGGGGCTGTATGGGGAGTGCGCTTTGTCTTTGTAAATAAACCCATGGGTGATAATAGTTTTTTAATGTAGAATGTATAGAAGTCGTCTAAACTTTTCTGACGAAGATTATATTTGAACTTTTATTTCTTCTAAATTCAATCTTCACCTTTCTTTTTGACCGCTTTTTGACCTTTCATCGGTCGTGTAGCTCGCTACACTCCCTCTTCAATGCCCAAAGATAGTGCAAACCGAATGCAAAAAGCCAAGCTTGCTTGAGATTTTTGCTGAGGTGCAGCCTATCTTATACAAAAATCGATTCAAAAATAAAGGCAAATCTTGAACTTCATAAAAGTTTAGACGACTTCATAATTGCCATGCGGGAGGAGAGAAAATATTTTTCATGTATAATGTATAATATATAATTGCCCCTTTCCGCAAGGCTATTATACATGCTACTTTATACATTATCCATTAAATTTCCCCACCCATGCTTTGAATTGTTCGCCACGGTCTTCCATATTTTTGAAGAGGTCGAAGCTGGCACAACAAGGACTGAGAAGGATGGTGTCACCAGGTTGGGCAAGTTTTACAGCTTGTTCAAGACACTCTGCCATGGAATGGGTATCGGCTACGGGGAGTTTTAGGGCATCGAAGTTGGCGTGAAGCTTGGTATTGTCTACACCCATGTAGACTAAAGCTCGGCACTTTTGCTTAACGAAGGGGATGATTTGTGTGTAATCATTGCCTTTGTCCTTGCCTCCGAGTATGAGTACTACGGGAGTGCGCATGCTCTCGAGAGCGCAATAGCAGGCATCGACATTGGTGGCTTTGGAGTCGTTAACAAAATGAATGCCTGCCACGGTACCAACTTTTTCAAGACGATGTTCTACACCTGGGAAATCAGAAAGTCCTTGACGCACCACTGCGGCATCGACTCCTGCTGCCAAACAGGCTATGGCTGCTGCCAAGGAGTTGCGCAGATTGTGACGGCCTGGCAATGAGAGTTCGCTAAGGGGCATCTCGAAGTGTACAGGGCTATTCACCACGAATGTATCAGCTGTGGCATAGCCCGATGAATTGGCTTGCTCCTCGTCGGTAAAGCCACACACCTGACTGGGGGTGTTGTATCGAGGCAACTCTGTGGGCACATGTTCGTCTTCCTTCCAATAAACAAAGGTGTCGGCTGAGGTTTGATTTTGCAAAATGCGCATTTTGGAATCTACGTAGTTTTGCATTTTAAAGCCATAGCGATCGAGATGGTCGGGAGTTATGTTCAACAACACGGCTATGTTGGCATGGAACTTATACATGTTGTCGAGTTGGAAGGATGAGAGTTCGATGACGTAGGTGCTGTGTGGGGCTTGTGCCACCTGCAGTGCCAAGCTATGGCCAATGTTACCTGCTAAGCCTACATCAACCCCTGCCTTTTTCAAAATGTGGTAGATGAGCGAGGTGGTGGTGGTTTTGCCATTGCTACCAGTGATGCAAATCATGCGAGCATCGGTGTAGCGACCAGCAAATTCTATTTCGCTGAGTATGGGGGTGCCTTGCGCCATGAGCTTGGCTACCATAGGAGCGGTTTCGGGGATGCCAGGACTTTTTACAACTTCGGTGGCATTGAGTATGCGCTCGGGGGTGTGATGTCCTTCTTCCCACGCTATGTGGTGTTGGTTGAGCATCTCCTTGTAATGGGGCTTGATGCTTCCCATGTCTGACACAAACACTTCGTAACCTTTTTGCTGTGCCAAGATGGCGGCGCCTACACCGCTCTCGGCTGCTCCTAATACTACTAACTTCATTGTGCTTTATGTATGTAGCGAGGGGGAGGACCTATACATATATATATAATAGGTACTTCCCCCACCCGCTGTGTGTTTTTATCTAATTTTGAGTGTGATGATGGTGAGTGCGGCAAGGAGGATTGTAGTAATCCAAAAGCGCACGGTGATTTTTGACTCATGCCAAGCTCCCGAGGGCCATTTGAGCAAATATTTGCACTCAGGGTCGAGTTGCGAAGGGAGCACACGGAAGTTGTCGTGAATAGGAGTGCGCTTAAAGATGCGTTGCTTTTTGCCACGACGCTTGCCAAACTTGAAGTATTCTACTTGCAAAATAACACTGAGGCTTTCGAAGAGGAATACGCCACAAAGAATCGGGATGAGGAGTTCTTTGTGAATGATGATGGCTAACACAGCGATAATGCCGCCTATAGCTAACGAACCTGTGTCGCCCATAAACACTTGGGCTGGATAGGCATTGTACCACAAAAAGCCAATGAGTGCTCCGACCATAGCACAAGTGAAGATTACTAACTCTTGCGACCCTGGCACATACATGATGTTAAGATAGGCGGCAAACTCTATGTGGCTGGAGACATAGGCTAAAATGCCTAAAGCTATGAAGATGATGGCGGAGTTGCCCGCTGCCATACCATCCATACCATCGTTAAGGTTGGCTCCGTTTGACACGGCTGTTATGACAAAGATGGTAACGAGCACAAAAATAATCCATCCTGCCTGTGTTTTGTATTTACCACAGAAGGAGGCTAATGTGGCGTAGTCGAAGTTGTTTTCTTTGACAAAGGGTATGGTGGTTTTGGTGCTCTTTACGGCTTCGCTCTTGTGCACGATTTCGGTGGTGTGTTCGTGGCGTTGCATCTCGATGTTCTCGCGGATAGTGGCATCGGGACTAAGATAGAGCGTTAGTCCAACAAAGAGTCCGAGCAACACTTGACCCACAATTTTAAATCGGCCTGGGAGTCCGTCTTTGTTTTTCTTAAATATTTTGATGTAGTCATCGAGGAAACCTAATAGTCCGAGCCACACGGTGGTAACAAGCATCAAGATAAGGTAGATGTTGCGCAAACGCCCTAAGAGCAAGCAGGGTACTAAGATGGCTACTATAATGATGATGCCACCCATGGAGGGGACATTGAGCTTTTTGACACCAAAGGGGTCGATGGAGGCATCGCGTTGTGTCTCGCTGATGTTGTGGCGCTTCATCCATTTTATAAAGTATTGCCCGAACCATGTGGAGATGGACAAGGCAAGGATAAGTGCGAGCAAGGCTCGGAAGGATATATATGACCACATACCCGACCCGGATACGCCGAATTGTTCGAGAAAACGGAAAAGGTAGTATAACATGTGTGCGGTTTTAGTGGCAATCGCCATTGGCGCGCTATGCGAGATGTGCGGTTGTCAGTGATGAATGTTTATTTCGGGATGAGGGGAAAGAGAAGTGTAGCCAAACGTACTACCTATTTATATTCTCTTATGTTCGTACCTCGTTAGGTAAGTAGGTTTGTTGAATGCCTACTTATCACGCAATGCCGAAAGCTTTTCTTATTTCTTCGTGATCGTCGAAATGGTGTTTTACACCTTTTATTTCTTGGTAGGGCTCGTGTCCCTTACCAGCCACAAGAATTACATCGCCTGGTTGTGCCATCATGGCTGCGGCACGTATAGCCTCGCGGCGGTCGCAAATACTGATGGTTTTTTGCTTTTGCTCGGCATCGAGACCAGCAAGCATATCGTTGATAATGTCTTGGGGTTCTTCAAAGCGGGGGTTATCGCTGGTAATGATTACCCGATCAGAGCGATTAGCTGCCTCTTGTGCCATGAGTGGACGTTTACCCTTATCGCGGTTTCCGCCTGCTCCACACACGGTAATTACGTTGCCACCTTTATTCTTCACAATTTCGTTAATGGCTGTTAGCACATTGGCTAAAGCATCGGGTGTGTGTGCGTAGTCAATCACGGCACTAAAGCCTTTGGGCGAACGAATTGCCTCGAAACGACCATTAACAGGGTGGAGTGTGGAGAGCACGCGCAAGGTATCCTCGGGGGTTTTGCCTAACATAAGGGCTGCACCATACACTGCCAAGAGGTTCGACACATTAAAACGACCCACAAAACGCACGCTCACTTCGCGACCATCAATGTCGAGCAACATACCTTCGATGCTTTCTTCAAGAATGCGTCCACGATAGTCTGCCATAGTGCGAGTGGAGTAAGTGCGCACAGTAGCTGCGGTGTTTTGCACCATAACCATGCCGTTTTTGTCATCGGCATTCGTTATGGCAAAAGCACCCTTGGGCAACATGTCGAAAAAGGCTTTTTTGGCATCGCGATAGTTCTCGAAGGTCTTGTGATAATCGAGATGATCACGGGTTAGATTCGTGAAGATGCCACCTACAAAGCGTAAGCCACCTATGCGTTTCTGGTGAATCGCGTGCGATGAGCACTCCATAAAGGCATATTCACATCCCTCTTCTGCCATTTGTGCCAAAAGCTTGTTGAGTGTTACAGGGTCGGGGGTCGTGTGGTCGGCAGGAATGGCACGTCCGTCAATGTAGTTGCACACGGTTGAGCAAAGTCCACATTTGTGTCCGAAGGCACGGAACATGTTGTAGAGCACGGTAGCAATGGTTGTTTTGCCATTGGTACCAGTTACACCCACTAATTTCAGTTTAGTGGTTGGGTCGCCATAGAACATGGTGGCTACTTTGCCGACAGCATCTTCGGTGTCGTCCACTTGCACATAAGTTACGTTTTCGGCAGCATCGGCTGGGATGGGTTCGCTCATCAAGATGGCAACTGCACCCAACTCTATAGCTTTGGGGATATATTGGTGTCCATCTGCCTGTGTGCCTTTTACAGCAATAAACAAATCACCTGGCTTCACTTGTCGCGAGTCGATGTTTACGCCTGTTATTTGGCGTTGCATGTCTCCCTTTGAGGCTGCAACTGTCACTTTCTTAAGTGTATCGGATAGTTTCATTGTGAATGTTGTTCAATTTTCTTTTTTGCGTTACCGCGTCTTATTGAGGGAGCTGAATGCCTATTTTTTGAGTAGGCTCAGCGTTCTTTTTTATGTTCAGTAGTTTTCTTTTTTGAGTCGGAGGTCTTTTTTTTATCAGCCAACTTTGTTTGACTGCTTTTTGAGGTTTTGTCTGAAGGCTTTTTTGTTTCCTTTTTCTGTTTTGGCTCTACAGCAGGTTGTTTGCTGGGTTTCTTAGACTTTTCCTCTTTTTTCTTTTTCTGCTCCTCACGATTTTGCGCTGCTTTTTCTGCTTTTTGCTGTTTTAGCTCTTGCTGCGTTTGTTGCTCGTTTTCCTTATATTTTTTTTCGTCGGCAAGTGTCGGCGTGAGTTCAGGGTCTTCGGGCTGCTGCGTGGCTTGAGTTTGCTGTGCTTGGGCATCATCTTTTACCGAATCTTGTTCGGCTATGGGAATGTCTTTGGCATCGCCCAGTATAAGACTAATTTCTTCGCCAGGCTTAAAGCGGTAGCCTGGTTGCAGACTTTGTTGCGTTACGCATCCCACACCACGCACCTTCACCTTGAGTCCCATCTTCTCTAAACGGAACAACACATCGCGCAAACCATAGCCGCGTACATCGGGCACTACGTCATTGGCTACTTGTGGAGCAAGTGTCATGTTGAGTCCGTTGTTCGACGTTTGGCAAGCGCCCCATGTTAACGACGATTTTTCGGTGTCGATGCCTGAGTTGTATGCAATGCCTAATTGGTCGAGCACGGTTTGCGCTGCATGGATGTTGCCAGCTGCAATAACAGGATTTAGGCAGTTAAATGAGTCGCGTGCTGTGCTGTAGTTGTTTGAAAGGCGTTGTGCCATAACCGTTTCTGCCACACGCTTAAACACGGGAGCACACATACCACCGCCCGATGCTGGAGCACCCTTTTGGATGCAAACGATGCATGAGTAAAGCGGTTTTTCAGAGGGGAAATATCCTGCAAACGATACTAAGTATTGCGAGGCGAAGCCACTCTTGGTCCACACCTGTGCCGTACCAGTTTTGCCCGATACGTGGAAATAACGAGAACCTGCTTTTTTACCCAAACCTACGCTTACCACACTTTCTAATATGTCTTGAATATTCTTTACAGCCTCGGGCTTTGCCATTTGCTCGCGCAACACCACAACGGGTTTATTCTCTACCACCTCTCCTCCACGCATAATGGCTTTTACCAAACGGGGTTGCAACAGTTTGCCGTTATTGGCAATGCCATTATAGAAGTTTACGGTAGTAATGGGCGGAATTTGTGTTTCGTAGCCAATACTCATCCACGGCAAGGCTGTTTTCGACCAGTTTGAACCATCGGGCTTGGGCATACGAATGCGAGGACGTGCATAGCCAGGGATAGGAATGTGTAAGTCCTCAGCCACACCTATGCGGTAAATGCCTTCCACAAATTTGCGCGGATTGGCATGATAAGCACGATCTATCAAGGTGCTTACACCCACATTGAGCGACTTTTGCAAAATTTGGGGCACGGTTACAACACCGCTACCGCCCGAACGCCAGTTGGCATCGCGCATCTTGCGACCATACATTTCCTTGATGCCGCAACCCACATCTACCACATCGTTCATGTGTATGTAGCCGTCGTCCATACCTACAAGGAAGGACATAGGTTTAAACACTGAACCTGGTTCGTAGAGGTTCTTCACGGCATCGGCGTTAATCTCTTGGAACGTGCCATCTGCCATGCGTCGTAAACTGGTCATGGCTTTGATGTCGCCCGTGGCTACCTCCATTAAGATGCATACGCCCGAGTTTACATTGCCATCGTTCTGGTTTAGTTCGTTCAGTTTGTCAGAGAGTGCTTTTTCGCAAATATCCTGCATGCCCACATTGAGTGTAGTCATCACATCGCAACCATCCTCAGCAGGTTTGTCGATAATAGAGAGATAGCGATTGAGCACTTTTTGGCGGTGGGCAATACCAGGCTTGCCTCGCAACACAGAGTCGTAGCTCAGCTCAAGTCCCGTACGTGCTTTGCCATCGGCTTTAAAGAGGTCGCCAATGGTGCGTGCTGCCAAGTGTCCGTAGGGATTTTTACGCGTCTTAAATTCTTCAACATGAAAACCGCCCACATTGGCTCCTTTCTTAAAGATGGGGAGCTGCTTGATTTGGCGATAAACAATGTACGACACACGTTTTTTATAGAGTGGCCAATGATGGCTTTCGTTGCGGCGTCCTTCTTCCAACAGTTCACGAAAGGCTACGGGGTCGATATCGGGCAGAATTTTGTGCATACCATTGCAAATGCTGTCCATTTTATCCGTGAGCAAGCTGTCACGTTTATGCTGCTCTTTGTTGCGTCGTTTCTCATCTTTTTCCCACGACATAAAGTCCATGTAGAGCTTATATTCGGGCAACGAGGCAGCCAACACCTCGCCATTGTCAGCAAGGATATTGCCTCGCGTAGGAGGCACTGTGTCATTTTCTTTGGTGAAGCGTTCGTTAACAGCCATCCAAAAGTCCTTTTTCACCACCATGATATAGCTCGCTCTGCCTAAAACGGCTAAGCCAGCTAACACCAGGAGCGAAGCTATGAAGGCATAGCGGCGCGTAACTTGTTTCGCTTGAAAGTTCATTATTGTTGAATGTGTGCGCTAAAGGGTTGTTTTTATTTCTTTTGGTGGAGAGAGTAGTTACTCTCCCTCTACCTTCAAGTTATAGGAAGGAGTATTGGGCGTTTGCAACGCTGTGTCGGTTAACGACTCTTCAATATAGCTGCGTCGGGTTTTCTCTTTAAGTTGACTCGATCGAGTTAGCGCTTTGTAGCGTCGGTCGAGCAAGGTGTCGGTGAGCATCTTGGTTTGTATCATTTCTTGCTGGCACGCATATCGGTTACTAACATACACAATAATCATGCACACCACCATAATGATGTACCAAAACTGTCGACGAAACCATCGTCCACCCAATATATCACCGCCGAGTATCGATGAGAGCGTGAGTTTTACGTGCTCATCCTCGCTCGACAAGTCATCGTCTGAAGTGAGATTGCGCAAAGCTTCTAAAGCCTCACGCTTTTCGCGCTCGTCTTCGCTCTCCTTTTTTGCCTTTTTGTCTTTTTTTTCAGCCTCAACTGCCGACTGTTGTGTGGCAGTTTCTTCAGGATTACGTGTATCGACGTCGCGCTCTACGTCTTTTTTATCTCCGTTCTTACGCATTGTTATATATATAATATAGGTATGGGGAATGAGGATTAAAGTTTTTCGGCAATACGGAGCTTGGCTGAACGACTGCGCGGATTTTCCTCTTGCTCTTGTGCTGAAGGCACAATCACTTTGTTGTTAATGGCACGCCATGGTGTGAGACGACGCCCGTAGAAGTCTTGCTCCACTTTTCCGTCAATGCGCCCTGAGCGTACAAAGTTCTTTACCATTCTGTCTTCAAGCGAATGATAGGTGAGCACACTCAGTCTGCCACCTGGACGCAACACTTGCAAGGCTGCCTCTAACATCTCTTGCAAGGCATCCATCTCGTGGTTCACCTCAATTCGGAGTGCTTGAAACACGCGAGCAAGGTCTTTTTTCTCACGTTCACGCGGCATAAGGGGTTTTACCACTTGCAACAAATCATCGATGGTGACAATTTTCTGCACATTACGTGCTTTTGCTATGGCCGAAGCAATGCGACGACTGTTTTTCATTTCGCCATACAGATAGAACACATTTGCCAATTGCTCTTCTTCATAGAGGTTTACCACATCAGCTGCCGTGGTTCCAGCACGTCCATTCATGCGCATGTCTAATGGTGCATCAAAACGGAAGGAGAAACCACGTTCTTCAGCATCGAAGTGGTGACTCGACACCCCTAAGTCTGCCAATATGCCGTCCACTTGTTCCACGTTGTAGTATCGCATCCAATTTTTTAGATAGCGAAAATTACTGCGCACAAAGGTAAAACGACTGTCTCCCTCTGGCACATTTTGCTCAGCATCGGCATCTTGGTCGAAGCTATACAGATGTGCAGAGTCGTCAAGTCGTCGCAATATTTCGCGGCTATGACCGCCCCCGCCAAAGGTCACGTCTACGTAAACGCCACCTGGCTGAATGTTGAGTCCGTCAACGGTTTCGTTGAGCAACACGGGAATGTGATACATATTGTGTAGTAGTGGTCTTTATCAGTTAAAAAGTAATGAAGGGTTTCGTGTGCCGCATCTATCAGTTACGCCACACTTTTTTTGAGTGAAAGTTCACGCCATTAGGGCTGTATTATCCCACCCATTTCCTGTGCCATGAGCTTTGCCAAATCTGCATCATTCAGCATGCATTGGTCATATTGTGCAATGTCCCACACTTCAATGCGGTCGTCCACACCTACAAAGCGCACAATGCGATTGTCGATGTGGCAAGCCTCAGCCATGTGTCGAGGCAACAAGAAGCGTCCGTTAGCATCGAGCGTCACCACCTCTGTGCCTGCCATAAATTGTCTATATAACATGGCGTGTTTCGGATTCCAACGGTCGAGTCGGCTCTGCAACACTGCGAGTTCCATTTCCCACACTTGCTGTGTGTACATCACAAGACAGGGTTGGTAAACGTCTCGCTTTAACACGAATGTTGCGTCTGACTCTGCAAGTTGTTTGCGAAAGTCAGACGGCAAAAATACGCGTCCTTTGGCGTCCAATTTAGCGTCCGTTGTTCCTATAAATCTCATGACACTCTCTAAGAATTTCCAAAAGTACAGATTTTCCCCCACTTTTCCCCACTTTTTATTATTTTTTTTTAGAAAACGTGCAACGAGCCTTCCTTCATGCAAACTTGAATAAACTAAAAAAAAGTACCTAGTCAAAAAAACAGCAACTACAAATACTGCAAAAGTACAAAGCTATGCGCTCTGCCTTCCGACAAAGCGCATGGGGCTAAACAAAACATCTCCGATAATGCTTCTGCCGTGTCACGAGCAAACGATACTTATAGATATCCAGATTAGTTAAAGCAATTTATATGTTATATAACATAATAACGATTTTTCTTATTAAAAATTTCACTGTATTCGATTTATAGAACTTATATTTGCATCGGATTAGCATTACATTTATGTTGGTAAAGTTGGAAAATGGTTAACTAAGTATATTAAATAGTATCACACAAGTGCTTTTTATGAAAATATTAGCGTTTATAATTACTTATATTTTACCTCCGATATTTGCTGGCATTCTTGCACAGAAATTCGGAAAACCAATTCAAAAGATTTTAGAGAGATTATTTAATAATTAGCACAAAGCGTACAAAAAGAGTACCTTGTCATAAAAACAACAAGGCACTCACGCAACATTCAACTTATAAACATTATCGAAAATTTCTTTTTTTAGAAAAACGCAAGAGCTACCAACTGTCATTTTGTAGAAAATTACAAAAGATGTTGGCAGCTCCTTGCGTTCATGCGTATAACCAATTAACCGTATCTAAATTCTTATCTACCGCGACGCTGACGCTGCTGCTGTCCACCCCTATTTTTAGCAAAACGCTTCATCATCTGTTTTTCAATCTGATAGACGCGTCCTATTTGCTTTTGGGTGAGGAAGGTGGAGTATTTTTTGTAATACTTTTGGCGGATGTTGAGCAATTTTTCGCTCATTTCAAAGCGGTGTTTTAACTGTTGCTCCGTTTGTTCCTCTGTAGCCTGAGGGTTACGCTTCACACGAGGACCGAGTGCCCATATCTCCTTTTGGCACTGGGTGTAAGTGTCAACGAACTTTGCCGTGAGTTCATCGTTCAATACCAAGTCAGCAGCAATGTGCTTAGCTTGGACTTCAGCCAACTGTTCTCGTGTTAGGCGCTGCTTAGAGGCTGATTGCTGCGCCTGTGTGGGGATGGCAATGCACCATGTGCAAACCACCATCATGAGGATACTCAATAACTTTTTCATAATCTTTATTTTGAGTTTAGTTTTATGTAAATTACATTATTCTTCAAAGAATACATCGTCTTGATAAATCTCCAACAAATAGTCTTGGTCAGCTCTTGAGAGGTGAGCAAAAGCTTGGTCCACCTGTTGCAAACTGTTGTCTGGTTGTGGGGTAAAAAAGGTTCGATCAATATGTTGAACAACAAAGAACAATGCTACAACTGCTGCCACCGAAACCATAAAACTTAGCAAAGGTTTCAACACGCTGCGATGCTTACGAGGCGTTATTGCGGGTGTTAAATCAACTACCTTTGACTGAGCGGGTTGTTCCACAGCACGCATCACGTTTACCTCCATCTGCTCAAAGAGCTGTTCAGGAGTGGTGTAAGGCATACGTTTGCCCACCTGCGAGAAAGTAAATTCGTTACGTTTCATTGTGAAGTGTTTTAATCGTGTGAATTCATGTAGTTGATAATCTTTTGCTTGGCTACGTGGTAGCTTGCTTTTATGCTGGTAGCAGTGGAATCGGCAATATGCGCAATTTCTTCAAACTCCATTTCGTCGTAATAGCGCAAGTTGAAAGCCAACTGCTGCTTAGGCGGAAGTGTTAGGATAGCGCGTTGCAGCTTCAAAGCCAACTGGTCGGAAGTGTCTACATAATCATCAACTGCAATTAGCTCTACCCCCGTCTCGTCTGAGTCTATTGAAACTTCCTCTTGTCGGCGGCGACTAATGATGCGCAAGGCTTCGTTGGTGGCAATGCGATAAATCCAACTACGCAAAGAACTGTCAGCACGGAATTGTGCGAGGGAGTTATATATGCGTATAAATGTTTCTTGCGTACCATCTTGCGCATCGTCATGACTCACCACCATGCGTCGGATGTGCCAATACACTTGCTGTTGATAACAGCGCATCATTTGCCGAAATCCACTTTCTAAATCAGCTTTTATAGCGTTGAGCAGTTCTTTGTCGTTTGATGTCATAGGCTATTTATGGCAGCACACACAACAAGAACAGGGTGTGCGATGTTTTTTGCAGTGCTTCTTGCAATGTCTCTTGCCATGTTTCTTACAAGTGCAAGGCGTACCTGCTTTTGATACTACTATCGTTGTGCGCATAAAGTGTGGACGCGGTGTGCAGTGGCGTATCGGACGTGCAGTGGCAGTAATACAAACCATTGCCAGTGCGGCAAGCGCGAGTATATTTCGCATTTTCATTAAAATCGTTTTCATAACCATGAGAGTTTTTTTGAGTGAAACCTTGCAGTGTTACTGCTTTTGTTTTGTCATTACTCACGAGCTCGTTTCATGACCGTCACGATTATATGACCTACGAAAAATAAAAAAGTAAAAAGAGGTGATATATTTTTTTCTTCTACCCTATCCTACCCACACTATGAGGCTTTATAGAAATTCTGGTTCCAAATCCATAATACCATCCACTCCTATTCCTAATACCCTAATGCTTCGTGTTTTTTGAGTAAGAAATACTGTGTATTTTACGCCTAAAACGTTTTAACTAAGAAAATTTCGCGACTTAACTAAAAAAATTTCGCGAGTTAACTAAGAAAATTTTGAGGTGTTTTTGATGGCTTTTTAATGTGTGTTTCTGCATCGTCTGTGGGTAGCTCGGTGAGATGATGTTTTTTATTCCTCATAATCTGAACGAAAGCTTCGTTAACACTGATTTTAAGAAAATTACGAGTGACCAAGTGACCGCCATTTCATTGATAATCAAAGGAAATGGTGGTCACTGGTCACTTGTAACTTTTTGTATGATTAAAAAAAACACACTTTCTCAAAAACAAAAAAAGAATAGTAGACAATAAATATATCCACTATTCTTTTTCCAGCATCTAAGCCTTACGCATCAGGCTCACCACTCAAAATTTTGTGCATTTGTTTGCGGTTGTGCAACATATCAATGGCTTGACGCACATCTTTGTCGGTTTGCAATTCATATTCTCCACGCCCCGACTCATAGTAATAACGCTCAATAATGCCACTCTCTATCACACGACGTATCTCTTTTTCCCAACGCTTAAAGTCGAAGTCCTCATTGTGCTGCAATTTCTTTTCAAGCGCATCGAGTTCGGCAGCGGCTTCCGTGTCGTAACCCTCATAACGTGCTGTTTGACGCAAAAGTTTAAACACTTGCAAGCTCTTGCGGTCGTACGTGAACTTGTGCTTCTTCATGTAAGCACAAAAGTCGGCATACTCAGCATCCGTAATGTGAAATTCTCTAGGACCTGCAATAGTCGCATGCGTGTTGCGGTAGTTCACGCAGTAGTCAAAGAATTGGTCGCTTGCAGCTAAGTCTACAAGTAAGGTAGGCAAACTGTCGGTTTTCACCATTACATCAGGAGTTATACCACCTCCATCGCGCACAATACGTCCATTAGCCGTACGAAACTCTTTGGTAAGAGAATCGGGCAAATGCACTGGATAACCATTTTCAAACTTATAGGCTTGTACACAACGTCCTGAAGGAATGTAGTATTTGGCAGTAGTGAGTTTCAACACAGTTTTATAGGGCAACTCACGACTTTGCTGCACCAATCCCTTGCCATAGGTGCGACGCCCCATAATAAGCGCACGGTCATAATCCTGCAAAGCACCACTCGTAATCTCGGCTGCAGATGCCGAACCTTCATCCGTAAGCACCACAATGGGAAGGTCGGTGTCTTGTGCATCGAGGGTGGTTTTATAGGTATGGTTCATTTCCTTTACCTTACCCCGTGTGGTCACCACCTCACGTCCGCGAGGCACAAAGAGATTCACTGTCTTCACAGCCTCCTCCATCACACCTCCAGGATTGTCGCGAAGGTCAAGTATCAAACTACGAGCACCATGCTGCTTTAAGTCAACAAGCGCACGGCGAATTTCATTGCTTGTACCTTCAATGAATTGCGACAAACAAATATACCCCACACTATCTGAAGCTATGGTAGCAAGTGTCACACTGGGCCGTACAATGCTACGGCGCGTAATTTTAAATGTAAGCAACTTATTGATGCCTGGACGACGCACCTTGAGTTCGAAGGTTGTGCCTGCTTCGCCACGTAACTTGGAGGAAACTTGGGTTGCATATTCAGCCTGCACTTGTTTATCGGTAGAGGTGCAAGGCTCTATGGCGTTACCATCAATTGCCAATATCACATCGCCCGCCAGCACACCTGCTTGATCTGCTGGCATACCCGCCAAAGGCTGATTCACCACACAACGCTGCAAGTCGGCACGAAAAGAAGTTACCGCACCAATACCCGCATACTTCCCCGTGGTGAGTTCGCGGAGCGCATTGGTGTTATCCTCTGCATAATACTCGGTATAAGGGTCGAGCATTTGCAACATATAGTTGGCTGCATTGTCTATGTTGGTTTGCGCATTGAGCGTGTCAACGTAATAAAGGTCGAGGTCGCGATAAAGGGCATTGAATATGTCCAAGTTCTTTGCTACCTCAAAATTGTGGTTTGCAGCCCTATTTTGCGCACTAATCGTCAAGGGGAGCAAGACGGCTACCACGCCTACACGCAACAGGTTAAATATTAGTTTCATACTCCTTATTATATAATACAGTAAAGGATTTAGCCTTGGGGCAGAGCCTCAGCTTTAATTTTTTGCCAGGTTTCGGGAGTGAGTGCAGTGCCTACTACTTCAATAATATGACCTGCTAACAACGATCCGAGTGTAGCACATTGCATCAAGCTACTTCCTGTGGCAAGACCATAAAGAAAACCTGCTGAGAAATAATCGCCTGCTGCAGTTGTGTCTACCACGTGAGGCACCTCGCGTGCAGGACAATGCACTTGCTGCTGACCACTTCGAACCAGCACACCCTTCTTTCCTATCTTTACCACAGCTATCTCGCACAAACTTGCCAAGGTCTCTACATTGGCTTGTGCATCGTCAACCCCTGTAAAGGCTTGTGCTTCTTGCTCATTGGCAAAAACAATGTCAGTTTGTTGCAAAAGTTCTGCAAAGAAGTCACGGTCTTCTTGCACAATGTTGAAACTTGCCAAGTCTATGCAAACTTTCAATCCTGCCTCATGAGCTAACTCTACGGCACGACGTATCAACGCATGGTTTTGCACCAAATAGCCTTCTATATAAAAATAGTCGTATCCATCGAACCATTCGGGTACCACATCTTCAGGACGCAAATTGGCTGCAGCCCCCAAATAGGTACCAAAAGTGCGTTGTCCATCGGCACTGATAAGGGTGGAAGCAACGCCTGTTGGCAAATCTTCATCGCGCAACAAACAGATGTTCACTCCCCGACTTTTGAAACTTTGCTCAAAAAACTGTGCGGTTTCATCATTTCCTACTTTACCAATCAATCCCGTTTCGGCACCTAAATTGGCTATGGCTAAGATGGTGTTGCATGCCGATCCGCCTGTTGTACGCTGCGGATGCAACAAATCCAAAACTTTTTTTATTTCTAAATATCTTTTCGTATCAACAAGCTGCATAGAGCCTTTTGGCAACTGCAACTCATTGAGTATCATGTCATTTTTAACTTGCACAAGTGCATCAACCAGGGCGTTTCCGATACCCAAAATTTTCTTCATCGTAATTTTTTTTGAAATTTTTTCTGCAAAGATATAGCTTATTTCAAAAATAACCATTACCTTTGCACCGCAATTCAGCAAAAGATGGTAAGTTTTTCTTACTCACACTGCTTCAGTAGCTCAGTTGGTTAGAGCACCTGACTGTTAATCAGGGGGTCGTTGGTTCAAGC
>ERZ1023617.64-NODE-64-length-47393-cov-17.067409_pt1 | contig 47393 bp, 36 predicted proteins | sample MGYA00380328_ERZ1023617 | MGnify/ENA primary metagenome ERZ1023617 (study PRJEB33179, sample SAMN07448977) | human gut metagenome | biome: Human-gut; feature: Human associated habitat; material: Faeces | host: Homo sapiens | place: India: Bhopal | collected...
GCGGTAGCGCTCCTCCATATCCATGCTGGCAAGCTTCTTGTTGCTGTAGGGCACATCCGCAATAAGCGCCTTGAGGCATTTCATGGCTTCGGGCAGATTGCCCACGCTTAGGTGAATATTCAGAAATGCTTGTGTAGATTGTATGTCATTATTCTTGCGCATAGCAAGCGTTGGCAACACTATTTCATTCAAGGCTTGCCTTACCTCGAAGTTAGGAAAACCAAGAAGGTAAGTTCCGTTCATGTAACCCTTAATTGTGAGGTAACCCGACTGATAAAGAAACAGCTCTGGTCCACCACCCGTAACGTCAGAGGTTTCAATAGTTGTGCTCAACAAAGCGCTATGATCAAAATCTTTCAGCCTTATTTCCATATCATCCACAAACTTAGGAAGTAAGGATGTGGCACCCGATGAAGCCCAATAGTTCTTGAGATCTGAATCTGCCAATGCATTGATGAGACTAAACGGATTGAAAACATCCACCATGTTGCGATGACTGAAATGATAACCATCATAGTAGGCTGTTAATTGTGCTACAGCCTCGTCGAAAGTCCATCCTTCATATTCAGCCAACTTGCCGATTTCGGGTTTAAAATCACGCAAAACTTCTTCCTTCGTGATACCACAGAGTGCTGCATATTCAGGCTCGAAACTAATGTTGCTCAAGTTATTGAGCACAGAGAAGAGAGAAATCTGCGTAAACTTGGTAATACCTGTGATAAATACAAACTTTTCGTATTTGTCATCAGCCTTGAGAATGGCAAACACCTCCCGATAGATAGAGGTGCATGCTTCGTGCTGAGGAGTTTTCCAAGAATGCTGTAATGGAGAGTCATATTCATCGATAAGGATGGCAACCTGCTGTCCTGTCTGTTTGTAAGCAGTTTGGATGATAGCATCGAAACGGTCGGCAAGTTGGGCTGTAGGTTTAGGAGTAATGCCATTTTCTTCCTCTAATCTGTCGAAAGTTATATCGAGATAAGAGCGCAATGTCTCTGGTTCTGCGCCTGCACGACTCATATCGAGTCTGATGACAGGACGCTTCACCCATTCTGTTTCCATCTGCATGATTTTCAATCCCTCGAAAAGTTCCTTCTTTCCCATGAAGTAGGCTTCGAGTGTATCGACCAACACAGATTTACCAAAGCGACGAGGGCGGCTCAGGTAATTGTATGTTTTATCTCTGTTGGCAAGTTGCCAAATGATATCTGTCTTGTCAACATAAAGATATCCACTCTTTCTAATTTTCTCAAAAGACTGGATGCCTACGGGCAATTTTCTATCGTTTGTCTCTACCATAATTCCAAATCTTTGGTTTACAAGTTCAAATATACGATTAATTTCTCATACCTCCATGTTTTTACCTTCTTTTCTTTGTGTGATGCTTTTGAAAGAAAACTCATATATTGTTATAATGGATTACCCCGTTAGGTATGGGGTTCAAAATCCATAATATTTTTAGACTCGGTTTTATCGGATTTGAACGAATGAGGAACGATGGAACAAGGGTAGTTAATCTTATTATTATCTAAATTCTTACGAAAATGGCAAGACTCAAACAAACTATTGAGGGTATAAACATGTCATCTATCGACAACGACAATTTTCCAAAAAAATCGCTGCGGTATGCCTTCGGTATGATATCGGAATGGCATCGGAATTTGTGACTCACAAAAAAGGCAAATTGACAGAAAAAAAGAGTTACGCCCAGCGTTTAAAAATCCATCGTCGTAGGGCATCGATGAGTGCGCTAAGCAGATAAATGGCAAGGTAAAGCAAAACCATCTCTCCCATAAAAAGCAAGGTTGAGTTGGTATCCTTATCGAGTTGACGAACAAAGGTAAAATACTCCTTGCGCACCAAAAGATGTTGATGAGTGAGATATACCGTAAAACTGCCTGCTGCTAACCAATTAACTACTGCACTCTGAAATTTTAAACGCGTGAAGAAAAGCAATAAAGCTACTGCCGATAAAATAAGTATGGGATTGGTGTAAGAGGCAAATACGGGCATCAATAATCCGATGCAAGGTTGTGCCAACATGCCAGCTCCCCAAAGCAAAAGTGCCATAGCAAGCACACAAGCAGTCCACAGGGTCAAGAACTTCCATTTTGCCACTTGTTGCAAACGTGGGGCAAGGTAAAGTCGCAAGTAACGTCCTAAAAGGTAAAGCCCCATAAAAGGTACTGCTGCATACCCCACATTTAAATCAGAAAAGATGTAGGAGGCTGGTATAACGCACACGTAGAAGGCTATTAAAAAGCGGCGCAAGGTGAGCTCATCACTTTGATTAACAAAAGCATTGAGCACAGGGGTTAGCAAATATAATAACAAATAACTATTGACAAACCAATAGCCCCATAACGGACGAAAGTATCCCATTGGTTCGGTTGGCATTTTGTAGCCCATGGCACAGGCAAAGACTGTCATCACGACCGAGACAAAGACTACTTGTAACAGAATGCGCACAATGCCACGCGGACGAAAACTTGTGCCAAACCATCCTGTTATAAGTACAAAAAGATTTACACAACCCATACAGACTGAGGCTGCGGTAATAATGCCTAACCAACGTGCAGGATGTGCTTGCACCATATTGGCACGAGCATAACCGAAGGTTGTAAACGTGGAATGTAGCACCACTACCATCAGCATGGCTACTACACGCAACAACTCTAAGTTGGATTGACGCACTTTTTTTTCATTATTCATTATTTTACGCAATGCTAATCAGTTCTACGTCGAAAATGAGGGTTGAATTACCAGGAATATCACCATCCGAACGACTTCCGTATGCCAAGGCTGCAGGAATGTAGATGATCCAACGGTCGCCAGGACGCATCTGACTCAAAGCAATTTGCCAACCATCTATCACTTCGTAAAGATGAAAAGCTGCAGGAATGCCATCGCGACGTGAATCGTCAAACACTCGACCATTGATAAGTTTACCTGTGTAATGCACACAAACCACACTGCGCAAATCAGGACGGCGACCTTGTGGATTACCACTCTTCACCACCTCATAAAGCACACCTTTCGACAATTCGTTTACTCCCTCTTGTGTTTTTTTCTCTGCCAAAAAGGTTTCGTTCTTTAATTTGTATTCGCTCTTTTTACTCATGTTATTGATATACTTTTATTATTATGTCAAAGCAAAAGTACGAAAAACCATGCTTAAAAAGGTAAAATATTAAAGTGAACTATCGTGTTTGACGCATTTTTTGCAATTTTGCATGTAAAAACGTGGGAATATCTTAGGAATTGGGTGGTTGGAGAACTTTAACTTTAAGCCTCGAACTTTGTGAACACCTACACTTGCTAAGAGTGGTTTTAATAAATCTGCTATTCCCCACATATAAATACTAAATATTGCAATGAATAGAGCTGTGACTCCCGTATTGCTTCTTACGGGTTATTTAGGAAGCGGAAAGACTACTTTGCTCAATCGCATTCTCTCTAATAAAAAAGGCATTAAGTTTGCCGTGATTGTCAACGACATTGGTGAGGTGAATATCGATGCCAATCTCATTGCCCAAGGTGGCATTGTGGGCGAGGGCGATGATAGTTTGGTGCCTTTGCAAAACGGCTGCATCTGTTGTACGCTGAAAATGGATTTGGTACAACAGTTGAGCGATTTGGTACAAGAACAACGCTTTGACTACATCGTAATTGAAGCAAGTGGTATATGCGAACCCGCACCTATTGCACAAACCATCACGGTTTATCCACAGATGTATCCCAATCTTGCCACAAAAGGCATTGCACGCCTCGACTCTGTGGTAACTGTTGTGGATGCACTCCGTTTGCGCGATGAATTTGCAGGTGGAAACGATCTTTGCCAAAAACAACATGCTGAAGATGACTTGGCAAGTTTGGTGATTCAACAAGTTGAATTTTGCAATACCATCTTGCTGAACAAAGCATCCGAAGTTACACCTCACGAATTAGACCACATCAAAGCCATATTGCGCGAACTTCAGCCTAAAGCCGAAATCATTACATGTGACTATTGCGATGTTGACCTCAACAAATTGGTACACGCTAACGATTTCGACTTTAACAAAGTAGCCACTTCTGCACGATGGATTGAAGCCGTTGAAGGTGACGATGAGGAAGAAGAACAGCATGAACATGAGCATGAACATGAGCATGAGCACGAACATGAACATGAGCATGAACATGAACACGAGCATGAGCATGAACATGAGCATGAACATGAGCATGGTGAACATTGCCATTGCCACCACCATCATCACGGATTAGAGAACGAGGAAGAAGGCGAAGCTTTAGAATATGGCATCAGCACCTTTGTATATAAGCGCCGCAAACCTTTCGACATGGTAGAGTTCGACCAATTTGTTGCTCGTCTTTGGCCCAAGAGTGTCATCCGCTGCAAGGGTATTTGCTATTTTAAAGATGAGCCTGACATGTGCTACGTTTTTGAACAAGCAAGCAAACAGGTTTCGCTTAGTCAAGCAGGACAATGGTATGCCACAATGCCTGCCGATGAATTTGAAAAATTCAAACAACAAAATCCCGCTGCACTCAAAGATTGGGACGATACCTATGGCGACCGTATGCAAAAACTGGTTTTCATAGGTCAGAAGATGGATCGCGAGGCTATTGAAACACTTCTCGATGCTTGCTTGGCAAAATAATTAGGGTGTTCAAAATCCATATTTTTTCTGTATGGTTTTGCCGCCGCTAATGCACGGGCTGAATTATCGTGCAAACCGAATACAATCAAGCTTGCTTGAATTGTTGAGGTGTAGCCGATAATGCATAAGCAAAGCCCAAAAGCGCCTAGCACAGGGCAAGCGAAGCGACACCCTGCTAAGGGCTTGTGGGCTTTCAGCCCGTCTTGACTAAATACGAAACTTGAGTAATGTATAATAAAGAATGTGTAAGGCATACTACATTATACATTATTTTGCTTGTCGTTTTCCTTGTGAAATTCAGCAATAAACGTTAACTTTGCACCGCTTTTTAAGGCGGTGCTTTTTTTTGGCATTCCTCTTTCTTCCCCGATGACTTTGTGATGATGAAAAGACTTAACAACGATTCAACTTATCTATGACAAAAAGACTCTTCATACTGATGCTCGTGTCTGTGTTTGCCATCTTAAACAAAGCACACGGCATGGCAACCAGCAAGACTTGCAACGAGAACTTGCGCGACAGCATGCACATTGTGCTATTAGGCGACTCTAACACTTGGCTCGGAGGAGACGACTGCACAAGTAAACGAGGTTGGAACACATGGTTTGCTCAAAGTTTTCCACATGCCACTTGTGTAAGTTATGCACGCAGTGGAGCTACATGGACCAATACCCGACGCACCACGCGCAACCTTACTGAAAACGTAGGACGCATTTCGGATAATAATGTAATTTACAACCAGGTTTGCCGACTTATTGCTGCATGCCGCAACAAACAGCAAGCCATTCCTCAACTCATCATTGTGGCGGCTGGCACAAACGATGCTTGGTTCGAGAACAAACGTCCACAAGCATTCAGCATTCAAAATGCTACACAACTAAAGGCTATGCCCAACCACTCACTGCCCGACTTGCCACACACTTTTCCTCTATCGTTGGCTGCTTCGGTGCAATACGACTGTTTGTTGCTAAAAAAACATTTTCCACAAACACGCATCATCTTGTTCACGCCCTTACAAACAACTGCTGTTAGCGAAAATAAAATTGCGCAAACAGGCAACATCATTGAGCAGGTTGGACATGCACTGAACCTGGACGTGGTGCGACAAGACAAAATATGTTGTGTAAAACGTGCCGAGGAGTTAAAACACTTCACCAACACCTACGATGGCACACACACTAACGAACAAGGTGCTCAAAAAAATGGAATTATCTTAGCCAACACGGTTGCCAAATTACTGAAGGGTGGTTCTTGATTTTTTTTGAAATCCCCTCTTCTTGAAACTCCTCTAAGACCCTCTTCCCCAAAAAACAAATTTCCCACTTTTTAGGGTGGTTCTAATAATTCTGATAAGTTGATTTGTGCCCTATCGTGTGTGTATTTTTGTTAGTGAACGAAGGAGCATAGCGGGCTATGTGACTGAGCGAACTGACAAACATGGTGCAAGGCGAATGCAATCAAACATGTTTGAATTGCTGAGCCGCAGCCCATGTTCTCAAAGAAAAATACACATGCGAGAGGGTGCAAAGCAACTATTAGAAATTTAGAATCTTAAAATCAGAATTTTTAGAACCACCCCAGTAAACAACAACTTTAATATACAAGCTAAAAAAGCATGTCAGAAAGAAAAGTACGCGTGCGTTTTGCACCAAGTCCCACCGGACCGCTTCATATTGGCGGTGTTCGAACCGCTCTTTACAACTACCTCTTTGCTCGTCAGCATGGCGGCGACATGGTGTTCCGCATTGAAGACACCGACTCTAACCGCTTTGTGCCTGGAGCTGAAGATTACATTATTGAATCGTTCAAGTGGCTCGGCATTGAATTTGATGAAGGCGTAAGCTTTGGTGGCGAACATGGTCCTTATCGTCAGAGCGAACGCCGCGACATTTATCGCAAGTATGTAAAGCAACTGCTTGACGCTGGTAAGGCTTACATTGCATTCGACACCCCCGAAGAACTCACTGCTAAGCGCGAAAGTGTGCAAAACTTTCAGTATGACGCACACACCCGCATGGAAATGCGCAACTCATTGGTGTTGGGTGAGGAAGAAACACAACGCCTCATTGATAATGGCGAACAATATGTGGTACGCTTCAAGGTGGAACCTGGCGAAGAAGTACACGTTAACGACATTATTCGTGGCGATGTGCGCATTATGAGCGACATTCTCGATGACAAGGTGCTTTACAAAAGTGCCGATGACCTGCCCACCTACCACTTGGCAAACATCGTAGACGATCACTTGATGGAAATCAGCCATGTTATTCGTGGCGAAGAATGGTTGCCCTCGGCACCTCTCCACGTACTGCTTTATCGTGCCTTTGGTTGGGAAGATACCATGCCACAATTTGCACATTTACCTTTGTTGCTTAAGCCCGATGGTAAAGGAAAACTCTCAAAGCGCGATGGAGACCGTTTAGGCTTCCCCGTATTCCCCTTAGAATGGCACGATCCTAAGTCAGGCGACATCTCATCAGGCTACCGCGAAAGTGGCTATTTACCCGAAGCTGTCATCAACTTCCTCGCATTGTTGGGTTGGAACCCTGGTACCGACCAGGAGATTCTTTCGATGCAAGAGCTTATTGAACAGTTCGACTTGTCTAAGTGCTCAAAGAGTGGTGCAAAGTTCGACTACATCAAGGGACAGTGGTTTAACCGTGAATACATCCTCAAAACAGACAACGCTGTTTTGGCTCCTGCCTTCGACAAAATTTTGAAGGAGAATGGCATTGAAGCTCCCATCGAACGTGTTGAAGCGGTTGTTGGCATGATGAAGATGAAGAAGATTAACTTCATCAAGGAGCTTTGGCCTCTTTGCGACTTCTTCTTTATAGCTCCTACCTACGATGCTGACGATAAATTTACACGTAAGAATTGGAAGGAAGGCGCTGCTGCCGATATGCAAGAACTCCACGACTTGCTTGCTTCGCTCAACGACTTTAGCATCGAAGCCCAAAAGGCTGCCGTTGACCCTTGGGCTACTGAAAATGGCAAAAAACCTTGGAACCCCTGGCGCGTTTGCTTGGTGGGCACTGGTAAAGGTCCTGATATGTACGAACTCGCTGCCTTCTTGGGTAAGGACGAGACCTTGCGTCGCATGCAGGCCGCAATCAAAGCTTTGGGATAACAATCCAAAAAAATAGGAGTTTTCAAGAAGATATTCTTAAGAAGGGTTTTCCAAGAAGATATTCTTAAGAAGGGTTTTCCAAGAAGATATTCTTAAGAAGGTTTTTTCAAGAAGTTATTTCAAGAAATTATTTTAAGAAGTTAGAGGGAAGTTAGAGGAAAGATAGTATCGCAAAATGTATACGAGATTCCTACTTCTTGAAAAAAATTTCTTGAAAATAACTTCTTGAGAAATAACTTCTCAAAAATAACTTCTTGAAGAAAACCTCTTCAAACTACCTCCCCATCTCCTCCTGTTTCATACTTTCTACAGACAAAAAAGTGTATTCTTTCGCAATTTATCTGATGATGCTCGGCTGCAACATTGCCGCCATCTTCAGCAAAAAAATACGTACCATGATGCGCGGTCACCGCAACACATGGCACATTCTGCGTAAGCAGATTGGCAACGAACAGTACGTGTGGTTTCATGCCGCCTCATTGGGAGAGTTCGAACAAGGACGCCCCCTCATGGAACGTTTGCGTCGCGAACATCCCGAAAAAAAGATTTTGCTCACCTTCTTCTCGCCCTCAGGCTACGAAGTGCGCAAAAACTATGAAGGAGCCGACGTAGTGTGCTACTTACCATTCGACACACCACTCAACGCACGCAAGTTTATCCGATTGGCAAAGCCTGAAGCTGCCTACTTTATTAAGTACGAATTTTGGCGCAACTACATTGATGTACTCCATCAAAAAGGCATACCCACCTATTCGGTATCAAGCATTTTCCGTCCTAATCAAATATTCTTTCGCTGGTACGGACGCGAATATGCTCGCGTATTACAACGCATGACACACCTCTATGTGCAAAACGAGGAGTCGCGTGCGTTGCTTGCAACCATAGGTGTCGACCACGTAACAGTAGTAGGCGACACACGTTTCGACCGTGTTATTGACATTCGCAATGCCGCCAAGCCCCTTCCGCTTGTTGAGCGTTTTGCAGGTTGTTGGCGCGTTATTGTTGCAGGAAGCTCATGGCAGCCCGACGAGGACTTGCTTATAAGTTACTTCAACAACCACCCCAACCTTAAACTGGTGCTTGCACCCCATGTGGTGAGCGAGGAGCACCTCAAACAAATTGAAAGTAAGTTGCAACGCCCCTTTGTGCGCTACTCTGCTGCAACCACCAAAAGCGTAGCTGAAGCCGACTGCTTAATAATTGACTGCTATGGCTTGTTATCGAGCATTTATCGCTATGCTACCATTGCCTATGTGGGTGGCGGATTTGGAGTAGGCATCCACAACGTGCCCGAAGCTGCAGTTTATGGTGTACCCGTAATTATCGGTCCTAACAACCAAAAGTTCCGCGAAGCTCAAGCCTTGCTAACTAATGGTGGTTGTCGCGAGGTGACAGACAGCACTTCCTTCAACGCAGTTATGGACCTCTTGCTCACCAACAAAGCAGAACTCGAAAAAGCAGGACAAGCTGCTGGCAATTATATTAAAGAAAACGCTGGAGCCTCTGCACAAATACAATTGTTTTAATGAATAATGAATAATTGATTGATTGAGATAACAATCCTAATCAATTATCAATTATTCATTATTAATTATACATTACACTCATATTCCACCTCCTTATCCATGAAAGTGCTTTTAGTTAACACCTCCGACCATGCAGGCGGAGCAGCCATAGCCTCCCTACGACTGCTCAAAGCCCTACGCCAAGCAAACATTGAGGCTACCCTGCTTTGTCGCGACCGCTCAACACAAACTGAGGGGATGAAAGAGGTGATACAACTTAAACCCACACTATGGCGCAAAGCAAAGTTTGTGCTCGAACGATTTGAAATATTCCTAACAAATGGTTTCAAGCGCAAAGGGCTCTTTGCTGTAGACACCGCACGCTTTGGCAATGACATTACCAAACTAAAAGCCTTTCAAGAGGCAGACGTTATTCATCTGCATTGGACAAACCAAGCCATGCTTTCGCTCGGCAATCTAAAAAAGATTCTTAAAAGCGGCAAACGCATCGTTTGGACTATGCACGATATGTGGGCTTTTACAGGAGTTTGCCACAACTCTGCCAACTGCAACCGATGGCTTACCTCTGGTTGTGGACACTGTCCGCTACTGCAACGCCCCTCAGCCACCGACCTCTCAGCCACAACCTTCAAACGCAAAAGGGCAGTTTACGCCACAGGTCACATCACCTTTGTGGGCTGCAGCCAATGGATGGCAAACAATGCTGCACAAGCCCCTCTACTCAGCAAACAGCATGTAACATCCATCCCCAATCCCATCGACACCCAATTCTACGCTCCTGCAGCAACCCAAGGCATGCCCACACAAGCCGAAGTACGCACAGCACTCCAGCTACCCACCCATCGCATGCTCATTCTGCTTACAGCCTTCAAGGTGACTGACCCCAACAAAGGCATCAACCACCTAATTGAAGCAGTTAAACTGTTGCAAACCGAACACCCCGAATGGAGCAAGAACCTGGGCATCGTGCTTGCAGGCCATGGTGCCCACACCCTGCAACACGCCTTTGGCAACACACCCGTTTACGCCATGGGCTACGTAGATAGCGAAGAGCGCATGCGTCAAATTTACCAAGCCTGCAACCTCCTTGCCATGCCCACGCTCATGGACAATCTGCCCAACACCATTGCCGAATCAATGGCATGTGGTGTGCCCTGTGTAGCTTTTAATGTAGGCGGCGTTCCCCAAATGGTCGATACAGGCATCAATGGCTATTTAGCTAACTTTGCTGACAGTGCCGACCTTGCCAAAGGTATTTATGCTACACTCCATTCGCCCAGTTACACTGCACTCTGTCGCAATGCACGCACCAAAGCAGTTAACGCCTACAACGAGCAAACCATTGCAGCAGCCTATCTCAAACTCTATCAAGGTCTATAAATTATAAATTGTAAATTATAAATTATTCATGTCCCCCGAAAATCAAACGCAAGAGAACAGCGTGCCTCCTTCCGCGGAAAGCACCAATAAACTTCCCAAAATCACCGTAGCCACCGTAACGTGGAATGCGGGCAAACTCATCACCCGCACCATCGAGAGTGTAGAACGCCAAACGTATGCTAACGTTGAGCACCTTATCGTAGACGGAAACTCACACGATGACACTCTCCAACACGTACATCATTATCAAGAACGCAACAGCCGTGCTGCCGTTCGTCACGAAATTGTGTGCATCAGCGAGCCCGATGAAGGACTTTATGATGCCATGAACAAAGCCATCGACATGGCTACGGGGCATTACATACTCTTTCTGAATGCAGGCGATACCTTTCATGCCAACAACACACTCCAACTTATAGCAGAGACCATTCAGCACGCACCCTCTTTGCCTGCCGTAGTATATGGCGACACACATCTGGTTAACAACAACGGACAGTTCATCCGTCGTCGTCGGCTCACTCCCCCCGAACACCTCACCTGGCGCTCGTTTAAAAATGGCATGTTAGTATGCCATCAAGCCTTCTTTGCCCGCACCGATCTGGCACGCACCTACCACTACGATCTGCGTTACCGATTTTCGGCAGACTTCGATTGGTGTATCCGCATCATGCGCCATGCTGCCACACACCGCTTGCCCATCACCAATGCCCACACCGTTGTGGCAAACTATCTGAACGAGGGCATGACCACACGCAACCACAAAGCCTCACTTCGCGAACGCTTCCACATCATGGCACACCACTATGGCTGGTTACCAACCGTAGCCCATCATGCATGGTTTGTCATACGCAGCATCATCAAAAAATAAAAAAAATTCCCCATGACCGACTTCTACCAATGGGCAACCAACCGATGCTCGCAAAAGGAATATTGCCGAAGCGAACTCGCACAAAAGTTGCGAACCAAGGGAGCAACCCCGTCTGAAATTGAGCTGCTACTTACTCGTCTTGAAGCCGAACGTTACATTGACGAATCTCGCTATGCCCGAGCCTTTGTGTCCGACAAGTTTCGCTTCGATCGTTGGGGACGCATCAAAATCACCAATGCCCTACGTCTAAAGGGCATTAGTAGCAACAACATCGATGATGCACTACAACTTATAACCGACGCTGACTACCGCAAAACTCTCTCCGATTTTATCACTTCGCGTCGACGCACCACCCATGGCAGCACACCCTATGCCATCAACCAAAAGATAGCACGCGCTGCCATTACCCGAGGCTTTGAACCGCACTTGGTTTTCGATACTTTGCGAATGCAGGACGAAGAGGAAGAGGTGTGGTAAAATTATTTGTACTTCTGTAAAAACATGTGGTTAATGAAAAGGGAACTCCCTCCCCTTTTCTAAAAAATAGTTTCAAATGATTATTGACATTACGTTGCGCTTGCTCATTGCGATGTTATTGGGCGGTGTTATAGGCATAGAACGCGAATATCGGTCGAAGGATGCGGGTTTTCGCACGCACTTCTTGGTGGCTTTAGGAAGTGCGCTGTTTTGCATTGTGTCGCAATATGGCTTTGGCTTCGACTTGAAAGATTCCTCGCGTGTAGCTGCGCAGGTGGTTTCGGGCATCGGTTTCTTGGGGGCTGGTACCATTATTTTTCAAAGGAATGTGGTGCGCGGACTTACTACGGCTGCGGGACTCTGGGTTACTGCGGCTATAGGACTGGCTTGCGGTAGTGGCATGTTTGCTGCGGCTGCCATTGCTACGGTGCTTATTATTGTAGGACTCGAGGTGCTCATCTTGTTTATTCCGCATATAGGACGCACGGTGGTGGAGTTGTCGTTCTCTACAAGTTCTGAAGACAATATTAAAACGGTGGTGAATGAATTGAAACGGGTGGGGATTCGCATCTCTTCGTATAAACTGCGGAAACAAATTTCGGCACAAGGGGGTAAGGTGTATCGTGTGGACTTGGAACTGCGCGTGAAACGACATGATGGACAGGATGCGCTTATTGATATGGTTAGCGGATATGAGGATGTTACCATCTCAAGCGTTGAATGATTTTTTGGAGAATTTTTTAGAAATGCGTTCCTTCTGAATTTTTTGGAGATTTTTTTTTAGAAATGCGTTTCTTCTGAATTTTTTAGAGAATTCTTTTTTTAAGAAATGCGTTCCTTCTGATTTTTTTTGGAGGAATACATAGCTAATGATATTTTGGAAAAACGATAAAACAATTAGGGCGGCTTTCAACACGAATGTTGAAAGTCGCCCTAATTGTTTTAGAATCGGAATATATTATTCTTCGCCTGCAAAAAGAGGATCCCATGCGGGGAGTTTGGTGGCAGGCTGCTTCAGGAGGTCGAGGGTAGCTGCAGGCACATACTTCTTATCGATAACAAGGCGGAACATGTATTCGTCGAACCAGTCATCGGTCATGATGAGATGTCCCTTATAGCCCGAAGTGGGGCCCCATGAGTTCTCTACCATCCATTTGCGCGGTGTGCCATTTGCATCGAGGTCTACTGCCATGAGGGTCATGGCGTGGCTCGAGGCTGAAGCATAGGTGCTGATGCGCTCTGCCTTGGTCATGGGGAAGGTGGTGGCAAAGAGCGACTCGTAGTCGTAGTTGCGGAGTGAAAGGATGCCAGTTTTTGAGTCGAGATACTTGCCTACATCGCACGAGAAGTACATCATGGTTGAGTCTTTAATGGAGGCTATGGCAAGGGGCTTAATCTCCTCCATGGGGAGGTTGAGGTAGGTCCACTGTAACCCATCGTATGAGTGACGATCCATGTCGATGGTGTAGGTTTTGTGGTAAGGACGTGAGGGGTCGTTCATTACCATAACGAAAGAGTTTTTAAGGTCGGTGCCTACAAACTCTTTGTAGAACTGCTGCGGTGTGTATTCCTTGACTTCGCCTAAGAGTTTGCCACTGGCATCGCGCGGAGCCCAAGTGAACTTTTGCACGGGTTCGCCTAAGCAGATGGTTAGGATGTGGTAGATGGTGCTGAGTTGTTGGGTTTTAACTTTTTGCAGTTCGGCAGACTTTTTGCCTTGTGCAGCCATCTTGCGCAAGGTTAGGCCATATTCGCGGAGCTTAAGGCTGAGGATGCTTGCCATGCGCGAGGTATTATTAGCAGTGAATGACTCGGGCATAACTTCGGCAGGTACAACGCCATATTTGCTCACAACGTCGATAACACCACAGAAGGTGCCACCATCTGAAAGAGGGTTCTTAAAGAGCCAATCAACGAGTTGGTCGTTCATGGGCTTTTTGGCATTGTCGATTACGGCTTGAAGGAAGAGGTTGGACTTTTCGAGCTGGTCGTAGAAGAAGTTGTAGCTCTGCGAGAACTGAAAGTCGCCCAATCCATATTGCTTAATCATTTTAGCTCGCATCACATTGAGACCTGTAAAAAGCCAGCAGCGTCCTGAACTTTTTTGGTCGGTAATGCCACGCGAAGGAACTTCATTGCTGAAGTGTGTGTCGGTAGCGTCTGCATTGTTGGCATTGGTGGCAAGTTGGTTAATGCTTGTACCAGCCAAGGCGTTGCGCAGTGCGCGGTCTGCAGGTGTTGTAGGATGGGCTTGGCGCATTTGGGTGAGCATTTCGGGCGTAATGCCGCCTTTGCCCACTGTGGTTTGTGCATTGGCGCTTGTGGCGGATGCAGCAAGAAGCGCAATGGCAAGAAGGTGCTTGAGTGTCATATATATAATTTTTAGGTTTATATTTCTTTACTATTTCTGAACGATTGCCTCATTCTTTGCTGTGCGCCAACGGCTGTATGCCCCATTGGTAAGGGCATAGAACAGAACTGCGGTGACGAGTCCACCAAAGACGTCTACCAAATAGTGTGCTTGGATGTAGACCGTGGCGCAGCATAGAAAGAAGTAGAAGGGGAATGCTCCCCAAAACAAGCTTCGCTTGATGCGCCATAACAGCATCAAGAGCACGGTGCTCATGCCTACATGACTTGAGGGGAAGGCTGCTGTGGGACGTTCGCCACTTTGCTGTGTACGCTCTACTAACTCGCGGAAAAAGCCTTCGGGACCAGGTGAAGGGGCAAGTTCAGTGTGGTAACGAAAATAGTCAGCAAGATGGGGGAAGTGTCCGCTTTGAATGACTTCGAAACCGACTGCGTGGAAGTAGTATTGCGGACCAGCTACAGGCAGGAAGAGGTAGATGAGGTAATAAAGGAAAAAACTTGCTAACACCACAAAGGTGGTGCGGCTAAACTGACTGCGATTGAAGAATAGGGGGGCGAGAATGGTTAGGGCGATAAGGGGATAATAAGAGAAATAGCCCATGTGGAAAAGCTCGCTCCATAACTTTTGCGGAAGCCATTGTGCAAAGGTTATGCTGGGTTGACAGCCAAAGAGGGAATAGTCTGCCGCAGCAAATACGTAGTCGAGATTGGGAAATAGCTGACAGAACTCGTAGGTGTCGGGATACCAATAACCTAATAGCGACAGGGGAAATAGGTAGCGCAAGAATAGGAGGTATTTGTTGGGACGAAGGTGGTGCAGATATGCCATCACTGCCATGCCTCCAAGCACCATGGCGCGTCCCTCGATGAGGGCTATGGGATTCTTGATGCGCATCCAAAACAACAGGATGAGCAAGGTGGTGAATAGGGTGTAGATAAGTGTTATCCACTCTACTGCTAAAAGGCGGAAGTGGGTGGGTGTAGTTTTTGTCATGAGGAGGTGTGTTTGGAAATATTCCCCTAAGTAGGTGGTAGGGAATGCCTACTTTTTTAAAATGTAGCTTCTACCCCACGCTGAAGGGGCCATTGGGGTTGGTAGCCCAATTCTTTGCAAGCGGGTGTTATGTCGCAACGCCAATTGCGTTGGCGCATGATGCGATATTTGTCGGAATTGAGTGTGGAGGTTGTGCCTAACAAGCGAGCTGCATGTTCTGCCACCCAACTTATAGCACGTAACACCCATAAGGGGGCGGTGATGTGAAGCACATGGCGCACACCCAATCGTTGCTGAATAAGGTCGCTAAAGGCTCGACTCGAATATTCTGCTCCATCCGTAAGAAAATATTTTCGCCCACTCTCGCCATGTGTAAGGGCAAGGAAGGCGGCTTCAACTAAGTCTGCCACATAAATAAAGGTGAGTGTTTGTGGACGGAAGCCTACGGCAAAGTCGATGTGACGGCGAATGCTCTGTGCCATTAGGGCATAGTCGCGCTCGCGTGGACCATAAACTCCGGTTGGGCGCAACACCACATAATTCAGTCCTTTCACATCTGCCAACAAGGCTTCGGCTTGCAGTTTTGAAGCTCCATAGGCTGTGTTTGGAACGGGTAGGTCGTGTTCGGTGATGGGCATGTTGTTGTGTTCGTGAGCAGGACCCATCACACTTAGCGAACTGATAAATACAAATCTGCCTTCGGCTTTGAGTGCACCAGTGAGTCGGAGGCTAAGGGCAAGACGTTCGGTGCCTTCGGCATTGATGCTAAAAAAATCTGCTGCATGGCGACATTTGGTAGCTCCTGCAGCATGTATTACATAATCGAAGGGACGCCCTTCTGCATCGAGATGCTGTTTTAATTGTGTATAAAGCTCTTTTTCGTTGCCCAGGTTGAGTGTGATGAAATGTATGCGTTCGTCCTTCAGATATTGGCGACTGCTGGTGGGACGCACGGCTGCCCAAGTTTCCATACCAAGGGCTAAGGCACGTTCAACCAAGAAACTGCCAATGAAACCTGAGGCTCCGGTAATGAGTATTTTATGAGTCATAAGTTTGAATACAGATTTTTACTTTAGATGCTCATAGGCGGTTTGCAGCAAGGCTTTGGCTGCATTTTGGCGTTGAAGCGAAGTTTGTGGTGCTTCGCGCAGCGTGCTTACAGGCTTGGTTAGCAAATTGACTGCCGAGAAACCTGAAGCATCAAGATAGTAAGTTCCCTCTTGCCATGTATGGGTGGCTGAGGGGTGCGTATAAGTGGTGCTTAACACATCGCGACTCAAACGAAACTCTTTGTGCGACACATCTAATTGCCCTAAAAGCGTAGCGGCAAGGTCACTCTGATTGCAAATAACGTCAATGCGTTGGTGTTGGGTGACAGCACCACCTGTGAGAATAAGTGGGATGTGACTTTTGCGTTCGTCCTCATCATTTGTACAGTCTCGATAAGCTATGCCGTGGTCAGGAAGAAAAACAATCAGTGTGTTTTGCCATTGCGGAGTTTTGCGCAAACGTTCTATGAAATGCCCAATGCAATGGTCTAAATATGCCATTGCATTTGCCACTGGGTCGTTGGGAATGCGATTGTAAGGCACGCCCCAGGGTTCGTGACTGGCAAGGGTAAGAAAACCTATGTGCCAAGGTTTGCTTGTGGGCATGTGCAAAATGCGTTGGTAGAGGGTGTCGAAGGTTATGCGGTCGGTTACACCCCAATTATGTGTGTGTCGCACATCCAACGGAAAAGCTTCTTCGCCGTCAATGCGCTCATAGCCTGTGCTTTGCAGGTAACCACGCATGTTTGTAAAGTTGATGTCGCCACCATACAGAAACTGGGTGCTGTAGCCCTCGCGTTTAAGGCTACGCGCTATGCTGGGCAGTTTTTCGCAAATGCCAGGGAGTTTCATCACACTTAGGTTAGGAAAGGAAGGGAAACCACTGAGTATGCACACGGTTCCACGGTCTGTTCGGAAGGAGTTGGCATACATGCGTGTAAACACCACACCCTCTGTTGCCAAACGGTTGAGGTTGGGGGTGATATTTGCATCGCTTAGACTGTCAACAGCATTCACGAATGTGCCTCCACAACCCTCCATGAGCACAAGCAGCACATTGGGACGGGGGGTATTGAGCAGACGTTGTGTGTTGCGACTTTCGGTGTTATAACCAAGCATGCTCATGATGCGACGTCGCTCAGCATCTTCAAAGAAATGGGCATCTTTGCCATAATCGTGGCTCTTTAGGCTTGACGAGAATAGGCTAAAGGCTGGATTTACGGCTGCATGGTTCAGAAAAGCATTCGTGCTATAATACACCATACCCACATTGGCTGTGCTCTTGCCTACTCCTCCGCGTATGCCTATAAATAGGAGCGCGCCTGCCACTATCCAGGCTCCCGACCACGCTATTTTTGTGCGAAGTGCAGAACGCTTGTTGCGCCATAAGCTACGCGCTTTTCTTGTTTTTCGTGGAATATAAGCCCATGTGAGTATATAATATAGGAGTATAGCTGATGCTAATGTTGCTAAAACGGCACAGAGTGCATAACCCATGCTTACGCTTTGCGTAATACCTTGCGGTTGTGCCAAATAGGTCCACACCGTGGCATCGAGTTTGGTATGCCAAAAGCTATAAAGACAAGCATCGCCCACATAAATCATAGCCAATGCCATAGCTACAACAATCGTATACACACGATAGGCAATGCGCCATGCCTTTATTCTAATCCACACGGCTATGCCTGTCAGTAACCAGATGGGGGCAATGAGATAGCCTGCTGTGGCAAGGTCGTGTGGCAAACCATGCACCATCACTTGCCACACATCGTGTGAGGTGAATGTTCCTGCCACGTCAGCGGGTTGCGCAAACATAAACAGAGGTTTTGCAAGGCTCATTAAGACTACCAAGAGCACATAGAGCAATGTAAAGCGCAATGCTGAGTGCCAATATTTAGATTGTTGCATAAATCCTAATTCTATAATTGCTGCATATCATGCAAGCGTTTGTAATATCCGCCTAACTTTATCAGTTCATCGTGCGAGCCACGTTCTACAATGCGACCATCGTGAAGCACACAAATTTCATCGGCATTGCGGATTGTTGACAAGCGATGCGCAATGGCTATGGTTGTACGTGTCTTCATCAATCGTTCAAGAGCCTCTTGCACCAAACGTTCGCTCTCGGTGTCGAGTGCTGAAGTTGCTTCGTCCAAAATAAGGATAGCGGGGTTTTTAAGTATGGCACGTGCAATAGAGATGCGTTGACGTTGACCGCCCGACAGTCTACATCCACGGTCGCCCACACTGGTTTCATAGCCATGCTCACTCTCCATAATAAATTCGTGGGCATTGGCTATCTTGGCTGCCTCAATAACTTGCTCCATGGTGGCATTTTCTACACCAAAGGTTATGTTATTATAGAATGAGTCGTTAAAGAGAATGGCCTCTTGATTTACGTTTCCTATAAGCGAACGCAAATCGGCAATTGACACGTCCTTTACATTGATGCCATCAATTGTGATTTCGCCTCCTGTCACATCGTGATAACGCGGAAGAAGGTCTACTAATGTAGATTTTCCCGAACCACTCTGTCCCACCAAAGCAATTGTTTCACCGCGACGCACTGTAAGGTCTACACCATGCAACACGGGGGTTGAACCATTGTAACTAAACGACACGTTTTTAAATTCTATTTTATCGTTTAATCCACCAATATGCACAGGATTTTGGGGCTCGGCAATGGGATTCTTTGCCTTCAATATTTTATTAACACGCTCAATTGACGCCATACCCTTAGGAATGGCATACGAAGCCTTTGAAAAATCCTTCAGCGGTTGAATGATGCTGTAAAGAATCACCATGTAGAATATAAACGTGGGGGCATCGATGGGTGAATGGTCTGAAAAAATAAGGGTGCCGCCATACCACAAAACTAACACAATGAGCGTAGTGCCTAAAAATTCACTTACGGGATGCGCCGAAGCCTGACGTATCGCTACTCGGTTGGATGCACGACGGAACTCGTTTGTGGCACGGTCGAAACGATCTACCATCTTATGCTCAGCCGTAAACGCCTTAATAATGCGCATACCGCCAAGTGTTTCTTCAAGCTGTGCCATTGTTTCGCTCCATTTGTTCTGAGCATCCAAACTTTGATGCTTAAGTTTACGACCTATGCGTCCCATCATCCAACCCATAAGGGGCAATACCACGATGGTAAACAACGTGAGTTGCCATGAGGTGTAAATGAGCACTCCAAAATAACAAATAAGCAGAATAGGATTTTTAATTAACATATCGAGCGAACCCGTAATGGAGTTCTCAATCTCGCCCACATCTCCACTCATACGTGCAATTATGTCGCCCTTGCGCTCGTCGCTAAAGAATGACAAAGGGAGCGAAACTATTTTGTGATAGATGTGGCTGCGAATGTCGCGTACAATACCCGTACGCAACGGCACCATAATACCCACCGAAGCAAAGTAACAACCCGTTTTTAACAATGTTGCACTCACTAAGAACAAGCCAATAAATAACAATGCGGTAGCAGCGCCAAAGCGTTCCATCAGTTGGGTGGTATACCAATACATGTTGTTCACCGTAATGTCCTTAATGGTCATGCCTACTGTGTCCCAAGGAATAAAGTCGTACTTATGCTTATCAATGCCAAAAAGCATTTGCAGCATAGGGATAATAGAAATAAACGAGAACACATTTAAAATGGCTGACAATAGGTTAAACACAAGCGAACCTATGAGATAGCCTTTATAGGGTGTAACGAATTGCCGCATTACGCGGAAAAATTCTTTCATGCCGTTGTGATGTATTTGGGGTAGAGCTACTATGGAGTGCCCATCCTTTTGTGAATACTAATGGAAATTGCAGCAAAAGTACGAATAATTCTTTACATTGTTGTGATACTTTGGCTATAAGATAAAAGGTGTGTGTTATATTTGTTGAATATTAGCACATTATTTGTGACATGAGCATTGATGTTTCAAAAAAATAAACTAATTTCGCACCACAATTTGTGTGAGCCTTCTGTTTGCTCTACTGATTATACCTAAGGTACAATATTTATAGGAAAACAACCTTTTTATGCCTCAACATATCATAACCGAAATCGAAATGCATGTTCAACGCACCATGCAGACTCATCGTGACTTTGTTTGGCTCAGTGAGACCATACAAAATCGCATGGGCGAATACATCAGTGCCACTACCTTAAAGCGTTTGTGGGGACATCAAAAAGATTATAACCATCCCAGTCTTTACACGCTCAACTTTTTGGCACGCTTCTTGGGCTATACCGACTATGCTGCTTTTCAAAATGGTGTGCGAGATATTTTGGTTCCAAGCAATATGATTACGGGGTGTTACATGACTGCGAACCTTAGTGTGGGCGACTGTTTAAAATTAAGTTGGTTACCCAACCGCCACATGCTTGTGCGCTATTTAGGCAATGATCAATTTGAGGTGTACGAAGCTTGCAACTGCAAAATTTGCGTAGGAGACACTTTTAAGGGACAAGCCTTTGTTGAAGGCGAAACTTTAACGCTCGGTGGACTTATGCACAATGGTTGTGGACCTTACGTTTATGTAATAGGCAAACAAGGTGGCGTAAGTATAGAGCCTATAATTACCCCCCCCGAAATAGATGAATGGGAATAGGAACTTTGTTTTAGGGAAGCATAAAATTCAGAGGCTGTGTCGTATGGTTTAAGCTTACGACACAGCCTCTGTTATATACCTATAAGTAGGTGTTCGAAATTATTTTTACATTGAAAGTGCGTTATCGGGATGCAGCTGTTTTCCTCGGATGAAGGAGCATAGCGGGCTATGTGACTGAGAACGAGGGAAACAGATGCGCCCGAGAACGTGCTTTCAATGCGAAAATAACACGTACTGATTGTATAAAATAATTTTGAACACCTACTTATATATTATAGGAGTACCCTTGGGGATGGAAATCACAAAATTTCTTCGCCTTTAAGTGTTGCGCTCGACGACTCGGTGATGCGTACACGCACGTATTCGCCAGGACGATGTGTACCACGGTCAAACACTACAACCTTGTTTTGTTCGGTACGACCAAAGAGCTGTTCCTTTGAACGCTTGCTGACACCTTCCACCAAAATTTCATATTCCTTACCGATGCAACGCTGATTGCTCTCGGCACTTAATTCATTTTGCAAAGCAATCAACTCGTTCAATCTACGAATCTTGATTTCCTCAGGCACATCGTCGGGCAAATGACGCGAAGCATAAGTGCCAGGACGCTCGCTATACTTAAACATAAACGATGAGTCGTAGCCACACTCACGCATCAATGATAGCGAAAGCTGATGATCCTCTTCGGTCTCTGAGCAATAACCTGCAAAAATATCGGTAGAGAGTCCACAATCGGGAATAATGCGACGTATTGCAGCCACGCGATCCATGTACCACTCGCGTGTGTACTTGCGGTTCATCAATTTGAGTATGCGGTCTGAACCACTCTGCACAGGCAAATGGATGTGACGACACACGTTAGGCTCTTCGGCAATAACATGCAATGTTTCATCGCTCATATCCTTAGGATGGCTGGTGCTGAAACGTATGCGCAAGCCTGGTACGGTACGAGCTACAGTGCGCAACAACTCAGGAAAACGGATTTCGCTACCATCCTCCTTAGTCCAACAATAGGAGTTTACGTTCTGTCCTAACAAGGTTATTTCCTTATAGTTGCGTGCTTCAAGGTCGCGTGCTTCAGTAAGAATGCTCTCAACATCGCGCGAACGTTCACGGCCACGTGTGTAAGGCACAATGCAATAGTGGCAAAAGTTGTTACAACCACGCATAATACTGATGAAGCCTGAAATGCGGCTACCACAATAACGCTCGGGCACAATGTCGCGATAGGTTTCGGTTGTGCTCAGTTCAATGTCCATTGCCTTTTGTCCTACCTCAGCTTGTGCAATAAGGTCGGGCAATGAAAGGTAAGCATCAGGACCTGCCACGAGGTCGACTCCATGCTCGTTGAGCAATCCTTCTTTTACGCGTTCTGCCATGCAGCCCAACACGCCAATAATGAGTTTACGACCCTTACGGCGCATCGCATTAAGGGCTTCGAGGCGGTGAATGATTTTTTGCTCTGCATTATCACGCACTGAACAAGTGTTCAGAAACACCGCATCAGCCTCATCTAAACTTTCGCAGGGTTCGTATCCTGCCATCTTCATCACCGAGGCTACCACCTCGCTATCTGCCACATTCATTTGGCAGCCATATGTTTCTATATAGAGATGTTTCATAATTAAGTGTTAAGTAAGAAGTAATGCCATGCTAAAAGAGAGAATGGTCAAAATGAAGTCGTCTAAACTTTTATGAAGTTCAAGATTTGCCTTTATTTTTGAAGCGATTTTTGGCATTGAAGAGGGAGTGTAGCGAGCTACACGACCGATGAAAGGTCAAAAAGCGGTCAAAAAGAAAGGTAAAGATTGAATTTAGAAAAGATAAAAGTTTAATCTAATCTTCGTCAGAAAAGTTTAGACGACTTCAATACTTACACCTTTTTTATTTTCTTCCGAAGTCGGCAGGCACCTCGCCCCAACTTTTTGTTTCCCATTTTAGCAAGGGAATATCAGCATAGTCGTGCGTACATAGCCAATTTTCTGCACGTTCTATCAGTTGAAAGAGTTTTTCAGTACGGGGTGTTCGTGCCAATTTAGTGCGGCATTTGCGTGCCTTTACCCACATCATTGCATTACGACTGTCAGAGTATATGGTCATTGTGCGGCCTCGCTGCTTAAGCAGTGCCAAGGCATGCACTATTGCCAAGAACTCGCCAATGTTGTTTGTGCCATGCACCGGACCGAAATGAAAAATTTCTTGTCCTGTTGCCAAATATACGCCACGATACTCCATCGGACCTGGATTGCCCGAACAAGCTGCGTCTACTGCCAAAGCATCGGCTTTTACCTCAGGTGGCAAAGGCAACACGGTGTCATTGCGCCAATCGGGAGGATTAGCTACCTCGCCCTTACGTGCCATAGGATACGACTGAGCAGATTGTGCTGATTGCACATTCTTTGCCTCTATTGCCACAGCGGGTTGTGCATTAGCCATGCGTTGTGCCACATGATTTTCGGCACCATCGGCAAAAGCTTGTTGCGCCTCTGCCTCCGTCTTAAACGACTTATACGCAGCAGCAGGAAAGCCCTTCACCTGTTGTTGGCACTCCTCCCATGTGTAATACACGCCTGGCTCACGACCACGCCACACTACATAATATTTGGTTTTGGAAGACAAAAAATTTAAGTATTAAGTGTTAAGTATTACATTCTATTTAAGTATTAAGTGTTAAGTATTAAGTATTACATTCTAATTAGGTGATTGATAGAGCACATCTGCATAGCCCTATTACTTATTACCTATTACTTATTACTTGTAAGTCTTTATACTTAATTAGAATGTAATACTTAATACTTAACACTTAATACTTATTTCTTACATTCTCTCAGGCATTTCAATGCCGAGCAGACCCATGCCGAGACGCACCACCTTAGCCACGTTCCTTGAGAGCACAAGGCGGAACACTTGCTTCTTGGCATCCTCTTCGCGCATAATGCTAAAGTCGTGGTAGAATTGGTTGTACTCCTTCACCAACTCATAGCAATAGTTAGCTACGGCTGCAGGCTGATATTCAGAACCTGCTTGACGTACCACAGCAGCGAAGTCGGCTATATGCTGAATAATCTCCTCTTCCTTGGTAGAAATTTCTACATCAGTAGGCAAAGTGTCGGGCACCTGAATGCCTGCATCGGCAGCCTTACGCAAAATTGAACGAATACGAGCGTAAGTGTATTGGATAAACGGACCTGTATTGCCATTAAAGTCGATACTCTCTTCAGGGTTGAACAACATGTTCTTGCGAGCATCCACCTTCAAAAGGAAATACTTAAGCGCACCCATACCTACGATGCGTGCCACTTCGTTCTTCTCCTCGTCTGACATGTCAGTAGACTTCTTTGCCTCGTCAATGGTCTGACGTGCTTGAGCTATCATACCTGCTACCAAGTCATCAGCATAAACCACTGTACCTTCGCGGCTCTTCATTTTGCCATTGGGCAACTCAACCATTCCGTATGAGAAGTGTACCAAACTCTTACCCCACTCAAAACCTAAGCGGTCGAGTAAGATTGAAAGTACTTGGAAGTGGTAGTTCTGCTCGTTACCCACCACATAAATCATCTTGTCGATGGGGAAGTCCTGAAAACGGAGTTTTGCCGTACCAATATCCTGTGTCATATACACACTGGTACCATCGGCACGCAACAAGAGCTTTTCGTCCAAGCCATCCTTAGTAAGGTCTGCCCAAACAGAACCATCTTCCTTGCGGAAGAAAAGTCCCTTCTGCAATCCCTCTTCAACAGCAGCCTTACCCACGAGATAGGTGTCGCTTTCATAATAAATCTTGTCGAAGCCAACGCCCAAAGCCTTGTAGGTTTCATCGAAGCCCTCATAAACCCATTCGTTCATTTTGCGCCACAAAGCACGCACTTCTTCGTCGCCAGCTTCCCACTTCACGAGCATTTCGTGAGCTTCTTGCATCAACGGACTCTCTTTTTCAGCCTTTGCCTTAGCATCGTCAGCGCTCATGCCTTCGGCCTCGAATTTTTCTTGCAATTCTTTTACCTCAGCGCGGTAGTGCTTGTCAAAGGCTACATAGTAGTCGCCAATAAGGTGGTCGCCCTTCTTACCGCTACTCTGCGGAGTTTCGCCATTGCCATACTTCAACCAAGCCAACATCGACTTGCAGATGTGGATGCCACGGTCGTTCACAATGTTAGTCTTCACCACACGGTTGCCATTAGCCTCAACCACACCAGCAAGTGCCCAACCCAACAAGTTGTTACGCACGTGACCCAAGTGGAGGGGTTTATTGGTGTTAGGCGAAGAATATTCAATCATCACCAACGGACTGTTTTCGTTAGGACGAGTGATGCCATACGCTTCGTTTGCGTCAATATCGTTAAGCAACGCAATCCACTGTGCGGGAGCAATAACCAAATTAAGGAAGCCCTTTACCACATTGAAGTTTTCAATGAGTGACGTATTGTCCTTCATCCACTGACCAATTTCCTGAGCCGTGTCTTCGGGCTTTTTACGCGAAATGCGCAAGAAGGGGAACACCACGAGTGTGAGGTGTCCTTCGAATTCCTTTTTAGTTTTTTGCAACGTTACTTGTTCAGCAGTAACGTCATGTCCGTAGAGTGCCTTTATGGCCTCAATCACAGCAGCATTAAGTTGTTGTTCTATCTTCATTTTTGTCTTTATTTTCTAAATCAGAAGTAGCTTGTCTGTTTTATTTTGATATTTAAAGTGCAAAGTTACTGAAAGTTAGGCGCAAATGCGAGATGTTACGCCAAAATCTTTCATTTTAATTGCACATAAAAAACCATAAAAAGGCGTTTAGCCATTTCGTAGGATGGGTATTTACAGCACAAATACAACGTCAATGAAAACGGCTGTTCGCCTAGGCGAACAGCCGTTATTGAGAGTAACCGATGCGAGAAAGATAATATTGTGCCCTTCTTCGTGGTGTAAGCGGTTATTGATTTTCGAATGAAAGAAGAAACCACATAAAATTCTTTATGCAGTCCCATTAGAAATATTATTTCTTCACCAACAGATGCCAGATTTCACGTACCCAAAGTACGAATGAAGAACCAATAATGATTATTACCCAATCTATCAGTTTCAAGCCCTCAACATTGAAGAACTGCTGCAAACCAGGTAATTCAACCATTACAATCTGACCTACGAGAATTATTGCCACAATTGTCAGCAATCCTTTACATCCCTTGAAATGCAACGCGCTACGACCTGTCTCAAATGCACGAGCATTAAATAGATAGAAGAAGTGAGTCATTACAAAAGTAGTGAAGAGTAAAGTCAATTCGTATGTAGAAACATGTCCTTTAGCTCCTAACTGCAGATGAATGAGATCGGTAAGCTGATTTACTTCTGCGTGCTGGAATATATAAAGCATTCCAAGCAACATCAAGAAAAAGAAACCACCAACACCGATAATTTCTCGAAGCATCGGCTTGTTTAGAATAAACGCATTGCGGTCACGAGGTTTGTCTTTCATCACGCTCTCAGATGGTGGAAGTGAGGCAAGAGCCATAGCTGCGAAGGTATCCATGATGAGGTTTATCCACAACATCTGCGTAACAGTAAGAGGAGATTCTGTACCCATGAAAGCACCACAAAGAACGAGGAAACAAGCTGTCACGTTCACGGTCAACTGGAACAGAAGGAAACGCTGGATATTCTGATAAAGCGAACGGCCCCACATAACAGCCTTTCCGATACTGCTAAATGAGTTATCGATTATGGTAATATCAGATGCCTCCTTTGCAACGCTTGTTCCGTCACCCATTGACAGACCAACGTGGGCTGCACGGAGAGCTGGAGCATCATTGGTACCATCACCCGTTACTGCAACAACCTGATTCTTCTTCTGCAAGGTCTCCACCAAGCGTTTCTTGTCCATTGGACGAGCACGAGATATAATCTTTAAATCAAGGATGCGCTCATCAAGTTCTGCATCCGACAACGCTGCAAATTCTGGACCAGTAATGATGTTACGCACCGTATCTTCAGCATCATTCCAAAGACCTATCTGACGTGCTATTTCCTTTGCAGTTCCTGAGGTATCACCAGTAACAATCTTCACGCTGATACCTGCATCGATACATTCCTTAACAGCAGAAGGCACATCCAGTCTCACAGGATCTGCAATAGCTGCAACTCCAATAAAGCAGAGCTTATCTGCAACTATCTTATTGTCCACAATGGCTTTTTCGCCATCGTTCAATATTTGGTAGGCGAAACCCAACGTACGCATAGCACGGTTCTGATATTCTGTCAGTTGCTTATCTACGTCCTCCTTACTTACAGACGTCTTTTTGCAAAGACCGAACACGATCTCGGGAGCACCTTTCACATAAAGCACTTTTTTGCCATTCAATGCTACAGACTCTACTACGGTTGCCATATACTTGCGTTCTGTAGAGAACGGCACTTCCGCAACAGCCTTCACACTCTCACGTATCAAGCGATAATCTACACCCTTATTGTTCAACCAAAGAAGCAATGCTCCTTCTGTAGGGTTTCCCAGAATCTGCGGTTTTTTATTGTCTGAGAAATCAATAGACGCTGTAGAGTTTACAGCAATGCCCTCATCCAGGACCTTCTCTGGAGCATCACCATACATTTTCATATCGTCCACGCTCATCAAATTCTGCGTCAACGTTCCAGTCTTATCAGTACAGATAACCGTGGTTGCTCCCATTGTCTCACAAGCATGCATCTTTCTTACAAGGTTGTTGGTCTTAAGCATACGACGCATACTATAAGCCAAACTCAAGGTTACAGCCATTGGCAATCCCTCTGGCACTGCCACAACCACAAGCGTTACGGCAATCATCAATGTTTGAAGAACGTATGCTATGAACGGAGCAACCTGCTCCATTGAACCGAAACAGTCAGTACCATTGGTAACGAAATACATTATTATACGACCAAAAACAATCAAAGCTGCAAAGCCATAGCTTACCTTAGTTATCCAATCACTCAGACCATCGAGCTGTTCATTGAGCGGAGTCTTCACACTGTCGTCAATCTGCACAGCCTCAAAGACCTTGCCTTGTTCTGTTTTGTCACCAACAGCAAATACACGGCAGAAGCCATGACCTTCCATAACCTTAGTACCTTTCATGACATGGTTCGTAGGATAAGTGGCTGCCTTGTCGAAATCTTTCTCATCGATACTTTTGACACACATTGGCTCACCAGTCAATGTAGACTCATCCATATGCAAAGATGTTGCTTCAAGCAATTCGCTGTCGGCAGGAACCTCCTCGCCAGTATTGAGAATCACAATGTCACCAACAACAATATCCTTGCGAGGTATCTGCGTAGTATTGCCATTGCGAATCACCTCTACAGGCTCGTCATCGTTCACTTGATTAAGAATGGTAAACTCCTTGTCAGCCTGTAACTCAAAATAGAAGGCAAGTCCCGTTGCAAGCAGAATAGCCACAAATATTCCTACGGGTTCAAAGAATACGGCTGCGCCCTGTCCGAGGCCGAAGAACTCGTAGCATGATATACCTATCGATAAAGCGCCAGCAATCATTAGGATGATAATGAGCGGATCGCCAAACTTCTCCAAGAATTGCTTCCATAGAGGTTCTTTTTCTGGAGGTGTCAACACGTTGGCTCCATTCTTTCTACGGCTTTCGAGCACCTGAGCATCGTTCAAGCCTGTGTAGTGATGTTTCTGTTCCATATATAAAAAACTTATCTACTATATTAAAACGCAATTTGGACAGAAGGCATATTATCATCCATCTGTCCAAATCTTTGTTATTTAATGTCTGTATCCATTACGATACATTTCATTCACGCGCTTCTGAACAGCCTTATAATCAGAACCAAGTTTTGATTTACGTTCTGCTCCATTACCATATACTCCATCCCAAACCTGCATTGCTTTTTCTTCTACAGAACTATTAGAAATCGATACAGAAGCAGAGGTTTGCTTTGTAGGTTCATCAGAATTTGTTGGTGTAGCAGAAGCAGCATCTGTTGTATTCTCACCAACATTGTTTTGTTCTTGTTCAGCCTCTGGGGCTGTTGCCTTCTTTACATTTGAAGTTGTATCTGTTTTTTCTTTTTCTGTTGAATCTGAAACAATCGTATTAGTTGGCTCATACTCTTTTTCTTGACCTGAACCACAGCTACGATAAACAACAAATGCCAAAATTGCCAATACAACAACAATAACAGCTATCAATTTACCTCGATTATTCGATGTACATGTGTTTTCTTCTGTAGAACCATCTATCAAACTATCAGACTTTTCTATAGAAGTATCGGCTACAGGAACTTCCTCTTTTTCTATTTCGAAATGTCGCTCAACATGCTTTTCCATGTTAAAGCTACGAGTCGATTTCCTTCGCTTTTTGTTATCAACCATAATTGTAACCTTTTATTCTTTAACTTGCGTAGATGTCAATAAGTGTTTCCAAGCCACCGACATGTCCAACACCAACTGCCTCAAACTCCCAATCACCATCTTCGTTTACAACAAGTTTAGCGACCGACAAAGCGGTCTCTTCAGTGAAAGCCTCAGCAAGTTCATATCGACATAGTTCTTCATCATTTTCGGCATTGATGACACTGATAAACGCTCCCTTTACATCTCCGAAAGTTTTGCCTTCATCATGTATAGAAACAACAAAGACTATCTCACAAACCTTTGGATCAACCTTGTCCAAATCAACATCAATCTGCTCTCCTGAATCTCCATCACGGTCATCAAGAGAACCTAAGACTGCTCCATCACTTGACATCGGACGTGTTTCTGCCATCCATCTATGCTTATTGCCATACACAGCACGATCAAAAGGTTTCTCTCGATTCTCTGAATTGTAGAATACAAAACCTGCATCATCCAAGATGACACCTTCATCACCGCAAAGGAAAGTAGAAGCATCAAGGTCTGCACCAGAATCCCAATCCAAAACGACCTTTATCTTACTTAATCCATCAGACTTCGCTATTTTAAAGCGTTCTCCCTTAGATAAATTGAATCTTCCCATAATTTTATTTGTTAGGATTTATACTATGCGTAAATGTCTATCAAAGTCTGCATACCGCCATCATGACCTTCGCCTACAGCTTCAAATTCCCATTCGCCTTCATCATTGCAAACGAGTTTTGCAGCCTCAACAGCAGTTTCTGTAGAGAACTTTTCCTTGAGATTGTACTTACAAAGTTCCTCACCTGTCTCTTCATTAGAGATTGTGATAGACGGCTCACGTACTGCACCAAAAGTCACACCATCCTTATCACCATGATAAATGGTTACACAAAAGATGATTTCTTGAACTTTATGACTCACCTTAGAAAGATCTACGTGCATAGTCTCTCCTGACTCATCTCCCTCTTCATCATCACCAAGGTCATCAGCTGAGCCAAGAACAGAGCCATCTGCAGATACAGGAACTGTCGCAGCTCTCCAATGAGCCTTATTGCCATGGACAGCCTTGTTAAAAGGCTCAACTTCACCAGTCTCTGGATTTGCACGACGATTAGAATTGTAGAACACAAAGTCCGCATCATCCATTATCATACCATCAGCACCAACAAGAAAAGCAGATGCATCCAAGTCTGCACCAGACTTCCAATTAAGGTCTATCTGCACTTTCTCTAATCCTTCACTCTTGTCAAGCGCAAAACGCTCACCTTTTTCAATTTGAAATCTTGCCATAATCTTACGGTTTTAATTGTTAATTATATTGTTTTATATTGTTCGATAAGTCGCTCTATATCTATGGTTCCCAAGCCATACTGACGATACAAAGCCAAACTATTTTCCAACTCTTTGATGGCATTCTGTTTGCTTGTCACATTATGACTTCGGCGAACAGAATCAATACCGCTTGCATACGAAGCAATATTACGCTTGGCTCTAATTAGTTTAGAACAAACTTGCGCCATTTCCGAATTACCTTCTTCCGATGCAAATTTTCGTTTTGCTTCAGCAAACAGCCCTTTTTGAAGCATTTTTTCTGCTTCACTCTTTGTTTTTTTAGCAGAAGCCACAGGATTATCCCCAATTATATTAACAGCATCATTTAAGCCATATTCCTTACGTATGTCTGCTAAACCTGAGTCAAACGCATGAACCTTGTCATGATGCAAATGCACTTCCAACTCCTCCAAAGCGATAACCGCATCAGCTTTCCTACCTGTTCGTAACAATGCCTTTATATCAGCCGTTTTTCTGTGAAATTCTCTTCGCAATTTCTTTAAATCAACAATAGGAGATTTCTTTGGATTTTCTGAATTTGGCTTAGGAACTGGATGTTGTTTACCTTCCGAAGGAGAAGGTTCCTTCACAACTCTATCCACACCTTTTATCACATTTTCCAATTCGACATCCCATTCATGGAAACTATTTTGCTCAAGCCAGAATCTTATTTCATCATAAATAGCATAAGCACCCTTTACATCACTTCCTCGAAGTTTTGCTTTTATATCAGCCATCATGATACGAACCTTTCGTTTATCCGTAGGAGATGGTGTATGAATAGCATTATTTTCTGACGAACAAGAAGGATCTACAATCCTTTTAGAAAACAAATTGCTTACTTCATAATTAGCTCTCTTTACCAAACTAAGCAATCGGTCAAGCATCAAATTTTTCTCTTTCTCCAAGACTTTCTTCACAGGATAAGCCAACGCCATCTGACTAAAGATATTTTCAAAATAATCAGTAGCAGCATTTCCAACAAGTACTATCTGACATTGTTGAATACTTAACCCCTTGTTTATTAACGCCTCGTTCAAATGATGCGAAACCAACCGACAAACCTCTCCTATTGCTGACATATCCAACTCATCACGAGAAAGACAATAATCTTGCATTGATCCATCACTCATACACAAGACATCATTTACCGTTCTCAAATTGCTATTCAGAAATTTCAATGCCGCATCTCTCAATACATTATCTTCAGGCTCACGAGGCTGATAATTGTAATTATTTAGCCCCACCCAAATCAAATCCATTGCTTGTTTCAACCTTGGGTCACTTCCTTGCCCTTTTATTCTTACCAAATCTGCAAATAACTTATCCGTCACTGCATCATAGAATTGCAAGATTAAGTCATTCTTATCAACCGATACCATAATGACAACTTTTGGCTTCTGCTTTTCTGGCAAAGAATCCATGACAATAGGCAACAAAAGTTGATGGTAGCTTATAGAACAAATATTCTGAAAGCCACCTTTTTCAAAAGGACTTGTAATAAAGAGTTTTTTGTCTGTATCTAATTCTGGAGTAAACAAGAATACCAATGGTAACTTCGAAACATTACTGTCAATATTTCCGACTTCACCATAAAAACGGTCAGACAAAATTTTACCGACATAATCCGTGATCGCATAGAATGGCAATTTATTGAGTTGTTCATCACGTCCAGCGAATCTGAACGTCCTCATTTCTTTGCACGTATCAAATATATTGGCAAAAGCATTTGGTGCAAGTTGTTTGGTAGCGGACTCCAAGGCACTTTTACCTATCACAAACTCATTGCCTACGCATTCTATGGCAAAAGGCATCTCGCTTCCGCCATCTTGCATGAAATCGACAAAGCGATTGTCACCATCCATGCGATTATAGCGGAAGGAGATACTATTACGCGATATAGTTACCAATATGCAATAATTCACCTTCTTATGTCTTTATCTGTTATCAACTCTTAAATATATCCATCAAGAACTCATCGTAGAACTTCATACCTTCAAGAATGATGATAGGAGCCACATAATCAAACTTATCTTGACGACGAGCCTTCTGCATCTCTGGAAGATTCTGAATATAAGTATTGATGTTTGCCATTGACATGATACCATTCATCATTTTAGGCAAATCCACCATGTCTTTTCCGAAAAGACCATTCACATACTTATAGAATATTCCTGCAAAATTGTAGAAACACATTTTGTTTTTATCCAAAGAATTTGGAGACTTGAAACAAACCCCAATACTCTCCATAAAGTCAGAAGTTATGTTATCTTCAAAATTTAACTCTTCTTCCTTTCCTGTTCTAGTATTGTAGAGCGTGAATCCATTTTCACCAATAATTTCTATAATTTTATCAGAGATTTGCAATGGGCTTGCGATGGTCTTAGCCAATCCCTTAGACACTTCAAACTTTACCTCATTAGCTTGTTTAGTCTGGATATCTATATTTGGCCATCCACCAAGATTACCATAAACTACATCAGTGCCACCCATACCCATACAGAACATCTCCGTATAGTATTTCCTCGCGATTTCTTTATTTATGGTATATAACCACTCAAAAATACGAGACCCCTTGCCTGCAAAGATAATCTTTACCTTTGGTCGCCAATCAGCCTTAAACATAGATAACTCTTCAGACTGACGTGCTTCCTTTACCAATTTTATAGCCAATTGTCCTGCATAATAAGTGATAAGACCTGTAACATACATATCCACACAGAACAAAGGACAACATTCTGTCGAAAGAATTTGATAAAACTCCGCAAGTTGCTTCGTATCCAACTGATCAACCACTTGTTCGAAATAATAAGGGGCAGTAGCTGCTGAAAAGAGTCTTTGTCCATCATTAAAACCAAGTAATTTCAAGTTGTTACGATGGCAGATATTAGTCAAAGCCTTCTCAAACTTAACATCCATAAACTTGGTTGCGGCTGATATTCGCTGGGCTGCAAAACGTATTGAATTCTGTTTCAACATTTTGCTTGCCTCATTGTCCTTACAGATTACTGAAATATCCGTCGTACTTCCACCAACATCAAAACAGAACGTCAATTCATTTGTACTATTGATATTGTATGAAAGGAAATTAGCCACAGCACAAGCTTCTGTCATGGCTTTACTTGTATCTATATCCTTAAATTCAAACCTAAAGGGTTCTCTATTAGGCACAAGTGGCTTTTGTTCTTTTTTTCTTTGTTGAGGAGAGAATGTTCCAAAAGGATTATCACTATCATCAAATGCACTTGTAGATTTGGAGAAAGAACCCTCATTCTGTGGAGAAGCAAAAGCATCCGTAGAGCCAAAGGCATCGCCTCCAAATGGGTCGCCTTCCCCAAAAGGATTATCATTGCTAAAGCCGTCATTGGAAATGCTCCCAGAAATATCTTCCGTTGTTCCAAACCCACTTGACCCCATATCACCTGTATTCATACCAGGAATTGTAGAAACCGATAACGGAACAGAATGACCAGCAACATCTACCACAGGAGATACATGTTGCAAAGACTGCCAAATTTGGTTATACTGTAACATCAGATTATAGCCCATTGCCGAAGGGTATGACCATCTGAGAACATTCGGGACATACCCTTTGACAAACAACTCTGCATAAATGTGCAGCAATAAGGAAGACAAAAAAGCTTGCTTATGTGCCTTATCCTCTTCTCGCTCACTCCATTTCATATTATGAATGAGCTGAACAATATTCTGTCCACCTCGGAAACCTAGTGTCATTGTATCATCTGTTACGTTGTTAACAGGCAAGTGACAACAAAAGCATGGGAATCCTCCTTGTACAGCCTCACTACGCAAGGTGTTTATACCATCTATATCATTCTTAGGCAAACGTTGGTCATCATGAATGGCAAGAATACTCTTAATAGCATTAGAATACAATTCTTCATTTTGGAAGAAAAGTACATTGCGTTCGGCTGGGACTTGATTAGCATTGGCACCCAAATCCGTAAAGAGCGATACTCTTTGTCCCGTGAATTGTATGCCTTCCGCATGTTGCATCTGCCCATCATGATAGGCTACAGAAGTATTCGTACTTCCAAAATCCACACCCACAGTAACATCACTCAATGTGCGATTTACATCAAGCATATCCATAGGCAAGCCATTATTAACATTCAATACACTACTATAATGTATCAAGACAAAGCCACTTTCACAACCCGTAATATGAGTAAATCGTACTCCTTTAAAAGGATGCTTACTCTCATATATTTCATACTTATACTTACGAACAGCTGTACGACTATCACTTGTCACCAAGAGTTTTGTATCACCTAAAGCGACTCCCTTATCCGCTATATATTGAATATTACCATCGTAATCTGTAATAATCTCATTATCTTGCTTTTCATCGCCAACGAAAGGAACTGCACTATACTGACAATCCTCTTGGCGAGCATTATGTGGCATTTCTGAATACAAGAAATAGCGACTCCATGCACCAGATATGAAATTTGGCCATACTACAACATCTTTATTTCTCTTAAAAATGCCACTCACCTTGTATTCTATAGGTATCGTCTTCTCTTTTCTATCACCGTTTTCGTCCACTACCGATATGGTTAGTTTCACTGACAGGATAGATTTTTCCTCATCAAACTCTGCGTTCATGTGCGAATTGATGCTGATACCTGCCTGAACATATCCTAACAAAGTGCTAACATTACGCCCAAACACAACCAAGCCCTTTTGGCTCAAAGGAATTGCAAAGAAGGCATAATCTGTGCTACCTATCTTATGCGCTCTCAACAAAAATATTGGCAATGTTGCAATATCCTTTTCTCCTTTTTCATACTCACGAGGAAGCCAAACTCTCAGTATTTTGGAATTTTTAGGCAACAACAGTTCCTCAGGCTTAAATGTTTTGGATTCTCCATCAGCATCAGGAATCGCCGTTATAACTCCATTATGTCCATAAAGTTCCTCTGTATAATTAAGAAATCCAAAAGGCAAGCCAAAGCCTTGCACAGGAAGAGCGCTGGCATTGTTCTCATCAAGTTTACGGTCACGTATGAGTTTCAATATTTCATTACGCCATGTGCCCAACTCGCCCTTTATCCCTTCGTATGTGAGTCCAGCTTGTTTATAGTAGTCTTCTAACTGCTTCACACGAGGCAACAACTTATCTACATAAGCAAATAAGTTTAGCAATTGTTCATCAGAAATCGTACTATGCAAAGGATCCGTAAAACGATGTGTCGTTGGATTTACAAAAGCTGCATTTTTATCAATATAATACGATACAGATGTAAAGAACAGAGAGCGAGGGGATGTTGCACCAACAACTTGTTTATTATACTTAATAAGGTATAAGAACGGCTGTACTTGATCATTTTTTGCCTTACCTTGCTCTGCCCAAAGACTACGGTCATTCATTAACATATTACCAAAGGCACCCTTTGGCTCATACATATTCTCCGTGGTCTTTATATCCTTACCATCACTATAAGCAAGGGTTATTCGACGTATTTCTATTGCTGTATTGTTCAAGGCTATACATGCAATAAGTCCACGCCATTCATCCACAAGATTCACATAATATTGATTAAGTCCAACGGAAGCGTCCTTACGAATCGTCTGAATTTCATTAAGTGCATGATTAAAAAGATCGGCACGAGCAAACACTGTTGGCACGCCCGAAACTATGGCACTAACATCCACACCATCTTGAATAGATGGTGTTTCTATATCTCGTGTAAAAGCCTGTATGCTTGAAGTCAAATCCTGCCATTGTCCAGCAGCACCTTGCTGCTGACTACGTGGCTTGACATTGATTACTAATGCTTTAATATCTGGCATAAGATTTTATTTTAAAACATTTATAATTTAGCACTAAAGGGAATTGTACGATTAATGGCATTAAACATGTGAGCCAAGAAACGTTCTTTCATTGTGCTGACATTCTGTTTATCTTCAACAGGAGGACATTTAGGAAGATTTTTGATAAAATCATCATAACCAGTACGTTTATCCGTTTTGAACAATCCTGATTTCTTCTCCTCTTGAATTTCTTTACATGGGTCCATCGATGCAAGAGCCTTAACATTTTCTTCGAATACTTTTGAAGGGAACAAGAAACTGCTTACCCCTGCTAAGCGAACCGAATTATAAACTTGATAAATCCATCCTCGCACTACAGAACCATCCTTAATACTATAAGCAAACTCCTTCATATAGTCGTCAATCTCCTTAGATTGTTCTTTCTTCATATCATTATAGTCTGGAATTTGCTGCTCTGCAAGTCGAGCGATAAATCCACGTGTACCTCTCGTTTCATTGGCTACATTATTTTGCAACAAGGCACCACCATGCTTCGTAAGTATGATATGCGCCAAAGTCAAGAATGAGCCCAACTTTTGCATAAACTCCGAAGCCTTAGATTGACTCACGAAATCTGTTCCTCTGAATGTCAAATTCTTTGCCTCGTCCAATTCCACAGAACGATAAAGATATTGAGCTGAAGTATTTTGTAAATTTTGCTCATCAAGCGTAAAGAAATCATAAGCTGCACAAGCACTCATAAACTCCACGATGTGGCAAGCATTTTTTTGCTCTGCACCACCAGTTATAGTGTTTCCATTATTACTGTCCGAAACATTTAAATCTTTAGCAGGCCAACCGATATGATAGAGACGCTTGTAACGCTCTTTCACGGTCTTATCATTCTGATAAAACTGCAAAGCAGCCTGTGAGTTGATAGCAAAATAATCAGACGAAGCTATCAGTTTTTCGTCCTTCCGTTGTGCATCCGAAGGAGATTGAAAACTAAAATACTCAGTAAGCAATGTAGCCCCGAACTTCACTTTGTTAAAGTCTATCGTATTTTGAGAAATGATATTACCAGCCTCTTTCAAAGCCTCAGGAACTACTGGTATAGAAGAAGCACCTGTTCCGCCAAAAACTGAACCAAATACAAAAACACGAGCACCTGTTCCACTTTTCTGTAACTCTGTCAGGAAATCAGCTAGCTGTTGTTCTGGCTCTGTTGCCTTAGCCTTATTTTCCACATAATGACATGCCGCTTCAACAATTCCATGATACATAAGCATCGAGCCCAAATGAGTTTGCGCACGATAACCATGTTCCAAATTAAAGCTTTGCACCGTATCATGTTCCAAGAAAAGGTCTGCCAAGTCATGGTCATCCTCCTCTGTTTCTTGCCCAATTCCTTGCGTAGCACACAATTTAGAATAAGTGCTACGATTTGCCTTTGAATAATCTGTATAAAAACGATAAAGGCTCAACTTAGAAGAAAAGAATGTATTAGAATTCGGACTTCCTCCTGGTGACTCAGGATTGTCAGTCTTCACCTTATTATATAGCTCAATCAATCGTTCTACACGACCTTTATTGCCATTACTTTGGTCTGTATCAAGAGTAAGTATGTTTATCTCTTCATTATCAAACATACCTATTGCACAAAGATGTACAAATGCCTCCAAGCATCTCATTCCCGTACCACCAATGGCGATAACAAACAAACTATCTTTCATAATAGAAAATCCATTTAGAACCAAGAACCCAACTTACCTTGCTTGTTTGCCTTAGAAACGACAATACCGAGCACAACATATACTACCCATGAAACACAAAGTCCAATGAACATGTGAAGCATAAAAGTATTTTTCTTTGAGCCTGTCTTCAATCCGATATATACAAACAAGAAAGCAAGTAATACAGAAACGATAGGGGCAACTATACTGGAAAACCAGAAAATTCCCTTACGCTTTCCTACATCACTCAAATTTGGCTGATAAGATACATTGTTAGACAAGATAATTGCCAACACTAATGCCAACACAGCTGCCACTAAGGCACAAATATAAACAGGAATAATAATCTCTGACATACTTTTTCTTTTTATATGGTTATACGATTGTTATTGATTCATTCTTATAAAATAACTATATACACAACTTCCTTGAGGATTGCAATGCTGCAATACATTTCGGACTGCTGAACTGAGGCAATTATTGCCTGACCAAGAGAATAGATTATCTATTTGAACACCAAGATTTGGTTCTGCCTTAGCCACAACAATGTCTATACGATACAGCCCAGAAGAATCCTCATTGCCTGCTATCACACCTCCAAACTGAGGATTTAAATCTACAGCCAACTCAGCTTCATGTCCCTTGGTATCAGCAAAAGTTTGAGCAAACAAGCCTTGAGCAAAAGCTACCACCCCTTGAATATCACTAATACTTCTGCCTCCCAACTTTTCATAGTCAAATTCTGGCAAGAGTTGCCCTTGTTCATCATAAAAATCAGAACTTTCGGATGGAATATCTACTTGCTTTTCACCTTCTACCATTGTTGTTTTAGGCTTATATTGCATAGCTGTAAGCCAATTCATATAAAGCTCAAAATCCTTTCCGATGTCCGTCAGCCTTACAGCCAATCCTTTAATTTGATAAGAATCTACATTTGAAAAGTCTGCAAACAGATTTTGGAACAAGTGACGGAAACGATATTGCAATGGAATTTCTTCTTCTTTTTGTCCACGAGCATTTTCCACAATCGCAGCCCAATCTTCATCAAATGTGTATAGTTCAGCTCGTGAACCTTGCAAAAAATTAAATCCATCTTCTTTACCATTTTCTATTGATCCTGTTACCACATCGTCACCATTCACATCATGATATGTTCCACCAATACAAGGACCTGCATACGCTCCGCTCATTCCTCCTTTTTTAGGTATGACCGTATAGTTATGCATAGAAAGAGTGAAACGCTTATAGTTTTGAGTCTTGCCTTGCAAACCATCCTCTATCTCTTTTAACAATCGATGATTTTCGTCATCAAAAACTGTATAATATAGATGTTTATCAAGCGTACCTTCTTTATAGTCAGTAACAAAAAATGTAATATCCTTTCCTCGCTTTAACCATTCCTCAAAATAAGGAGTAGCATAAGCCTGTTGATAAATTTGATGTCCAGGAGTATATTCTTCGTAATCCGTTACCAACAAGGCACTACGATTCTCATCAACTATTTTCTTCAAAGTCTTTTCTATTGGCGCATACAACTGTCCTTGTGCTGCAGGATTATGAAGCTGAGCAAATATATTAGCTGCCGAATGCAAATCTTCGCCATTCAACTTCTCTATTTTTTCATTCGCCAAAGAATAAAGGTCATAATTATTTAATGAGCCTGTGACTTTCTGCGTGATGCCATTAAAAGTCTGTGCTGTAATAGGGTCTTCGTATGCTATATAGACGCCAGAAAAGTCAAAATATGCAGCCCATTTTCCTTCGCTTGGCATCCTCTGTGAATCCTTCTCATAGTATGCCTTGATGTTTTGAGGATTAGGCCCCATATCTACTTTATTACCGATACAACTCGACAAAGCGCCAACTAAACTTATTGACGCAAAAAATATAGCTAATAAAGAACCAGATTTTGAACGTTCTAAAGATTTATATAACATTTTTGCTTTTTATGTGCGCAGATACGTCCCCATCAACACTGTGCGATTAGACTTCAATGTTTCATACGAACATAAAAAAAGCGTGGGAACTTCTTGTCGTCTGTCCCACTACCTGAGGCCTTCGCATTGCCTTATCCTGCAGAACAGACAACGTTAGAGCCCACGCCGATATGATATACGCACCATATGGAGTAAAGCCACCTATAATAATATATATATAGGTACAATACTCCATTGGCTGTGATATAATCACACCCGTAGACATCTACCGTTGCTAAGTTCGTGACAGGATAGTGAAAGTTGCGAAGTTTCAGATAGTCATGAACAGAGCGTCAAGTAAACGCCTTCAATATGTCTTGGATTATCGTCCCACCCAACCCGCTTCGCATAGTCTTGTCTTTCGATTTCACCATGCTCCACACGGCGTGAGCTGTCTCTGTTTTTTTACAAGAACTATTCTTGACTTAAAGTTGAAATAGAGACATGATAATCCAAAGGCAAAATTATACATTTTTTTTCATACTAAAAAATAAATGTCAAACAAATCTTCTATATGCAGATGCATTTGTAAAAAGCGAAAATGATATAAAAAAACGAACTTAACCATTTCGTAGGACGGGTATTTTGTTTTTATTTATGCCCTTCAAAAATTAAACGGCTCAACCGTCCTATGTAGACGATTGAGCCGTTAGTATATTATATATGCAAGCTTGCTATTGCGCCATATTATCGCACACGGATAATAGAAAGTCCATCGCGCTCGGACAAGATGAGTTGTTCTACACGCGGATCGTTTGCCACATGTAAATTGAAACGACGAATGGCTTCGGTTTGCTCATCGTGGTCGTAAGCTGGGTCTATGACATGACCATCCCATAGGGTGTTGTCAGCCAAAAGGATGGTGCCACTATGCGTGAAAGGCATGAGCAACTCGTAGTATTCTACGTACTGACGCTTGTTGGCATCAATAAAAGCAGCGTCAATGCTCAAATTCATAGGGGGCAACAACTTAAAGCAGTCACCCACTATCATTTCAACACGTGCCTCATAGGGCGCACCCTCAAGCCAAGGACGCGTAAAAGCCTCTTGCTCGTCGTTTATCTCGAAAGTAATGACCCGACTGCCCGCTGGCATGCCCGATGCCATTGCTAATGCTGAATAGCCCGAATAGGTGCCAAACTCCACAACCGTTCGGGGCTGAAGCATTTGCATGAGCATGCGCAAGAGTTGACCTTGCAAATGACCTGACGCCATGCGCGGACGCAACAAATGTAAGTTTGTGGCGCGATAAAGACGCGTAAGATAAGCATCAGGCTGCGTGCTGACGCTCTCTACGTAAGCTTGCAGCGAGGTGTTAGTTGGGGTAAGTTTCTTCTCCTTCATTTTGGAAGAGGTTTTTCACGATGTTCATTTCCATGAACGAGGTGCTCTGCTCCTTACGCTGTGAACCGAGATAGCAAATGCGGTCTTCGGGATGTAACATATTGTCGGAAAGAAGTTTGCGCAAAGCTGCGAGCAAGAACTCGTGTCCGTAACTCTTCATGGGCATGTAAATGGCATAAACACCATACTGCAAAGCAAGGTGACGCACGGTCTTGGCTTTGTAACAAATTGCCAAGATGGTGCTTTCGCCACGGAATGAACTTACGTAACGTGCTGTACGACCTGTATATGAGTCCATAATAATGGCACGGAGCTTCATTTTTTTGGTAGCCATCACTGCCTCTTTTGAGAAGAACTCTGTTACATCGGGATTCTCTGAAAGGGGAATATCAACATCGCCAAACTCCTTAAAGGTGTCACGCTCTGCCTGCCATGCAACAGTTGCCATAGTCTTTACAGCTTCCTCAGGATAATCGCCATAAGCTGTTTCGCCCGAGAGCATCAAGGCATCGGCACGTGAGTATACGGCATTGGCAATGTCGGTTACCTCAGTACGTGTGGGACGCGGATTATGAATCATGCTTTGCAACATCTGTGTTGCCACAATTACGGGCTTATGCGCACGGATTGCCTTATCAACAATACGACGCTGAATGCCTGGGATAAATTCTTGCGGAACCTCGATACCCAAGTCACCACGAGCTACCATGACACCATCGGCTGCCTCAAGAATTTCGTCGATATTGTCAACGCCTTCTTGGTTCTCGATTTTTGCAATGATGCGGATATCGCTGTTATGAGCATCAAGGATGCGGCGAATTTCGTAAACATCCTCCTTTGAGCGTACAAAACTATGGGCAATGAAAGCTACGTCATAGTCGATAGCAAACTCAATGTTCGCCTTATCCTTCTCGGTCAAAGCAGGGAGGTTGATGCGTACACCAGGCACATTTACACTCTTACGAGAACCAAGGGTAGCATCGTTTTCAACATGACAAATGAGCTGTCCATTTTCTTTATGGTCTACACGTATACCGAGGTCACCATCGTCAATAAGGATTTGTGCACCTTCGTTTACATCGTCAACAAAACCAGGATAGCTCACAGCAATCACCTCGCGAGTGGTGCGCTGTTCGGGGCATCCCACAATAGTAACGATGTCACCCTTGTGATAATCAATAGGGTGGTCGGTTGGTGTGGTACGCACTTCGGGGCCTTTAGTGTCAACAAGAATAGCAATGTGGCTCGACACTTCGCGCACGTTGTCGATAACACGTTTCATACCTGCAGCATCTTGGTGTGCAGTGTTGAGTCGCACCACGTTCATGCCGGCATCATAGAGTCGCTGAATGAGTCCTACGTCGCAACGCATGTCTGAGATGGTTGCAACAATCTTGGTTTTCTTATACATTTAGTTAAGTGTTTGTTTTCGAGTAAAAAAGGGGAAAAATTTTAAGTATTAAGTGTTAAGTATTAAGTATTACATTCTAATTAGGTGATTGATAGAGCACATCTGCATAGCCCTATTACTTATTACCTATTACTTATTACTTGTAAGCACTTACTTAATACTTAAACTATAAGTGCTTCTATCCCCAAACGGTATGAATTAAGACCGAAGCCACATATCACGCCCTTGCAAGCAGCAGCAATCATGCTGTGATGACGAAACTCCTCACGTTGATGCACATTGCTAATATGCGTTTCGATTACAGGGAAGTGAAGCGAACGGATGCAATCGTGCAGTGCAATGCTTGTATGCGTATAAGCCCCAGCATTAAACACAGCTCCTTGCACTCCTTCGCGGTCAGCTTGTTGCAGTCGGTCAATCAGTTCGCCCTCAATATTGCTCTGAAAATAAAGCAGTTCGTGCTGGGCATATTGTTCGCGCAATTGCTGCAAACAAGCGTCCATGGTGCCTGTTCCATAAATGCCAGGCTCACGTTGTCCCAACAAGTTAAGATTGGGACCATTGATGATTAAGAGCTTCATGATTTCTGAATTAAAAAATAAAAGAGTAATTTTGCTTGCAAAGTTACTGGTTTTTCTACAATAAAAAAAGTCGCAATATACAAAACATCTCTATGCAACCCACGATAATCGAAAAATTTTCAAACTACTTGGCTTTTGAAAAAGGATTGAGTGCTAACACCTGTCAAGCTTATGTGTGCGATGTGTGCAAACTCTTCACTTTTATTGAAGATGAAGGAAGAAACTACTTAACATTAACGCTCGATGATTTGCACCATTTTACAGCAGCATTGTACGAAGTTGGTATCTCTACGGTTAGCATAGCACGTATTCTGTCGGGGGTAAGGCATTTTTATCTTTTTCTGCTTACCGATGGATACATAGAGGCCGACCCTACCGAACTGCTTGACATGCCACGCCGTCCCAACCATTTGCCCACGGTGTTGACAATAGAGGAGGTGGATGCTTTGGAAGATGCCATTGACTTGAGCCAAGAAGAGGGACAACGCGACCGTGCCATTATTGAAATTCTTTATAGTTGTGGATTGCGTGTGAGCGAATTATGTTCCTTATGTCTGTCTGACTTATTTTTAGACGAAGGATTTATTCGCGTTACGGGTAAGGGAAACAAACAACGCTTGGTACCTATTTCGCCCCGAGCAATTAAGGAATTAAATTTATGGTTTGCTTGTCGTTGCCACATCGAGCCTAAAAAGGGCGAAGAGGACTATGTGTTTATCTCTTTTAGAAGGCGCCAACATTTATCGCGTGTTTCTGTTTTTAAGAATTTGCGTTACTATGCCTTGGAAGCTGGCATTACGCGTCCCATTTCACCTCACACTTTGCGCCACACCTTTGCAACACACTTACTTGAGGGTGGCGCTAACTTACGTGCCATTCAAGTAATGTTGGGACACAAATGTATTGGTACAACACAATTATACACGCACATCGACCGCACCTTCTTGCGCGAACAAGTACTTGAACATTTACCACGTAATATGGAGTAGTTGGTTTAAAAGCTACTATTTAAGGTCACAAATATTTATATTTGCGCTTCGCGCTTGGGGGTAGTCAAAAATGTCCATCAATGAGCCACAAATTCCCATAAATTTTTATTTTTTGAATTTCCATAAATAACCCCTTTCGGGGTTTGGGCTATCGCGAGATATTTATGGAACATTTATGGCTCATTGATGGACATTTATGACTAAAAAAACACATACATTTTTGACTAAAAAAAGCATTACTATATTACTTTGCCATTTAATACGTAATACTTGCCCATTTAAAACGTATTACTTTGCCAAGTATTACTATAATACTTTTTCAACACACAATTTTTTTGTCAACAAAGAACCAGTTGACTTTAATCTTCGTCAGATTTCTATTTTTTGGACACCTACTTAGAGTTGTTGATTTAGGCATTTATCATTAAAACCTGTCGTAATCTCAACAAAAAAGTGAGATTGCGACAGATTCCTTGTCTAAAACCTGTCGTAATCTCGCTTTTTCTGTAACTTTGCGACATATTCATTGATACGAAATAGATATGAAGGAGAATATTATAGGCAGAGAATTAGAGATTGGAAAGCTTGAAAACTATATTTCAAGTCGTAAATCTGAATTTATTGCCATCTATGGTAGACGACGTGTAGGCAAGACTTTTCTTGTAAAAGAACTGTTTGAAAAACAGTTTGCATTCCGCGTCACAGGCAAAGACAATGTAACGACCAAGGAGCAGCTTGCAAGTTTCAGTTTCGCACTTAACGATCAGTTAGGCATAGAGACAGATGCTACCAATTGGTCGGAAGCCTTTCGGCTTCTTCAAAAAGCATTGGAAAAGATGGCTGAAGGAACCAAAATCATCTTCTTCGATGAACTTCCTTGGTTTGATACTTATGCATCCAACTTTATCAGCGCCTTAGAACATTTCTGGAACGATTGGGCTTCTTACCGTAGCGACATCAAACTGATAGCTTGCGGAAGTGCTACCACTTGGATGCTTAATCAGGTTATCAATTCACGAGGAGGACTACACAATCGCATCACCCACAATATTCTGCTATCGCCATTCAAACTGCATGAGGTTGAAGCATATTTTAAATCGCAAGGTTTCTATTATGAGCGACCTGAAATCATAGAGTGCTATATGGCAATGGGCGGTGTGGCTTATTACTTGTCTCTTTTCGAAAACAACAAAAGCGTAGCGCAAAACATCCAGCAACTTTGCTTTACACGTGGCGGAGAACTCTCCGAAGAGTTTGATCGTCTGTTCAATTCGCTTTTTAAGAAAGCCGACAATCATCTTGCTATAGTTACAGCCCTTAAAAATAAGGGAAAGGGTATGACCCGACTTGACTTGTTGGACGCAACAGGATTAGCGAACAACGGAAGGTTTAGTCTGATACTCAAAGAGCTTGAGCAATGTGATTTCATCCGAAGCTATACCCCATTCGGCAAGTCGAAGAAAGACATGATGTATCAACTGATAGACCCATTCTGCCTATTTTATTTTAAATTCATGCACAACAAGGGTTCATTCCTCGATAACTATTGGGTCAAGATGCAAGCCACCGCAGAGTATGAATCATGGTGTGACCATGCCTTTGAAATCGTATGCCTTCACCACATCAACGAAATAGTCAGGGCTTTGGGCATAGATGGTAGCATCAATACCACTTGTTCATGGTCTTATCGTCCTACCGCAAAAGTCATGGCTGATGAGGAGATTGACGAAGATTTGAAACATGGAACGCAAATAGACTTACTGATAGACCGTTCTGACAAGTCTATTTCTGTCTGTGAAATGAAGTATTGTAATGGAGAATATGAAATCAACAAGGCATATGATACCCACCTGGCACACCGCTTAAAGGTGTTTAAGAAGGTAACGAAGACAACCAAAACTCTCATTCCAACCTTCATCACGCCATATGGGCTATATAATAATATGTATGCAAGAAAGATAAATAGGCAAGTAACAGGAAACGACTTATTCTCAGTGTCCCATTCTTGAGGTGTCTACTTTTTTTACTCATTGATGGACATTTTTGACCTTCAAAAATAAATATTTATAATTGCGCTTCGCGCTTGGGGTAGTCAAAAATGTCCATCAATGAGCCACAAATGTTTATAAATTATTTTTTGAATTTCCATAAATACCCCCTTTCGGGGTTTGGGCTAGCGCGAGAGATTTATGGAAAATTTATGGTTCATTGATGGACATTTTTGACTAAAAAAAACACATACATTTTTGACTAAAAAAAGCTACTACATCAATACAAAATTGGTGGATCTTTTCATCAATCAGTCAGATAAGTATAAGTCCAACAACATAACATGATAGAAAGAACGTGTTAAGTAAAACGCCATTTCCTTAACACGTTGCATGCAACATGTTAAGCAAGTCGGTGTTTGGTTAACATGATAATTCGAACAGATTACACCATTTTATATATTGAAGTCGTCTAAACTTTTCTGACGAACAAAGAACCGATTAAGCGAGAGTCTAAAGTGTCGAAAAAAAGTATGTTGACTTACTTTGCCTTTTAAGTTAACATACTTGGCGATTTAAGTTAACATACTCGGACATGTTAGCTTACTTACTTTTTTTAGGGCATAAAATTCGGCACAAGCTATTTTTGGTAATGTTCAAAAAATAACTTCCGCAGAAATATTGCGCCATCCTCACCCCATTCGGTAGAGTGTTCAAAATCCGCATTTTTTCTGCATGATATTTGAATGAAATATCAAGAAGTGTTACGCGCCAGCCTCACCCCGTTAGGGGTGATATAAGGTAGCCAGGTATGTGAATGAGGGTTTATC